>Ga0065711_1029988_pt1 | contig 34139 bp, 18 predicted proteins | sample Hoacrofraction12_FD_59098 | JGI IMG/M metagenome (GOLD analysis project Ga0065711, IMG submission 59098) | Hoatzin crop microbial communities from Cojedes, Venezuela - Epithelial fraction 12 v2 (version 2) | ecosystem: Host-associated > Birds > Digestive system > Esophagus > Crop | place...
CCCCCCCCGCCCGCCAGGTTCCCGGGCTCCGCTCCCGCCTGTTTGTTGCGCTACTCAGGTTTCGGGGCCTGCCCAGGCCCCGGCTCAACCCGGCTTCCGCCGCGCGGGCCCCGGAGCGCGCATACCCCGCTGGAGCGCAGCAGCACTTACACTGCACGGGGCCGGGGAAGGCCGGCGCCGCCGCCGCCCCCCCGCCGCCGCCGCCGGGGTTCATGGCGGCAGCGAGCCCCGCATACCGCCTCCGCCACCTGCACGGGGCTTATTACAGACGGGGAGCCGCTCCCCCCGCGCCTCTCGCCGTCGAGCCGGGGCGGATGTGGAGTAGCCGAGCATGCTCAGTGGCAGCGGCGAGGCTACGGCTGCCCTCATCTCCCGCCGGGCCGGGGGCTCCCGCCACTGCCGCCCCCGCCGCCCCCCACCTCGCGTTAGCGCCGCTGATGGCTTCTGCCGCCCGTCGCCGGCCCTACGGGCAGCCCAGACCGCCATTATCGAACCCCGTGGCCGCCAGCGCGGGGCCCGTGCGTTCCGTCAGGGCTGAACTGCCCGGTACGCGGCGGGGCCTGGGGCGGCCGGCCCGGCTCTGAGGCGGCCGAGCGGCCCTGCTGGGGCCCTGGTAGCGGGGCTGAGGCCTCACGCGTGCTTCAGCCCCGCTCCCGCCTGGGGCCTTCGTCTTAAGTGAGAGCTGTAATTTGCCTGGCGGTGTTTGCGGGGGTTTGGCAGTGAGTGAGGGCTGACGGTGGGATTAAACCTTGGGGTGGTAGAAGCAGTGAAGACTAGCCTTAGAGTTTGGCCTCCTCTTTTGGGTCATGTTCCTGGTCTTCATTGCTAGCACAACACTAATAACTGCTGAGAACCAAACTGAGTGCCTGGATACAGCTGTCAGAAAACCACTCTGATATTCCAGCTCTTCTTGCCAATCTTCCTTTTCAAGCCAACAACCTGGCTCGGCCATTTTGGAGTGCCAGCTTGCTGAAAGTCATGTTGCTCTCCCCAGTATTAAAAATGCAGCCGGGAAAGACCCCCAGTGTTACGGATACCGTGAGAAGAAAATGGAAATCTAGGAGTCAGATGGCTTTTACTTTGGGTAGATGCCTTTTGCTGCTTGAATTTCACCAAGCTGTAAGACACAAAATGCTCCATTTGGATGTGATCGGTGAAGACTCAGTGTTTGGCAGCTGAAGCTTCCAACAGACACATTCCATCTACGCCCACTGTGCATCCAGTTCAGGCTCCTGATATCTGCAGGCTTGTGTTAGGCACCGATACTGCTGCTGTGATCTGGGGAGCGTGTGGCAGCGGCGAGGAAAACTGCCTGACTATACAGAGGTAAAGTGGCTGCAGGGGGAACAAAACGGGTTAGCAAGGGTAACTGAAGGTCATATAATGTGGATGAACATGAATGGGAGAATAAACGATTAATTCTAGTGTTTCCCTGCCACTGGTTTTGTTGCTGGATGGTTTTATAGCTATGTAGATAACTGTGTATTCATTAATAAACACAGAATAGTTTGTGTAACACACCCAGAATTTCAGATGCCAGTTCGTATTACAGCTGAAGTTTTATTTTCCTGGGAAAGTGGTGTCCGCTTGACATTTCCGTTGACCCGTTTTGCCAAAACGATATAGCACAGGCACGGGATTGTTAGGGGGCCAAGATAAGACACAAAAGGTGATAATGCTAGTTCCGGCCTTTGAAACCTGCTGACGGTGTTCGATAGCACATCATAGTGCTGGATGCAAGGATCAGATTTATCTCACTTCAAGACCTCAGGTGTATTTTAATCCAATTTTAGATTAAAAACTTGAATAACATCACAATACTAACAAAGAAGGAAACCAAATAAACTCCACACAATGCGTATTGAATGTGGAACTTTACTAGGAGTTTCCAAATTTATTCAGAATCCCTCCTTTCCCCCAAAATAACAAAAATTCAGGAATTTACATTGATTCTGGAAATATAGGTGGGTTTATGTTAGCATGGTTACACAGCCAGTACCTATAAAGCATAGCACACAAATAGGAATACAGTTAAGTGTCAGTGAGACTGTTTTGGGAGTGTATCCAAAAGAAATTAAATCTTAGAGTGAGAGTAATCAACCTGAATCTCTTTTTCCACGGTATAGACAGAGCTGTAGAATTGAAAGCTGACTTTTAACTCATTTTGTTGTTTCTTCCCAGAACACTATGACCCATTTCCAAAGCTGACAGTGTCTGCCTGTCTGTCTGTCCACCAATTATAGTTGCAGTCACAGGTGTACTTTGGAGTATAGCATAACTTATTTTAATCTATTTCTCCCTTGGTTTAATGCCTTTTCATTAGAATAGAAGCCTGCTTGACTTGATTAGAAAAGAATAGGCATTGTGTTTTGTTAAAAGTGATTTTTCATTCATCTAGGGACCTGTAATGACAGTTAGGCAGACTGTGTGTCCCTGTCTTGACTGCCAAAACAAATACAGCAGGGTAAGAGCATTGCAGCCGTACTCACTGATGTGCTTGCTCTTTCAGACCGTGTGTCAGGGTAACAATATTTAATTGATACAGGGATGGTCTGAGGTTGCGCTGCTGAGTCCGATATGAATGGTTTCGTGTCTGGTGCATTACCAGCTCTTTTAGAAACATTTGGTACATTATTCAGTTGGACACTATTAATGACGTGTTAAATTAACTTACAGGAAAGAGACTCAGAGCTAACCGTGCTGCTGCAGCTGGCACCTGAAAGAGGAATTCCCTCCACCCCTTCCATCATTCCTTCCAGCTGTCTTGCAAAAAAGCACTTGGTCAGTAGCAAACCGAGCTGCTTAGTTCCCTATGCTGGCAAGGGCTGAAGGCAATGGGAAGGAAAGTGCCCAGTCTTGGACGGCTCTTGCATTGTTCTTCCCATCTCTGGTATTTCCCAGCATGCTGCAAATACAGCTCGGCTGGGAATGTTCAGGCTGTTTTCATTGGGGGAAAAGAAGGTGGGGCCAAATTGATACTTTTCAGAGGGACGTATGAATTTTGCTGATGTCTGTGCTGGGAAAAGTTTTTCAGGTCCAGACAGCTATGTATAGTTAAAACCAGAGAGAGAAAGGCACCTGCACAAGAAGAACCAGTAGCTTGCAGTGCAGGCGTGTGTGGTTCAAGTCCTTGGCCTAAGAGAAAATTAACTGTCAAGTCACTCGCTCTCTGGGTTCTGTTTTGCTTTTGTTTTACAGATACGATTAGAAGAAGAAAAAGCAGTCAATAGGCAGTGACTTCAACCTAATGCAGAACTTGGTGTAGTTTAAAATGCCTCATGGCTTTGGCGTAGCGGCCACCTTCAGATCTACTGCTATTTATAAGAACTCCTGACATATAGCACTTCCAAATATAATAATGTAAGGGCCCGTCTTCAGAAATGTTGGACTTACAGTTATATCGCCCGTCTGCATAAGAGCTTCGTAGTGAAATGATCTTAGAAGCACTCGAGTATGTGGATAACGTGGCTTGCAGAGATACCGGTTATCAAGTGCACATTTACAGTGAAAGCTCTTAGAGGCTGGCACTGCTCACTGCTTTGTGCTTCAACAGTACTTATCCCAATAAAGGCTCGATTCTGGCTTTGGCATCAACATTGAAAACATAATTATTATTATCTTATTAATAACTCATAACACTTACAGATCAGGACTTCATTGAACGATGTTCTGGACAGAGAGTTTTCATTTTACTGGATGAGGATTGATGTCTGAGAGTATAACACCGTACTGTGCACTTGAGTCATCGAGCGGAGCTCTGCTGAGATCACACTTGACACTATTTCCAGCCTTTAAGGCATAAATCAATATGCATGTGTAATCTTCGTCACCCTTACCAGACTGAAATGAAAATACTGCAGTGCTTCAGGCACTCTACAAGTGCAGTGCAAGCAAACAAGGCCCAGAAAAGACAAATGTCAATCATGAGGGAGAAAGAAAAAATATCAGAGGCATAAAAAAGTCAGGCCTCATCAGAGCCTCAGAGACAGGCGTTCATGGGCACTGTGTTGGACAGCTGTGGCCTCAATGCTTTCCTTGAGACAGACATTTATGTACAACAAGAAATGTGTAGACTTTTACCTTCGTACAGAGCTTCCATCCACCCCCCCTGTCATCGGAGATCACACAGGGCAATGCATCCTACCTTGCAAGCTCAGAGAAAGAAAAAACCAAACCCAAACGCATTGAAGTACTGGGAAGTGAGTTACCAGTTGAGTGAGACAGGAGAACAAACCCTGACACAGAGAAAGCCCTTTAAAATATGATACCATTTATTGTTTCTTTTGTCTTTCACACGGGCTGGGGGACGACAGGTATAAAAGAGAAAAAAAATTACAGAAACTAGAGGTATGAAAGTATAAATGAATGAGAACATACCAGTAAGACATGAAAAAACCCCAACAGTATTGAAGAAAAGAATATAAACTTGGTCATAAGCTTGTGGTCACTGGAGAGGGAAAGCTTATCGCTCTTGAAGGCCCTGGTGCAAAAATGTCACAAGTGAGACTGGAATTTGGCCTAGGGGACAGACAAAAAAAGACATGTAAATTGTAATTAAAAATTTCAGACATTGAAGATGGAGACAAATGAATGGTGGATTTAGAGAAAAAAACCCAGCCAATTAAAATAGCTTGAGGATTCAAACCCCAATTTTTAGCATTTCATAATTATATTGATGGATAATGACATACACAGCTACATAAATGCACTGAGCTCAAATTAATTATGTTAAAATAATAGGTAATCTGCCTCTGTGTTGATAACATATAATTATGATGATGTTTTTCAAATGTTTTAAAATAATGTCATTTCAAATCATAATGCAAGGTTGGATTTTGCTGTTTAATGTATTTGCTATTTATACAATATTTTTGATGTCATTGCTTTCCTTGACAATAAATAAAGTCTAAATAATCAGTTAGTACCTTAGATATTTCTTACTGCTGTATGAACTGTAAAATAACTCAATATGAATATAATATTCACTCAAATAGCACATTGACAACTGTGATTAAACCTCAAATGAATACTGTAACAAAATAGAAATGTATTTTTGTGTTGAGATGTCTAATTATTCATTGTCAGAAGGCAGACCTAAATCCACATGGAAATTTTCAGGGTTTTATGGGGTTAACTATACAACTATGTTTCAGTGTCTTTCACGCAGTGGAAAATACGCAGTTGTGATTAGAAAAGTTAGGTCTGTTTTTTCAGGATTGGATTCAGTTTCTGAGTGAATTTCTGATTATCTGCAGTTGCTTCCCAGCACAAGTTGTCCTTTGCCTGCTGCCTGGCAGCCTCGGCTGGCGCCGGCTCTGTGCTCTGTTGCCACGTTGCGTGCGAAGGTGCAGTGGTACGTGAGGACCAGTGGTACCAGTGGACATGTACCTGAGCTCTCCAGTCCTGTTGCTGCCGCAGCTGGGTGCGCGGGCAGCCGGCAGCGGCGTGGGGCTTCGTGCGTGAGAGCGCTGCTTTGATACCAGGCTGTGATCATCCTTTAGAAAATGTTTTATGCCCCCTTTTTTTCTGAGGCTTGTGTGGACTTCAGATTTTTGCTGAATTGGAATATTCCTAAACTGTTCTAAAATTGTTGAATTTTTTTTAAGCTTTGCAATTTTTTTTTGGTTTGTGTTTTTCAGCCTGTTATCTGCAATTCACTTTTCCTTTGCCAACCATTTCTCTGCTGTACCTTCCCATTCTTCCTGCACCTCTTAACTCTTTGCATCTGTTTCAGTTCTTCTTTTTTCCAAATGTAAATTGGCTACTATCATAATCTGAACAAACTTTTAAAACAAACAGTATTATGGTGATGAATGTCACCCCTTAAAATAAACTAGTTAATTTGTGGAATATATTTCAGCACATTTTGTATAAATATAAAAGTACAGTAAAATTCCACTGGGATAAACATGATAACAAATAAATGCTGGATCTAAGATTGTACAGCTCCAGTCTAATATTTAGTCATTTTTATTATTATGTTTGTGTTAAAAATGGAAAGCAACACCAGCAGAGGGACTCCCTTGATACTCAGTGGAGTTTTGCTTGCTCCCTAGCAGGGCATAGAGGTAATTTTATTCTAGAAGCTTTTGAATGCTTTACAAGTAATAGAAACCAAGTGGGAAAAGCACATTCCATATTTTAGTTCTGACATTCTCATAGAAAAGAATATAGAAAAAAAATTAAAGATTGAAAATACTTGCCAGTGATTCAGTACCTAAAGACTTTCTGGTGTTTTTCAGAATTCCCTTGAGACCTATAAATGCTTCTGAGCTAGAAGTACCCATTGTAGCTATAGTCACTTATGCCACTTTATCAAACTAACGAGCCATTGAGTGATGCTATTCCCAGGTTCAACTCTACCGGGGAGGGAAAGTAGAAAACAAAACTGAAATTTAGACAGAATGGAATTTGTAAGAGCCAGGACAACTAGAATTTATTAATTCATACACTCCAAAGCTTACCAAAAATAATCTTCTTCCTTCGGTTTTTCTTGATAAATCTTACCATCTTTCATGAAGTCTGTGCATCTGGAGAAGACTGCAGAGTTTCAGTAGAAGCAATGCCTATAAATTTGCCACAAAACCACTTTATCAGGTTTCCTCTTCAGACAGTCATGGCTTGTACAAAGGTCCATAAAAGAGTTGGGTTTTTTTTTGCCAGGTGACAGTAAGAGGGACTTCTGGTTATATCTTGGCTATTAGAGATCAAACCTCTCCAACTTTTAAATTAAAAGATTTTTTCAGCTAGGTTAGCTGATGATAGATAAAAATAAAATTCCTTTTGTGTTGTTTGATTATACAGCATTTATTAAATATCATGTCCTGGGCATTGTAGCTACAGCTCCTGATGACTGCAAGTTTTTCTTACAAGAAAAGTCCTGTTCTGAGTTTGATAGGATTGTTCAAGTGAGCAAGAGTTGAGTTTCCATTTATGCTATAGTAGATTACATTTGGTATTGTTAGAATGATAAACAAAGTATATGAGAGATTTTCTTTGTGTGGAAAATTTAGTTAACTCCACCCTGACACAGAGAAGTAGTATGACCCCAAATCTTCTTCGTCAGAAATAATGTGCAAAGACCTCTCCATTTGAACTGTACAAACATTCTACAAAACATCGTAGGATATCCAGCTAGGAAATTCGATCTACTGATCACTAATATCAGGGTATTTAGCTTCCTGATGTAAAATAATAATAATAATAATAATAATGTATTTTAATTTTGCATCAGAATTTAATGCTACTATTGTTGAACTCTGTATCACCCACTGCACAAAAAATAATAAAAAAAATTATAATCCTTCTGAAAGAAGGCTTTAGCTTTGTGTTCATGTCACAAAATGTTCGTACTTTATTTTTTCAGGCACTGAAAAGATCATGAAAAGGGCAACAAACATGAGGGGGTAACATCTTAATTTCCTTTAGAATAACATCTGCACGCAAAAATCACAGCTAGGGAAACTGTCTGAACTTCAGCTACTGCTCATTTTCATTTTACAATTAAATCTTTACTGTCGTAATATTCCCCATGGTCATATGTGTTTGCTTTCTAGGAATCCTGTAACAATTTTATTCATCTATTGTGAGGCTTCATGAATTTCAGAGAGTGTGGTAGCATGTTCATTGGAAGCAAATTTTAAGTTTTCATTGGAAACTTGAACTTAAGAGTTAAATTTATTCAGTCAAGAATTGGAAACGTAAGGGCATCTTCCTGAAGAAGGCAGAATATGAAATATGTACAATATACTTGCTTATAAAGAACTGCAGAATAAAATGTAGCTCCACAAACTATTTTCTGAACATATATAGTGGAAAAAAAATTCTTTGTGTGGTAAGCTTGAAAACAGACAAAAATTAAATATCTATTTGATACAAAAAAATTATTAACCCAGATCTGTTGGGTGGCCCACCTGAAAGGTCTTACAGTAATAATAAAAACTGTGATGAGAATGAACCTTTCATAACCGGGATCTACTTTTGAAGCAAATTGGCTCTCTGTTTCTATTAATTTTTTCATGATTTACTGTAAAACATACAGAAAAAATAACATTAGAGTAATATTTTCTATGTTTTTCTTGGAAAATGGAATGTGAAACATTATCTACAGCATCTTACCTTCTCTCCCTTTCTCCTTTAGGACCAGTATAGCTCTTATGACTTGCTGCAAAATCTGTATTTTTGAAAAAGCCTTTTGCATGGGTGTTAATGTCCGGAAGAGGGTGCTATTTGGTTGTATTTGTAATTTTTTTTCTGTTTATACAGAATGTCGGATACAATTGAGTATACTTTGGAATCTCCTTCCTTATATTATTTTATTTTAGGCTCATTAGTGTGAAATTCCATTTCAAGTAACATAGCCTAGCTCTGAAAACTTCAATGCCAGCAGAAATTCTTGCTCAGGTATATTAAGCAGAACACCTAGTAAGTTTAATTTCTAAAGGTCATTTGTGTCTTATGACTAGTTGCTACCTATATTTTGTGATATAAAGGTAACTTCAGGTAATATAGTTGCTGTTCCCTGGGGTTTTCATAAAATTGTCATGAAAATGAGATGCACATCTTGCAAGGATATTTTTGTAACGAAGAAATATCGTTGTATTTGCTTACAATGAAAAAAAATCTCTGAAAAACAAGCAAAGAAATAAAAACACATTGCACACCAGACTTAGCAATTTTTCAATTTAAAAGAACTTAGCTGTTATTCTCTAATTAACAATCTCCCCCTCCTTGGAGATGAATATGTTTACCTGCATTTTGCATGTAAGGGGAAACTGAGGCAAGGGGGACTTAGCAGTGGGAGCGAGGCAGAGGCAAACGTCCTTGAGATCCAGCTGTCCAGAGAAGATGCTCCATTTTCTGGTGCTTGTCACTGCTGCCCAGGCAGGTATTTCCTCCTCCACCACCTTGCAACAGGGCAGTCATTGTAAATGCTCCCTACTCTGTTTCAGTTAGCACGTTTCTGTAAATCATCTTTGCTCACTTGGTTGATTTCAGGTTGAGAAACACCCAGACAGCTCTGCTGTGGGGCCCAGACTGCCCTGACCACGGTAACATTTCTGCTTACATAGCTGCTTCAAAGTGAATTTTCCCTCGCAGCTGCAGCTCAAATTTATAAGACATGGACTATCAGACACACCAGTTTATGATATCCTGTAGTAATTACTTAATAATGGGTCCTCTGGGTTTGTGGTGCACACTTCCAGCCCCAGGTTAATTGCTGGGGCAGGAGATAGCTTATCTCCTTCAGGATCATGCCTGCTCATCCAGCTCATTCTCTACATACTCAGATGGGTGTTCAATTCCAGGCAAGATTTATCCTCTGCGGTGGCTCGGTATAAAGCCTAGATACTTGCATTGCTCAGGATTGACTTTTACCCTAAGTCATTCTTCTGCCCCTTCTGCTAGGAGAGCCAGAGAACTACATTGACCACTTCAAAATGCAAGGCTGAACATTCTCAAAGAGCGGTGGCAGCCGAGTCAGAGCAGCAGGTGAAATTGTCGGGCAGGGATGAGCAGCGGCACATAAGTCAGTCCTGGGGCTTAGCGACAGAGTGAGAGTTACTGTCTGTTTATGGAGGTTTAAGACTTTGCATTGCCAAATCTCTCACTCACACTGAAATTCAAAAAGATTTCAATACCTACAACTATGTTAACTAAAGACCCTTCGTCTTAAACATCTTCAGAGTTTGACTGTGGTTAGTAACAGTAAACGGCTACTATCCACACTATAAATAGTATTGTTTTCTTTGGAAAGCCTGGGGAGCAAGCCTAAATTTACAATTGTTACTATATTAGATTCAGCAAATTCTGTGGGCTACTTAGTTAATGGTATCTGCAGTGATTCGTAAGCCACACATACATCTAAGCATTAAACAGTTGGTTGCCTTTTACTTTTCGAGAAAAAAAAAAAACCTGCAAATTTTTCTAGCTGACATCCTTTGAAAATCAGCAAATTTTGTGTGGAACATTTCAGGGAGAAGTGATCAAAATCTTCTAGAATTTATAGGCCAAACCATCTTTGTGTGGGGTTCCCATTAGTACTGTCTGCTATTTATATTCAACAAAACCTTAACTTGCACATGTTGTGGTGCCTTTGCTTCTCAGTTTATGCTGCAGCTGTTCTTTGCAGTAGGTAAACCAAAAGGTTTTAATTAAAACTGACATTGCTGCACCTTGTGCTGCTAGTGACAGTCCTGTTGTATCAGCAGAAGTGTGGAAGCCCACTGCAAGAGTCTGCCTGCCTGTTTGCATCCCAGCATTAAAGTGCTTCTCAATCTGGCCAGTGAAAACATCCCTTCAAATTAATTTTTGATGGAGAATGACTTCTATGACAAAAATCACTGTGCACAGCATGCAAAGTAATATTTTTCATTGCTTATTTTGGCCAAAGACTGAAGGAAAAAAAAGTCATTCAGTGCTTTTGAAACTATCAGCAAAGAAGGATGTTCTCCATCAGTTCCCAGTGAAATGTTTCCAGCTTTTCCAGGAAGAATAAAACAGGTTCAGAGATTTAACTTTTCTGATTAAAAATCAATTTTTCACAGAAAACCATTCTGATTAGTTTTAATGAGAGGTAAGCAATCATAAATTACATCCTGCGTCTACAAATTATGCATCTGGGTTCTGAGCTGCCCTGCAGCCTCCATCTAACACCAGAAGGACCTGGTTCACAGTCTTGTTTTGTACCACTTTGACATTTCAAGGATTCACAGGAGCCGGTTTACTGCAGGGCAATGCCCATTAACCCTGCCTAGCAGGGCACGTGAATTCTCAATTACATGATGTTGTGTGCCCTCTCCCCATCTGCTTTTCCGTTTAAAGCTTTTCCTTTGTAAAGGAATTAAAATATCTACAGGAAACCATTGCATGGTGTAACTGTGTAGAGTCACCGTACTGATTTTGTCCTGTTATTGCGTCCTCAGCATTTGGGGCATTGCTGTGCAAAAGTGAATCTAGTGAGGGACCCAGCAATCTTTAGCTATAATACTGTCCCATATGGACTTCATTAGCCTATAATTTCCTAATGTATGTCAGAGACGAAGCTTAAATGATCCTCAGTTGTGGGGATGAAGGCATGGCTTAAAACTACATTTTCTTCCCAACTCATTTTGTGCACTCAGCCAATAAAAAAACATTTATTCCTGATTACATTATTTCTAATTGTAAATATAATTATGAATGCATAAGCTGAGCCACTGAGCCATACATTTAATTCTGAAACCTGAAGTCGTATTTCTACCAACATATTACACTGAAAAGTCAAATAGCAAAGAGTTTCCAACTGTAAAGAAACTGCAAAACTTATGTATCTTCCGTTATTCTGACAACAATCATTTTTGCTTACTGCTGCTCAGAAATGTACTCAAAAAGTGACCAAATTCAAAGAAGAAAAACACATCAACAATGATTTAATAAGCATAAATTATTTGAAAATATTCTGGGGAAGTCTGTAGCGATGGACTTTCATTAGTGTCCCATATTTGCCAACTAGAGGGGGGACATGGCACAACGTTGAGTGGACAAGGTGCAGGTGAAGACTGGGCACCAGCCTGTGGCGCAGCTGGTAGCAGCATTTGTACATTTTTATAAGTTCTTATGCTTTTCATGGTACAGGCAGAAACAGAAGGACAGTCCTAGCCTGGAGGAGTTTACAGCCCCTGCAAGATCAAAATCCTGTGAAGTGGCAGAGAAGAAAATGAATGAGATGACTAAACAGAGATTTCACTTTTGCTTTCACAATTCTCGTTTGTGCCAGAAGTTCTCCAAATCCACTATTCTCCCCCCCACCAAATCCCACCAGTTTGGAAACAGTGTTGTAACCTGGAAGGCATGTCAGGGAGCACGGAAATTCCACAGACACCTGATCAATCCTTAACCTGAAGATGTTGTTTAGTCTGCAGCTGCCGCACCACGCTGCGGTGGTGGGAGCGGCCGAATGGTATCTGTGATTCCTGCATATTGTTCAGAGATCCCTCTGAATCTCTGGGATACACAGCACAAGAGAAACCTCAGGGCATTTTTTCGTGTTAAATGGAAGGCCAAACAAAGCAGCTACTCTTTGTAGCTCAAGTCCATGACTGATGAAGAGAGAAAAAAATGCAAGGGCTGACCATCACCTATTACCACTTCATTACATGTTATTTGTGTCGCATGAGCATTTGGTGGCATCAGGCAGGATCCATGGCTTCACTGTACAAGGTGCTGAACAAATACAAGAGACAGTCTGTCTCCTAAAAACCTTGCAAAGTGACTGTAAGATGGCAAACGGCTAAGACCATATGGACATGTAAAGCAATAGTAGGAAGCAGGAATCGGCACAGCAGTTCAGCATGACGTGAGTTTTGATCTGCTTATGAGTTGAATGGATTCAGGCTACAGTTGATAAGCTTATCTTGAAGTAAGACAGAAGTTCAGCTGCTGAAATTCCTACCATTTCACTGTCATTATACAGCTGAAAGTCAAGAACTGTCAAACTACATGAATAATATCTATCCATATTTAATACAGCGAACTGTTGACAATTGCCTCTCATCCTTCCCCTCAGTGCATGAGCCCCACGAAACAGTTAGGAATGATCAGACTGAATATAGGCAAATCTGTGGCCACATAACCACGCTGCAGATATGAAACTCACTGTGTCTAAAATGGAGAAAAAGAGATGATAGCAGCAAACACAAAAAGCTAGAGAGATAATTCTTCCTGGACCACAGCAGGGAAAATGCTGGAGATTGTGCTGACACTACTGACGTTACAAATACTATGAGGCTAAGGATAATGCAGACTAGACTTTTTTTCCCCTCCCTGTTTAGAAACAATCACGTTATATCTTCTTATAAGATATGAGAAGATTGTTATCTCGCATAATGAAAACCAAATGACAGGCAGATAAACTTAGTAGCTGTTTATAAAGTCTTGTACAGTATTCTCAGTGGTATACAGATAAGGAAATCACATAATTGAAATGGCTACAAACAGCATTAAAAAGGCATATAAGAAGAAAATAAGGAGATCAAATGCAGAAGGCAGACAAATTTTAGATTATTGATGGAGGTGTTCTTGTGAGGCGGTTTGATTTCTCATGGGAGCTGAGCACCTCCACCTCCTCTAGGCACATGTTGTCTGAACTCTCACTGCCCTCCTTCAGTGACCCCCCCAACATCCTCACCCACCTCGGAGGACTCAAGGCTTGACGATGGGGCTTCTGGAGCAACACCCAGCTTTGCCTTTTCTTTTAAACTTTTTGCCCTTTTTTCAAGGATATCTTTGCTTGAGCATCTTCAGAAAGAATAAATGGAAGGCAGTAGCTGCTGCTTACGGTTCTCTTCATAAATTTGAAAAATTCAAGTCCTTTCCTATCTAAATAACCAACAATATATATTCTTAACTTTCTCAGGTACAGAAATACCAGAGAAACATTGTTAACTGTAGGTAGAACAATAGCATAAGAGTTTCTGCTGTGAGGCAGATTTAAACTGAAAACACATTGTTAAGGTGAGGCCTGTGAGAGCTCTCAGATCTCACAGTAGAACACAAGCCTGAGTCAGAGGACCTACGTTCTGTACTCCAGAGCAGCATCTCACAGGAGCCAGAATTCAGGTCAAAGTGGAAGTCCTTACACTGCAATAATCTTCTCTCATTAGAGAAGAAAAAAAGAATTCAGCTGGACAAATGAGCTAAAATCAGAAGACTCTTGAACAAACATCTCAAGCATTAATCATTAATGTGGAAAGAAGAAGAAAATCATCAAAATAATTGAGCAATTGCAGACGAATACCACAATGCCTTGTATTGCCAAGAACTCATCATTGGAAATGTATACGTCTGATTTCCAGGTTTATTAATGAAACAAAAAGGCATCTACAATAGATAAATAATACATCATATGGAATTCACACAGTCTGTTTATAATAGAGATCAGTGACACCTATCAACTCATATTAAATCACATCGTGCATATTTTGCCTAGTTTGCACTTTGTCAATCTCTGCTTCCTATTTCATTGCTGTAGCAGCTACGAAAAAGTAACGCACAGACCAGTTGAAAGAAGTAATTAAAAAAAATCCCTGAAAGAACGTTTAAAAGAACAGCAAAAATCAGTTGTATTTATACACTTTAATGGTAATAGTGCTGCATCACCTTGTGCTTTTCACAGACACGTAATAAATGAGTTCTGATATTACAGCTGTACAGCAGGTATTTAGCTTACAAATCTGCAGATTTAAGCTCATACAATGAATCAAGGTCACAGAGTAAGTCAGTGGCAGGTTTGGGACTAGAATTGGGGTATCCAACCATCTGAGCTGTAAAACTGAATTATCTTTCCTCCCTGACCTGTGTCCTGGTGAAAAAATATGGGATGAAATGAGTTCTTTGAAAAAGAAGTTTATTTTTGAGTTCTTCTAATCATCACCATTAAAACATGACTTTGGTTTAGAAACATCCTTCAAAAACAGCATAAATAAGTTATTTTGTGGAACAATTATTTACCATAAGAAGAGATAGAAATTTATAAAGCAGTTCGGAGATCTGTAGGGAAAAAGTTAGGGGTTACATCATCAGAAATGGGGTCTAAGGAAGCTGAAAAACCGGAATTTTGCATGCAGCTTTTAAAATGTAATTAGTGATCTAACATAAATAGACGTCACTGGCTGTAGTAATGTCTGTGGCAAATAAATAACAGTCGAACACAATAAAACTCCCTGTAATGTACTCCGTTGTAATATTGATGGCAGCATATGGCAAACATCTGACAGCTGTTAAACAGATGTGGCAATTAGAAAACCTTATGGTCATGCTGTTAAGATTATTATGCAACACGTTCTCCAGTAAAATTAGATGACTTCCTACTTTCTGTAGCTTTACACATGTGGAGTGCAGTCTAATGTCCCATTTAGGCAATATTGTTAGCTAATGTCTCCTAACCCATATTTTTTTAGTTGATGCCTCATAGAAGATTTAGAGAAATCCAGAATTTAAACAAGAACAATATCAATTCAGCTGTGTAGCAGATACTTCAATTATAATAGCTAATGGACAAATTGAGAGATAAAAAGACTTTTCTATCATGTTGAAATTCAATGAACAGTTTTCAATTAGGCTTTGAGTATAAAAGGGAAAAAGGAAAGATACTTTTCCTTGATGTTAACATTGCGGGAAAAGATGAGAGTAACTTCACTTTTTCATTATACAGAAGAGGTGCATATAATGATGCATATTTAAATTATAAATCAGGTCACTATCTGCCAAATGAAAGCAATATCAATTAGCGCTAAGGTGGATCAGGCTTTAAAAATCCTTATATTTAATGACAAAAGTATGACTGCTACCCTCACCCAGCCAACAAAGGGATAATTTAAGGCAGTAAGAAATCAAAGAATGATGTCACAAAAATAAGCCCTCACAGCTTTTTGGATAGTATTATTATAATTAATAGACTTCCAATGACTTTTTTTTTGCAGGTTATGGGCTTTCACAAAAGCATTTATTGCAGGCATAAAATATAAAAATCTGAAGAGTGGGTTTGACTAAGGTTGACTTGAGGGTCCTTAGCCTTTCTACTACAGTAATTCCTGTAAAATAATAGTTTCATTTATAGGCTCAATTTATAACGTTGAATTTATGCCAGTTCATCTGATATCAATCATGATAATAGCATGATCTATTGTATGTCACTTGTGCTAATGCAAATTAAATATCGTTACATTACAGAAAAGCCTTGTGTTAGAATAACATCAAGTGTGTAACTTTAACCAAAAAAATTAAGGATGAATTAGCAATTTGGGGTGAGAATATATACAGATAATAAGTGTAAAACCATGCATATCTTATATAGAAAATTACATACATGCTGAAAAACGAAAAGCTAAGCAAAATATAAAATTGATTAAAGCTTGAGTAGAAAGATTAACACTGATTTTCCCCCCTTCATTGTAGTTAAGGTCGAGTAGCAAGCAGTTTATTATCTTTCTTTTTAATCACTGTGGTTTTTAGCCTCTGTCTTTGACACATGAGTATTAGAAATCCGGCTTTAAAAACACTTCAATATCTGCAAATATAGTCCTTTGAGTACCCCTATGTCTTTATAAATTACATACTTCCACACTTATTGTTGTATATATGCGTTTGGGTATAAAACTATCAAATTCGAATGTCAATTGAAATTATTTGTAAGTACAGCTAGATAATATAGTTCTGACATTAAAGTGTACCCAAAGATTTTTTTGAAATAGTGAAAAAATGTTTTCTTTTCTTTGTTATTTTTAAGATTGAGTGTCACTAAAGTCTGTGGTCATTCCTACTTCCAAAGTGGCAGGACACCCTATCTAGATTAAATAAGGTACAGTTGTATGAATAATTGCAGGAAATTTTCCACAGAAAATTTGGGAAAATCAGAAATATATGTGAAAACCTCCATGCTAAAAATTTTCTGCACTTTCAGGAAGAATGAGTCTTTCTCAGCCTTGTCTGTGAGTGTTAGACATCGTCTACACAGTTTAAAACATCTAGCATGGATTGCTTGCATTTTCTTCTTGAAATGAAGAGTGAGATCACTTTGCTTGAAAATGTTGTTTGCGAATTCTCCTGGCCTTGGAAGTTCTGCAGATCCTATTACATTTCTTGGTTATAGATTAGACATGGGGATTTTTTTTTCATAAAAGATACTTGCAATGATAAAATCTTGCCCATCCCATTAGAACAGGATCTTTGGCATGCTGTACTGTGGCTCCAGTAACGCTCCTGCAGACATTGTTTTTATTGCTCTACAATGGTTGTACATACCTCCCTTTCATTATAATGACTGAGCATTTTGCAATTATTAGTATGCCCACCTGTTTGTTGATGGTTAGTAAAACATTGGGAAAGGCTATTGCTTTCATTTGATGACAGGGCAATGATGCACAGAGGGGCCAAGTCGCACAGAAAGAAGCTGTGGAGAAGAAAAGCAACCAGGAACTTCCCAAATCCCCAGCAAATGCAGCATTCCTCTCTTCTTTCTAAGATCTTCCTTGGAGAAAAAGCAGATAATTTTTCAAGTTGTGGCTACTCCAGTTAAAGTGAGATGGGCTCATGTTTTCATGTGATACCTTTCCTTCCTGATACTTGGAAGGACGGAAACATGTAGCAAAGTCTCTGCAATGTGCTCTGGGGCACTTTATATTTGAGGTCAGCATCTCCGGGTAGTGCTTTTCCCATTGACCAAGTTTTGCATAATTAACCACTGCACTCCTTATAGGTGTATAGAAGAAACTCGGAAGATCAAACCTAGCAAGAGGCTTTGCACATCTTCTGTTGCACAACAGACTGCTCTTCGAAGGCATATTCATTATTTCACATTTTTCCTCCTTCAGTTGGCGGAATTGCTTGTTTCGGAAGCAGAACTGACGCTCTTCACTATTCATTGCTACAGATGTTAGAAGTATTCTTTAATGTTGCAAGGAAACACACACCTCCTAATGGAGATCTTGGCAGCTAAGTGAAGGGAAAATAGATTGTTTTAAAGTATATTTATATGTCTTTTAACATATATATGCTCTGACAGTGATCTGGTAGTTTAAAAAGTCTATTATTAAATTTGTTTCAAAATCTCTGTTTATGAAGTCTCATATGCTTCTTTTGTTACCTGCTTTATGTATTAAAAAATGGGCTTTCAATTGCATTTGAACATACCTTAGCCTACTTTCATGTACATTTTGAAAATTTTATCCGAAGTTAAAATAAACTCAGTGCTTGTGCTGAATTTAACTTTTTGCCACAAGTTGAAGCCAAGTGTTTAACAGCTTTCAAAAAGGTCTTAGAAGTTCATTTACATTTATATATGAGCAATTTTAAGTCTTTCTGTCCATGACATAACAATTCTTCAGATGATGAGTTGATCAGTAAATGTTACACACATGTACGCTTGCACTTGTTCTGCACATCTGCTTAACTTAAAAGAAGTGAGCAAATCTCTGCTCACATTATGAAAGTTCATACATGCAGAAATGTCTGCCAGGTTGGGAATACAGTTATGGAGAAACCCTTATTCCAGGTTCTGCCCCATGCAAGAAGCTTCGTATTAGATAGCGATGGAATAAACCAGTTATTTGCCTTCTGGCTTTCCCTCTAACATCAGGTACTGGCTGGCACTGGGTACAAGAAACCTGAACCACGCATCTGGTTTCAGATGGGAATTCTGCCCTGGTAACATGCTCAGATGATACCTTAGAAAATGCAGAGTTTCTGAGGTAGCTTCGCTTTGCAGAGGAGGCTGAATCAAACCCTTCTAAACACATCCTGTATTTTCCATGAATTATTCAATCTACAAATAATTTATTAGATGCATTTAACCCCCATTTTCTGTTCATAGATTGCCCCTGAGCATTTTTTAGTTTTCTCTTTGAAATGATTAACTGGGTACTTTTTGTAAATAATTTTTAGGACCAGATTCTCCACCAGGCTGAACTGTTCAAACCTGCCTGCAAGCGCCTGTGAGGGGCCCCTGTGCTGCTCTATGGGTGTGACGGCTCTGGGATTTTGCCTGTGACGCATCCACCTCAAGGCAAGGTGAGGAGCCATGACAGAGCTGCATCATATCTGGTTCTCTGCCATAGAGGACCCTCTAATAACTCCAAACTTTCAAGATGATCCAGCAGCAGAGGCAGTTGTGACCCCTGGATGGCTGGCTGAGTACCCTCTGTTCACTGGAGGGGAGCACTGGGAATCCTGCCCTGAGTCTGCAAATCGATGCAAACAGCTCACTGAGGACATTTGTCCTGAAATATAATCAGAAGGAATTCTTTGCAATAACCTCCTTGAAATGCTGCATTGCTGTAAATAAAAATCAGAGCTTATGGTATTAAAAATGCCATGACACCTGGCAATAGCCATGTGACAGTGCTCATCTTCCTGTTTGACAAGAGGATCAGGAACACGTCTTTAAGTAGTCCACAGAAAACTCAGAGTGAGCAGCAAATGAGTAACTGTCCAAAACTCTTAGGGAGGTCATAGATACAAATTTCCTCAGGTTTCATATTTGGTTGGTAGAAGCAGCGAATGCACTCACAACTAATTCCATTCATTGGGAAATAAGAACAGAAAGGAGATGGAACGGAAAAGAGTAGCATCAAAAGTGCCAGCACCAGGAAGAGATAAAACCGAATCAGTATTCAAATTACATGCATGTCTCAATTTTGCTTTGTTATTGTGTCACTATTTTGAAAAGCCCAAATTATGCTCATAAAAACTTAAGCTATCCATACATATGTATGAAAGTATTCAGCTGCAGCAGGGTTGAGACAGACAAATCTGGTAGTAGGTTTCTTTTCAGGTTGTGGGAAGCAAATAATAATCAAGTGTAGTTGAGTTGTGTGAGATATTGGAGTTCTGGAACCACCTCCTTTGTCTTGTTCTTCTCCAAGATGCAAGGGAGAGTGTGAACATATTTCACTGTCCCATCTGGGGACTGATTCCAGTTTTCAGCGGAGATAGTGGCAAATTGTCATTGAATTCAATGCATGGGACTAAAGTCTTTGTTAATATCCCGCTACAATAAGTCATGCTTGCCCACAGCGCCTAACGTATGTTCCACAGGAGTCAGAAGATGGAGCAGTTACCTCTACCATGTATATCTTCCTGGCAAGGCGGGATGGTCCCCCGCAGCGTATCACCCAGCAATTTCTCTACAGTGGAATAGATCTTACCTTAAAGAAATGTGCTTTTTTTTTCCTCTTTTTTATTAGGATATTCACCTTAACCTTCTCACGCCATAAAAATAGGGAAGGTTATTCACATAGAAACACATTATAGGCAGCCTAAAATATGGACAAAAATATGCCTGTTTAAAGTATATATGTCTGATAAGAAAAAATGATAGGAGCATATGCTACAGAAAATAAAAAGTAAGAAACAAGTGCAGATTAAGATGACTAGAAATAATATGTCAGTGCTATCTATGTCACTGAAAACTAGGAGACTGATGATCTGCATGACTGAAAGGAAGCAAGTGGGCGGTGAGAGCGGAAAAGGGCTGTCAACCATGAGAATAATGTTACAAGGACCCACGCTTTAGATTTTCAAAGCTGAGTAAAGAAGTTGCACAGTTCCAAATGAAATTAGTAGAATTAGCATGTATCACAATTCAAAATTGTATATGGGGAGAGATTTCACATAAAACATAGCATGACATGGAGTATTTGCAATGGACAGCATCAAGTAGAGACGACGGATGCTGAAGGCAACTGGTGAGCAAATATCCAAATTAAGATGTCTTTGCTATTTACTTTTCCTGTTCAGATGACCAGATGAATTAACTTGTAATTGAGGGTTTGAGTCAACCCCCTTTAATCTGCTTTAACAGAAGGAAAAAAAAAGAAAAAGAAAAAAGAAAAGATAGTGGAGATGAATGACTCTCCCAGCTTCACTTCTACTCTGTTCTTACAACACTGCCACTTTTAAAATATCTTCGCTGATGTGGCTGATAGTAAACATGGGTAAGTGGAGTTCGTCTGCTTCTAATTTAGACACTACAGTGTCACATACTGTAAATGCTGAACAGATGATTATACCTATGATTTTATTTGTCGTTGCATCAGGACGACTCTGTCTCCTCTTCCTACAAACACCTTAAGCGTCTTCTCCATGCTGTCTCTCATATATGAAGGGCAAAGGATTCACAGCTTTGTGAAAGAGCGACTTCTTTCTCTTTTCTGAAGAAGATCCATTGCTGTTGCAACTTCTAAGAGAAGTTGCCCAGTGTTTGAAAGCCAGGGCGATGGTCAATTTGAGAGCTTTGAGTCTAGTTTATGCAATTCAGGGAAAATCAGCAGAAATATCTAAAACCAATAAAAAGTTCATTAAATGAATATATTTGACTGCTTTCCCTAACTTTTATAACTGAATTGTCTTAGACTGCAGCCCCTGGTTTTGATTAGAGACTTGTAATATAAATATCCAATAATAACAACCATAACAAAAATGGGTAACGTAGCTCCACCTCTTCCTTCAGGAAAATTTTATTCCATTGAGTGATTGCAAAGTAGCCCCAATTTTAAGTGCCTCTACTTCAATCTTCAGCATATTTCTTAGGAAGATTAGAATATTCTCCCCTGTTCTGTGATGAATTAACTGTGTTTGGTCGTATTTTTTGAGGGAGGCAGGGGGAATTACCATATCACTATATGCACAAGAGATCAAGTGTATGATTAAAAATATTTATAACACTGATGTGGAAAAGAATGATATGTTAAACAGATAAGCATATAATAATGCATGTCTTACCCATAAAATTTAATTTATCCCTTGGGCAGGGCATAAACTTTGCTCAAGAACAACATGTTTTCCATCTATAGATTGCAGAGCTAAACTGCTTAATTTTACAGCAAATTGATCACTGCTGTAATATTTCAGGAGCAAAATGATCCTCAACAGTCAGTTCAGTTTCAAAAGCCAAAATTTATAGTTCTGCTTCTGATTTAGTGATAAGGTTTTTTAACATATTGGGCATTTCATCACTTTCTATCGGGAGTCAGCGTTGAACCAACAAAGAAATATTTTTTGAAATCAACAACAACAACAACAACAACAATAAAAAAAGGAGCATAAATAATATACATCCAACTGACAGAAGAGTTTAATATTCCCTTCAGACTGGTAGGAAATTACTCAGATTCCTGTCCTTGTAAACATGTGTCCTGGCCCGTATGGGAGATGTGCTGTACTGCCGCATGGGTGGAATCACGCAGGCTGCAGAGCCCAGCTGCCTTCCCGATGCTAAGGAAACTATTTCATTTATTTTCCCAAGTGGCTAAACTTCATTTTACCCAATGCAAATAAAATTTAGTACATCTAAAGTTATTTGACACTTTTGATATGTTTAAAATAAATGTAGAGAGATTTAATGATGTGAAAGTTCATGACTCAGTAAAGATTGCTCCCTAGCTGGGGTCTTAGGATAGACACCTATAAAATCAAATTATTATAATCACAGGAGTCATGAGAAAAAGTAGGCCCTGCTGAGCTCTGTTCACTGAGTTTTTGCATTCATTATATTCCTTCTAGTTATGAAACAAAGGGACGAGGTAGGCTGAAATCTCAAAAGGTTTTATCAAGTAATTCTTTGCAGCAGCGTTTTGTGATTACTACAGTGAATTTTTAGAAATCCAATTCATATGCCAAGAGAAGAGAAAAAAGACAAGTCTTCTTCATTACCTCAATGTGGTAGTAAGTGCTCATTTTTGAACAATAATCCCCCAAATTATGGATGCTGGAAAAATAAAAGTAAATGTGTGGGTTATATTTGCTAATGTTTATCAGAGAGCATTATTCAGCTATATCTGGAGTAAGTTACTGAGAAAAATATCTGACTTAAAGACATTATGCCTGATGCAAAGCTCAGGTTTTAAAAGGCTACCTCCCACTGACTGACATTGTGTTGGATTTAGGAGAGAGATAGCTTTAAGAAGCCTCCTTAAACATACATATGTCCCCCATCGATTTTGATACCTAATCAGCAATACTGTGTGGTTACATTTTGGCGAGTGGCACATATTTACACACAAGAGAACACATACATGGCTGTTTTATAGTCAAGAAGATTATTTCCCAAAGCTGCTGTTGCCTTTATGCATATATCTGCACGCTGACCTGGGACACTCTGAATGGAGACACAGTAATTAGGTCATTTGCTTGGGCCTGATATTTCTTTGGAGGCTTAAAGGGTAAAATGTCTCGGCGCACAGTGCAGAGTGTGACAGTATATTTTTCGTGTTTGTGCTTTATAATAAAAACAAGAGAAAGGAAAGGATCAAATGCCAACATTTTTTATGAGGAAAACAATAATTATGGGTGCATATTTCACCTGCAATTATTTACGGCTGGAGTTTAGATCAGGGAGATGTCTAAATCCTCGATGGAAGCTCACAGTCAGCAATGCAGACGCTTTGTCTGGCCACAGTCTGTTTGGCTCAGTGGGATTATGATGGGGAAGAAGATGCCAAGCACCCTGGATCCCTTTAAAAACTGAGGCAAAAGATTTCAGCTGCAGGCTCGACTGATTTAAACGCACATGTTCCCCTTCAGTCAGTTACACCCATAAGTTGGCCAAGCATGGAAACCCACCCCACGTTTCTGCTAATAAGCACTTACACAAATAATTTAGAAACATGGGTCCATATCCTCAGCTTGTGCAGTTTTACTGACGATAGTGGATAAAAGGTGATTTATGTCTGCCAATATTTCAAAGGTATTTTCTAAGGATCAAAATTCAGCCTTGGAAATACATGCATGATTTCTAATGGAAGGATGAACTAGAGGTTGTCAGTCTTCTTCTAATTACAGACTTAAGTACAGGAAATCCTTTACCAATCAGTTGCAATTAAAGAAGAACTGTCTGTGGACAATTTAGTAGATTTGTTTTAATTTGCATCATCTTTCTGAGGTGATTTTCACATAAAAACCCTTCTTCAGATTTTAAATTTTACAATTGTACTCAAAGACGCAATTAGCTCTCCCGCAACTGGGTGCTATAGAAATCCATAGTAAGAGACAGCTCCAGCATGAACGAGTGTAGAGTCTGGGCTGCGTTCCAATTAAGCCTGTGTCCACATGCTCAGAATTGTCTATTTACAAGTAGCCTCACAATCAAACGTGAACACGTTGGTGGTCATAAATCACGTACTGTAATTACGCTTGCCAATGAATGTCCAGCAAAATATTCAATGAATGTTTGCATTCATAATGACTGCGGCTGCACCCAAATCTCGAGGTGAAAATCAGGTGAAATTGCTGCATATTGAGCCCACAATTTGAAATACAAAATATGTATCAAGTCCAGACTCTTATAAAAATGGGTTCACGTTTGGTTAGTAGGTTCAGGAACTGTAAGCAAATGTTTCAGTGAACCAGATCACAGTTTTGAACGTGCCATCCCAAACCTAGTTTCCCATCAGAGACATTTTCTGTCTGTGTTGTAACAGCGGTAAGTACAGGGTTAGCTCCCCTTTACCTTGTCTCTCTTTCATGCTTTTGTGCATTTCTTGGGTTCTTAAGTTCCCTCCCGCTGTATTTCAGCCTGTGCGCTCTCCTCACGTGAAGTGCTCTCTGTCTATATCTCTGTTATCCCTTCTAAACTTTCTTTGTTACCTGCTCTGTCTCCTATTATTTCTCCTGTGTCATCAAAAACTGACTCCGTACAGTCTGCCAATTAGCCTTTGGCTGTCAGCACATTCATCAGCATCCCGAAGAGTGATGGTGAATGGCAGAGCATGGAAGTGCTATTTGATATGCAGCTGTGTGTCCTTGCACATAGATCTACCATTACCGAGGAAGCCGTAGGATGTGGCTTAACTTTCCTAGAGACAAAACTTTTAGTAGGAAGCAGATACAATTAGTAACAAATGAAATAGAATGAATTAAAAGCGAAGCTGTTTCAAAATTAACAGCTAAGTGCACACAACTTTCCTGCACTTACAATAGACTGTTATGAATATGGACCTCCTCTGTATGCAAAGTAAAAAAGCATGACATAGATATTTCCAGGAAACAAAGAGTATTAACGGTGTAATCTGATATTACATACCTGCAAGTGAGTAATGCAAATAAAGCTGCTTCTGTACTTGTTACAGAGAAAATAATATGACTTTGGTATAAAACACGCATTGCATTCTTTTGTGGAAATTATATAAGTATGCATTATTCAAAATTCAAATATTAATGATCACATAAATATTCTATGATCTTGGCTATTACTTTCAGAACAAACATTTTAATTTTAAGATGTCATATTTGTAAAAGCTGTATTTTGAGTAAGACAGAGAGAGAAAGAGAGAGGCGGACCCTTTTAAAGGTGTCTCAGTGTCTTGCCATGGTATCTTTGCTAAGCAAATACATGACATGTTCAAATTTCTTTTAGCTCGACAGTGTTCACCTGCTTAAACATTTACAATGCTACTATTGAAAATAAAAAGTATACGAAGAAATATAAAGCAAATGCAGAAGTGTGTGTTTGGATGAACTGTGGATGTCTGAAAGTGCGTGCCAGTAGGTAGAATTAGATTTATGAGGCTGGGCTTATGTTTGCCACCTTTAGAGCAAACTTCAAGGGTATGTATGACCAGAGCAGTGGGATTATATGAGTCGCCTAGAAAACGATATCCTCCTACCACTACATATTTGCTAAGGAATCTTTCCAAATTAATCAAAAAGGAAAGCAAAATAATAAAGCATAAAATATTAAGCACAAATGAGAGTTTTGACTTGTCTAGACAGTCTGGATCAGATTTTCAAAGGAAAGTAGAAGAAAATTATATTCATGCCAGAAGTCAGCTTTCGTATATGCAAATGGATAGTTATTACAAATGTTGCAAGTGGATTTCCAGATATTATTTCAAAATCGGCCTGCCAGATCTGAATTAGCTGGATTTTCCAAGTGCTCAACACACACCCGAGTATTCAACACGCCCAAGTTCTCAACACACATCCCAGAAATGCTCAGCAATGATATCACAGCAGGGTGGGATCCACAAAGCACTTTGAAAAAGCTGACTCTTACCTGTTTAATTAAACAGAAACAAAGTGCTTATGGAACTCTCGAGTTGATTGTGAGTAATAAACATATAGAAAGTGTCCCTAAGGTGTTTTGAAAATTTGCATGTAGGTCTTGCCTCTGTTAATATTCGTTTATCCTGATCAGTTCCCAGGGCTACCTGAGTAATGAGAGTGCCTTGCAGATTTTTATGGTGGGACGTTGAACCCTTTGAGGGTCTGGAGTGCCTGGTGAGGATCACTCCATTGCTTTCTCGTGAAGCGCATCCGGTCCCAAGTGCAGAAACTTGCATGGCACAGAGAAACACCAGCCCAGTACTTCTCCTGGAAGGTGTTTAATCATTTTCATCATCCTTGGGTTCTGCTGCCGGACCATGTGGGGGGAACACGGGCTGCAGCTTCCCCATAAGCAGAGGCCCCAAAACTATGTTTGCTTTGCCTTGAATGAGCATCCAGGCTGCACCCAGGTAACGAATGCTTACGACCGAGGAAAAAGGTGAAGCTTTCAGTTCTTGCACAATGCCATGGAGAAATAATTTTCCTCATCTGAGCAAGCTTCTCTTTTGTGTTAATTGTGAGGTTTTCACTTTTTTGCTTATTGTTCTGTGCCTTCCTGTTTGTCCATGCAGAGAATGTGCACATATTATGCCATAATTTATGTTACTGGGCAAGTTCCTGTTTCTTCAGCTTGTGTTACATCGTTTACAGATCTTGGCAGAGATCCATACCAGCCAGCAACTGGTTAGCAGAATTAAGAAATGCTTCTTGTATTGGCTCTACAGAGAAGTGTTGGTTAGTGTCCTTTATAAAATGAGCGATCAGCATACTAATAGCAGGAGCTTTTTATTGCTTAACACTGCCTGGGTAAAACTAGACTTCAGGCTTGCAGGAATAATTCTTCAGCCAGTGGGGCTGACTTTATCTTCATGCTGCTAGCATCTGAAACTTCTGCTCACCAAATGGTGCTCAACAGGGTCACACCTCAAGGATGCAATTCATTTTCCTTGTAATTGCTGCTCTGTTCTCAGAGCCTGGGCAGTCTCTTTAAGGACGGTTTACCCACAGGTTCAATAAAACCACTCAAAACCACTGAAGAAGTAACCTTCAGAAACTTTGCATGACCACAGGCAGGATGAGGGAACTCCAGCTCTCCTAGCGGGTCACTTCTTATTAGCAGCTCTTCGCTGGACACGGTAGTTAACACCAAATCTACTCAGTAGCAGAGAAGGAGGGTGAAAAAAGTACAGTAGTCACCAGATACATTGACTGGTTTGTGAGCCTGAAGTTTGTATTTGGATTGCTGTAATCTGCTCTAGGTGCACAAACTGGCAGCTTGGTCTGCTCAACACTACTCAGGGATATCGAGAGTTTGAGAACATTTCTGACAGTATTTCAGCCCCAAATGACAGAAGCTTGCAGGGAGTGGCTGCTGCTGGGAGCTTTCACTCACATCCAAATCAGAAGCAAGAAATAAAGTCCTTCCACATGTGAATCTCTCTCAAAATCAAAATCCTCCAGGGTGAGTTTTGGTCTGGGCACTCAAACCTGACTCACAAATTCAAAAGTATTTGAGACCAAATACCAGGTTTTTACCCTTCCATTGTCTCCTCTAATTCTGACACTATTGGCTTCTTCCGGATCAGATTTTTGCAATGTGTCGGTTTTCTCTGCAGCATGCAGCATACAATTCTGCCTTATGTATTACCTTTACATTTTCATTTCCTGTAATTCCTTCTGATACATTTCACCACAAGATCTTCAGATAGGATTTGTATTTGCTCTTGGGCTGTTTCTGCTGTCCTACATATGTCAGTAACTTTTTGCAGAGTCAGACTATCTTCCCTGAAGAATTTTCTGTTGTCATCACTTCTGAGCCCCACTACAGTTGCTGCCCCTGTTAATTGCCTTAAAAAGATATTCAGTTCTGTGTCACCAGCAGGTCTGTATTGTACTGGCTATCCTCCATGAGCTGCTTATAGTTTGCTTTGGCACGCAATAGAAGTCATATTTTCTGGACATAAAAATTATACAACTCCTTCGGTGATGGATCACATACATACAATACAGATATTCAAATCTTAATTTGTTATTAACTGGTTATTTGTGTACTGCTACAGAGATACTCTTTGTTAAATATTGCAAATACTGAGCGTTTGATATAATAGCTCTTACTTTCTTTACTCCTCAAAAGAAGTACATGCATGGCATTCTTTATACGTTTCTGTGCACCTGTTTTTTTAACCTAGAATTGTAACACAGTACATTATAGAAGAGAGATTTTCATAGACACAAATGGGAATTAAGTGTCCAATTCAATTGACTTTTAATTGGAGTTGAACAACTACAAAGCCTTTGAAGAACTCTGCTACACTGAACCTCTTAATTTAGCCTGAACCTGTTTGTTGATGAAAACCCCACCTCCTAGGCAGCAGTAGGGAAAGGTTTCCTTCTGCTCCGATAGCCACATTATCATTCACAAAACATTTAAGGAGTTTGGTCTTGGTAAAGTTCATAGCTGACTGAGAAATAGACTTGTTCTAATTTTTTGCCTTATAGTCAAATAATATAGAAATCTTATTACAGTTAGCAGGAAAATCAAACATTACTTGTTTTAACAAAGAAGTTATTACATGTTTCCTTCATAAATGATTTCCTTTTACTAAAAATCTACCTGTTTTGTAGTTAAAATAGACAATTTCTTACCTGAAGTAGGGATATTTCAGTAAAAATAATATTTTAAGTTATTTTTTCAAATGATAGTTGCACACATTATACATACCTTAATAAAATGCAGTTGCTGACTAAAGTAATTACTGAAAGTTTTCTAACTTTTTCCATTTCTTTTTGCTCTGTGATCTTTTCAATACATATATAAATCTTTAATATATTACAAAAACAAAGACCAAACCCAAAACTGTTACTGCTAAGGAATGAAAGCATGAATGTAAAAGAGAAGTATATTTTGCATGCTCTGATAATAAAGATGACCAGTATTTTAGAGATTCTGGCTGAAGTCACGGAAGATTTCCTAAAACAAGGGTATGACAGAACACATTTTTTCAACATTATCTCTCATTGATCCCTCAAATCCTTCATGTGTCGCAGCATCATTTTAGGACAGCTTCACGTTTGCTTTCATTTCTATTAATTGGGTACCTGAGCTAGTGGTGCAGCAGTTGGTTGTCAGGTGCTGTGCTGGAAAAAAGGCAGCCCTCTTTGGGTTGATATGTCTGGCATCTGCACATGTACATCAAATGCATATTTTACTTTCTTCCTTTGTATTCCATATATACTGCAGCAGATAAGACTAGACAAATGCACTTTCATTGACAAAGACTCACAGAATGCTTTGGGGTGGAAAGGATATTTGGTGATGGTATCTTGCATAGTTTGTCCCCTCTGCACCATGGCAGGATTGATTGCTTTATCACTAAACGATCCCTGATGGATGAGTATTGGGTCTAGACATCAGTTAAAAGTGAAGATGATAATTCAGTTTTACTGATGCCACTGAAAGGGGAAGTTAATCTATTAAATTGTTTAGAAGTTTTACAATTTCCCATAAAGTGTTTAATGCAGAGCTTCTCAACCTTTGCCACTGCATGACCTACTCTTTCTTCTTATCCTCCTTTTTATCCATGCATATAGCATAGAATTAACCTGGTGGCCTCCAGTATAGCATTGAGGGAAGCAAGGTGATTTTTCTGCCTGTTAAGGACATAAAGGACCTCATATACAGATGAAAAGGAATGGGGAGATTCGTTCTAAGAGTTACAAATTATAGGGGCTAGTAACCTGAGGTGGTATGTGTCATGTCTGACGTCTGGGCTTGGACAGTACTTCTATGGGATCGTGGTCTTGGATCCTTGCCTGGATTGGGGTATGCTTCCAGGTTTGCTCTCATCTGCGTGAGGTTTTTGCAAGAAACCTTGTGCATACCTGCATGGGCTTTAACAGCCCTTGTCTTGACTATTGCTCCTGGCATGCTCCGGGGCACCGGGTACCACCTGCACAGGGGGCTAACTCCTCTCCATTCAGAAACATCTGCCCGAGTACTTTCCAGCACTGACTGGCCAGCACGTGGGGTGACAGAGTCACACCAGCCTGGTCCAGTCGCTCCATGAGAGGGAGGAGCAGAGTGAGAACTGGGCCTTTTGCAGACAGTTTCTTCCCAGGGATGATGTTGCTCTGTGCCACCTCAAAGGCAACACTTGTGCAAAGCCACCCCACCCCAGAATGATGAGATACAGGGACAGACACAAATGAGAGAAGATTAGAATAAAAGAAATTAATATTTGACACATACAAACATATGCACATAAATATAAATACATTTATATCTAAAATCAAGTAGTTTTTCCCTGGATTAAGTGAGCGAGCTGTATTTGCTGCTTGGGTTGTGCCGTCACTCATGAAGATGATTGTAGAGCCCCTCAAATTACGGTATGGCCTTTTGCCCTTGCTGGTGTCACCCATTTTCCCACTGAGTCTAATGTTGATTAGGAAGGTCCCTGAAAGCTCAGCAGAGGAAAAAGCTAGAGGACAGAGTTATACTAATGGAGAAAGACAAAGATATAGAAGAAAAGAATAGATATTATCAGCGTATTACATATTTGTGCAAGAAGTCACACAGCATTAAGCTGTTTTGAATAATGCAACTGACAAGTGTCATGACGAAATTTTGCCAGTGCTGGACTCCACCCCAAAGTACTCAATTTCCTCCATATCTGACATAAATGCAAACATTTGTTTGAAACAGGCCAGGGATAAGATTCATCAGAAATTCAGTTATGCTGGGAAATCAATGGAAGAGTACCCTGCTCTTTGAAGATCAGCAAGAGTTGCCACAGAAAAGTTATCTGATTTACCAACAAGCTACCAGATTGCTCTTTCCCCTATTAATATGGTTAGAAAGGTTTTAGGAAAAAATGAAAATGTAATGATAACAATTTAGTAATGAAAAGATGAGAAAGTATTTAAAAAATAAACATAGAACCCAAACAGTTGACTGTTGATGGGATGGTGTAGTAGAGAACGGCTCACTCAGGCAGATAATGGTCACAAACCCAAGCTCCTCTGTGGATAGTTTGTCCTCTTAATGAGCTGAGCAGGCCTTATCTAGCACGTGCTTAGTTATCACTAGCAGTGCAGGATGAGGTCGGTCAATTAACAGAGCTATCTGGGTATTTTTTTTCCTGAACAGGTTTTCACTGGAAATTACTGATTATTCAAACCAATTTATTGTGTGGGCATGTGTCAGTTTTGAGTAAGTGTTTGTCAGGAAGATTTGTTGAATTTCAAGGAGATTTTCTGGACAAAAGCAAACTAAACCTTGGAGCCGAAAGTAGGTACAACACTCACCAGCAACAGAGATGTGAGTTCAGATGCTTCCGTGATACTGGTTCTTTGTTAAAATCCATCTGTTGTAGGATCTCCCTTCACAGAGAAAATAGAGAGAGACCAAAATTAACTAGAAATCAGAATATTCAAAGCATTTCTTCCAGCACAGCAAGGATCAGGCCTTTACATTCTCTGTACCTGTTCTGATGTTTACATTGCGGGGAGAGGCAATTGCTGGTCGTTCACTCATTTCAGCTCTCCTTCAAAGAGCTTGCTGCCCTCTCTGGACTTTGCGAGAAGAAAGGAGACACTGTCGAATCGCCACTTTCTCAGGTTCAGAGAGGAAGAAGATTTGTTTCTGATTTTGTTGCCAGGTCAGGCAGAAATCTGGCGCTGTTATTCCCCTCCCAGCAGGCTAAGAGGCGTGCTAATGGATCCAGGAGACCACAGTGCTAAGTTCCTTGCAAATACCGCTCCGTCCACGAGCATGCTGTGGTCGGATAGGCGGGAGGTAGGCAATACTCCCCCATCACATTTAATTCAACAGAAACCACCAACTGTTACAAATCCCCTTTCCATCCTTGCTCTGACCAACACGCATATGAATAATGTTTGGGAATACATTTCTGCCATTTCCAGTGATGAAGATGCAGAGCTATTGTGTCCTCCTCCTCCCCCAGACATAGACTTCCTTCTTAAGTGGGACAAGATAGTGCTGGACCATTCCCATGGGCACCACCAAAACTCATGTGCATGCAGGTGAGTGTTGCCCTGGAGAATATCTTCTTAAATCTGAGGTTACTACCTTAACTGATACAAGGAGGACACTTTTTCTGAATGGTAATTTCAGTTTCTGAACTAGCATTTACTTGATCTATCAATACTTACCTGCAGACTGTCAATACACTGGGGAAAACATTTCCCTATGTGTAGGATCTTCAGAAACTATTTTTAAGCAGCAATAACAAAATCAGAATGCTGGTCACTATTCGGAGAGCAAATAAACCTTCACGTCGGAGTAAATGTACTGGAAAAATAGATAAAAATATCTAAATAACTAAAATTGTATCTTAGCTCAAAGCCTCAATTCATCCTTTGCAGACCTTCAGATTACTCAGCGGAGAAGAGGAGAAAGAATCAATAGAAATGACAATAAATAAATTTATGGAGTAAGATATGATTCGGATAAAGTAAAACTCTGACTGCAGCTTTTCCTCAAACTGAGCAGAACATTTTTCAAGTTTCAGAAAAGTTTGAGTATTTTTTCTAGAAGTGAATAAAATTTCTGCTCCTTCTTTACTGCTTGATCCAAGTGGAGATTTTATACAGTATGGTGAGCAAAATGTTAGAAGTAACAACAAACGTGAAAGGACATCAAAGGTTCAGGGAAGGAGGGAGGAGTCTTGAGATTCTGAAGATCTGGGTTCAGTCTGAAGCACTATTACTGAGCTGCTTTGAGAATAATTAATTACTGAAACATTAATTTCCTTTTCAGCCCTTATTTATTTAGAATATAAGAGAATCTGGCTGTATAGAGACATGCACTGAATCCCTTAGTGCTACTGTAACAAAACAACAATAATAATAACTACTATTTTTTGTCTCTGTGTGACAATTTTAACTTTGCACTCTCAGGCTTGGAGGGTTAATTTATTCTATATACACAGCTTTACAATTACTCAATAGATGTGCAGATTAAATGTTCAACTCATTCCTATGTGCTATGATATTTGCAATATCATATAATTTGATGTTTATGTATTGAATCAGATACATAAAGTTATAAAATTCTGACTTGGCTCACATTTGGAGTTAGGAGTTTTAACTCAATCTGAACCCACAAACCTTTTGAATTTCCCCCCTAGAATTGAAGGAAATGAAATGCTGACGCTATTCAGTATTTACAGTTTTCGATTGACGGATAGCTGCAAGGCACAGCGCTTGGTACTCACACACTGAACACATTTTTGTTCCCAGGTCAGCCAGCCCTTTGGTAGCTTCATCGGCTGTACATCTTCCCTCGGTGCTGACGGTGCTTTGGGACTGCGCTTGCTACCTCTATCTGCCATCGCGCTCTGAAAACCTCAGTATACAATACCAAATTTTCATTTTTGCTCAGGGTATGAACATTTCTCTTGCAGGGAATACAAGGCGCTCTGGGACAACGCGCCTGCTGGCATCCTCGCCGGAGTCCCTGGGGAGATCATGGCACACATGCCATTAGAGGGCAGTCAGCGCTGCTTCCAGTAGCCGCTCCTATCATCTGTTTCTCTGCCATGTTTAATAGGCTTTGTCTGGTTCAGGGCAAACCCCATTAGGCATGAAAAGACAGAGCTACGTAAAGGAACTTGCACTGACAGCCTGTTAAATGAATAAGATTCCACAGGATAGCGGGATTCAGCTGTTTTGGAGAAAAATATACACACACAGAAACACGTTTTACATTTTTTCCTCTTTTTTGTCAGTATAAAAATAGGATCTCAGTTTGCTGAATGTATTCTTAGCTGCACTGTGCTATCATTCATTGCTAACGTTGCAATTGCTGTTTTCTTCGTGTTGGCCCAATCACATGAAATAATACTCCCATAGGATTGTGAAATGCATACTTTTTGCCGTGTCTTCTGATACTTTGATTTTAGAGAATTAAAAAAATACATCTTGTCAAAAAATACTCTTGGACTTGCAGCATTTAATAATGCAGGTCTAAGAGCTTACTTGCACATGCAGGAGTGCAACCTGATGAAGTTCAACAAGCACAAGTGCGGGGTCCTGCACCTGGGGAGGAATAAGCCCACGCACCAGTACGGCTGCGTCTGAAATGCTGGAGAGAAGCTCTGCAGAGAGGGACCTGGGAGTGCCCAGGAATGACAAGCTGACCATGAGCCAGCAGCGTGCCCTTGCTGCCAAGAAGGCCAATGGTCTCTTGGGGTGCATCAAGAAGAGTGTGGCCAGTAGGTCGAGGGAAGTTCTCCTTCCCTTTTACTCTGCCCTAGTGAGGCCCTGTCTGGAGTACTGTGTCCCGTTCTGGGCTCCCCAGTTCAAGAAAGATGAGGAACTACTGGAGAGAGTCCAGCGGAGGGCTACGAAGATGATTAGGGGGCTGGAGCATCTCTGCTACGAGGAAAGGCTGAGGGAGCTGGGCTTGTTCAGCCTGGAGAAGAGAAGGCTGCGAGGGAACCTTATAAATGCTTATAAATATCTGAAGGGTGGGTGTCAGGAGGATGGGGCCAGACTCTTTTCAGTGGTGCCCAGCGACAGGACAAGGGGCAACGGGCACA
>Ga0065711_1029989_pt1 | contig 34135 bp, 28 predicted proteins | sample Hoacrofraction12_FD_59098 | JGI IMG/M metagenome (GOLD analysis project Ga0065711, IMG submission 59098) | Hoatzin crop microbial communities from Cojedes, Venezuela - Epithelial fraction 12 v2 (version 2) | ecosystem: Host-associated > Birds > Digestive system > Esophagus > Crop | place...
GGGGGGGAGGTCACCAGGCCCAACCTTGCAGGGCTTCTCCACAAGTTCCTGTCAGCGTTCCACAGCGATGTTCCTACAGAGCATCAGGTCTGAAGCTGAGCGTCACAGCAAGTGTCCGGTGTACCCCCAGGAGTCCCACACTTAACAGGGTCACGGCTGCTGCCCCAGCCCGTACCTCGGGACAGAAGCCAAAGAGTGTTCCAGGTACCTGGGGGGGCAGAGATGGGCCACAGGGAAGAGGGGCTGCACACACGAGAGAGGCCAGAGTACACAGTAAAAGCCAGTATCTTTACTTTAGTGAATGCAGGATACAAATATTTTACAACAACCTCTAGCATTTTCTTAACCATTTGATAAAAAGTTCACTAGAATATTTATTGTATATTGAAGAAAAAACAACACATTCAGGGAAAAAAATTGAGATTAACTTATTTTTTTTCTTAAAAGATTCGTCTCAAGGATGGCAACAAAGTCCAGCTTGTGCCGCCAAACGGCTTATCATCATTAAACCGTGAACAGCTTCTTTGTGAACTGTTGACTACAAACATTTACCAAATACATAAATCTCTTTTAAAAAAGCCATTTTAAATATAGCAAAGCAGTGTTCTCTTGCACAGCAAAGTGAAGAAAGTTTCTACCAAGATTTAAATGTTTACATTTGTTAAGTCTTTCGTTCACATTCTGATTTCACTTTTCCCATGATCAATTGTTAGGAGTTGTTTTGTTCCTTATTTACTATGTATTTCTTGTGCGCGCAGTAACTCGCAAGGTTCTGATGCATTAGTGTCCTTTAAGTGAAAGGAAAGGCTAAAGCATTTTTCTGACGAATCCCTGATAACATCTATTTTCAAACACTACAGTGAGAGCTCGAAGATGGAGGCGATTTGTCACACGAGCAGATAAAAATCTTAAATCACTCAGACTTGAATGGGTTCAGACCAGGATTGGATCCACTTGCAACTTCACTCAGTATAGGTAATTAAAAAAAATGTATTTTTTTACCTGTTGAAATATCTGTGCTATGTCGTCTTTTTTTTTTTTATAAAACATTTTTACAATTCCTAAAAAAGTATGCTCCAAAGTTAGTTACTCATTATTAAAAACCAGGATTCCCTTTACTCAGTGGCAAGAGCTTCTCCCCGGCACGGGAGCTCTGCGGCGAGACGCCTGCTGCGGCGCCTGGTGGGGGGCGGCAGGGGAGCAGGCCTTAAGAACCGCTGGGTTTGTCGTTTTAATTCATTGGTGCGATTGCAATACAAACTCTAACCCTTACGTCGCTTTTTTTATGAAAACAGTAATAGTACTGTTCAAAAACCTGCATAGAAATAAAGACTATTGAGATACAGTCAGCAAAGCCATCTTATAAGGCACACAAGAAAATAGACAGTAAATGTGAATGCAGAACTCCCACTCGGATGGACAGCAAAGTTCATAGGTGTGCATAAATAACGAAAAAATCACAGGACTCCTCAGGGCATCACCAGGCGCTCTGAGGCGGTAAGCGGACATTAGAACAGGCCTCGCTTTCCTCTACGCCTCTGTAAAGCAACAACCAGCTGCAGGCAGCGGGGAACCCTCTCCGAAGGCGAGCAGCTGACCCCAACCAGAACCTCGTGACAACGAGACACAGTTTGGAAGCTGCAGGTACCGATGCAGGGCAAACAGCCGCAGACAGCTGCTCCGGCTGCACTTCCACTGCTCACACTGCTGAGCTACAGTTTTTAAATTACAAAAAAACAACCAACCAAAAAAAAACCCCAATTCCGGATTAACTTTAAAGGAGTTTGGGTAACAAACCTGCCCTGGCAGCAGGCAGGTGTATCTGTACCTGCATAACCAGGTTCCCAGGACGGAGGAGCACCGTGCGCACGCAGCAGGGCCTGGGAAGGGGCCAGGTTCCAACCAGGCAGACGCAGCTCCCCGGACCCGGGACACCGCCTCGCCCCAGCCCAGTTCCTGGCTCCTGAGACTTTTTTCACCGCTCAAACCTGGCTTCTGTCCCCTCCGCGGGCCTGGTCTGAGCGGGGCCAGGCAGCACCAGAGGGACAACACGGCCCTCGCCGTCCCGGGGCTCGCGCTGAGGACACGGTGGGGCTCCGGGTTCTGCGCTGGAGCTCCTGGAAGCAGCACAGAGGAACAGCCACGTTCTTTCTGAGGCTTTGTCCTACACCACTTACCCCCTCAGAACACCTTTTGTGCTCATCCGATACGTGTTACTTCCCTATCATGAGAAATTAGGTCAAGTTTTTCCACTGTTTTTTTTTTTTCCCCTCCTCAGAAGAGGCAGCTTTAAAATGATGCCTTAAAATGTGTTGTAACAGATTTTTTTTATATTTATGCAGGATGAACTTAACACCGGATTTTTTTTTTGCCACTTTGCTATTTATATACATATATATAAAATGTATAATGAAGCTTAACCATACAGCACAGAGATTACAATTTAACGGCACACATTCACCACCAGTGAGGGGGACAACCCCTTTATACACCCTCTGAAAAATCTGGATAATAATATTAATAATAATTAAAATCCAAAGAAAGTACAGTATATTTAACAAAATAGTAAATATTAAACAGTGAATACTCTACTTAATAAGGACCTCGCCTTTTTTCAAGTTGGCGTCAATCCACAAAAATATACTTTTTAATCTGGTGAACGTACAATACATAGGTACTTACACCAAAGGTGATAATATATTTAGGATGCTATTTACACAAAGAGTTTGGCTCAAATTTAAATTTACATATAAGTGTTCATGGCTTATTTTTCCCCCAAGGTTCCGCCTGCAAGTTTTTCCTTTTCATCTTTGAAAGCAAAAACTAGAAAGTCAAAATAAGATAAAACTATACTCTACAAAAAAGCTACAACATACAGCTTTGGCTTATATAAATAATTCATAGCAGAATGTGTTCAAAAGTACTGTATATAACTTTATATATAGTCTTCAATTCATTAGGGTATTGTTTTCTTTAATATAAAATATACATGAGCTAAAATCCGTTTCTATATTTTTCAAAGGTATGAACGTAAAAACAAATTTGTCAAACATATTCCAATTATAACTTAATATATTAATTTTATTTTTGTTAATGTTCTATTTTCTAGGCTAATATTTTCTGAATATTTCATGCGAGTTCTCTATGTCTCTCTTTCACTCATTAAAAAAAAAAATCACCTCTTTGACCCAATACACTATTTTTTTTGCACGTGCAAAACAGGGTTTTTGTTTTTGTTTTTTTTATTTCTTATAGCATCAGCCCTTCTCCATGCACCCTCTGCAATAGAGACCCATGCCAGGTTGGGTAATATAAAGGTCATTTTATGTACAGTATTGCTTTCTTCTTCCTGCTTTTCTACTGCTCTGCTGCTACAAAGCATTATTTCTTAACTACGAGTAACCATACAGCTTGAATAAAACACACAGGGACGTTACTACAGGCGAGCCCTCTCGGTTTCTGCGGTCTAGTGTGGTGGGATTACAACGCGGGTACAACGGTTCTCTGCCAAACGGGTTACGTTAGGAAAACGCCAAGTCCGGGTAAGCGCCAGACTAGCTCAATACCTACGGGATTGTTCTGTTACGGTTTGCCATGGGACAGCTGCAGCTACACAAGGAGTTTGTCGTAAGTGCCTGATGATTTTGTGTATGCTACACACACGAGCACATATATACGCAGGTGACGATATATATATGCATGTATGTATATACATATAAATATACTTATTTCGTGTCCTTATTTATAAATTTAGATATGTCAGGACAGTTCGCTTTGAGAACACAAAACTGAAGAGGCAGCGCTGCAGGTTTATGTCACCCACGTGTCCATCCTCATTCGTTTTACCGACGGACTCTCCCTGTCTTCGGAATTGGGTGGCCTGCCCAGCACGATGGGCGAGTGGAAATCGCTTCTCGGGTCTTCCCGGTCGCTGCCGTCGTAGGAGCTGCTGGAGCTGCTGAGGCTGTCGACAGGAGAGCGGCCCATTTCCTGCCGCGACGGCTGCGGCGCCGGCGGCGGCTGCGGTGGTTGTGGCTGCTGCTGCTGCTGCTGCTGCGGGAACCCCGAGGGAGTTACACGGTCCCGGGGAGGTGAAATTGGTTCAGATTTTATGTTGATGTTTTGGTTGGTATTAATGGATAAATTTGAACCCTGAGATAGCTGGCTGCCAGTACTGGGAAAAAGAAAACCAAAAGGCAGAAATAAGCAAACACGAAAACGGAAAAGAAACTGAGCTTTCATCTGTCTGTGCGACGGCGTGGTCTTGGGGTTCAACCCCCTCAAAACGAGAACGTAAATAAAGGCAACTTACTGAGGTGAAGCAACAAAGCTGAAAAAAGCATTGATTAAAGGTCTGAGCACATTTATGGAAGTAAAGCAAACAGAAATATTTCCCATTTCCACACATTTAGGTTAATCGCGTAGGCGACTCCTCTGTTCCAAGCTGGGCCTGCAGGGGCACGGCTCGTCAGCCTGACGACAGGGACAACCAACGTGCAACAAGAATGCTTTTCCCGCCAAGCAGCAAACTTGGCGGGCAATGCACCACCACCACCAGACCAGAAACTAAACCGATCTTGTGCTAAACATTCCCCGGCGCAGATTATTTGGCCCACAGAGGCTCCCGCTGGGCGCGGTGACGCCGCCGGCCGTACTTACACGAGAGAGCTGAGGGCCGCGGGGCCGAGGTGGTGCTGCTGCCAGGCAGACACCTGCCCCAGGGACAGCATTCCCGGGGAGTTAAACCCCTGCAAGGCAGACAGGTCTGCGCTAGTCAAGGAGTAATCTACGAGGGAAACACAGATAAACAAGAACGTAGTTTATAGATTTATTTTTATACATACACACACATATGTATATGGGCGCATGTGATGCACGCACGCACACACAAATATAAAGGCTTTCTGCCCAAAACAAATAAAGGTAAGTGACCCAAAGAGGTCCAAAGGCGAGAACCTTGCAGTCTGGGAGCAGTCCTTCCAGCTTCACACAGAGCTGAACAGGACACGAGCCTCCAAACACCGATTTTCCTACATTCTGCTTTCAATTGCTGCATGTTGCCATCTCACACAGCTTCTTCTAAACCCACAGGTACAACGTGTTTGTGCATTTTTTATATGTATGTATGTATGTGTGCACATCTTACAGCAAGACAAGCGTTTGCATTTTTGAGTATTTTAGTCTGTGTGGAAATTTCAAAATGAAACAAAAAGGGAAGATTCCACACAAGTCCTTAGCGAAGAACGGTGTTTCTCGTGCTGGACTGATTGAAGCCACCGGCCTCCAGCAGAGTTGACAGAGGGGAGCAGCTGTCACCGCTGGGCTGGCTCCTGCCACAGCCCAGCTCACAGTCCCCCGGTCCCTGCACCCCAAGGCGGACAGAGGGGCTCTCAGATGGTGCCAGCGCGGCTGCAGCCTGGGCCGGGGGCCGACAGTGTGGTGCGGCCACAGACCCCGCAGCCTCAGCGGCCCCCCGCCTGCCCCACTCGTGCAGTCCCACTGTGAGGCAGCACCCTCTCCCTCTCCCCACAACAGCTTCGCTCCTTACTTTAGGTCTGATTAAACTGTCATCTCTAACAACCAAACAAAAAGAAACCTCTTTACTTCGAAGAAAAAATATAATTATTTAGAAATACAACTTAAATGGATAATAGAAAACACAATGTACTGCTCATCAACAGTCCCTGACTAGCTGTTAGTCTTGGCTGGGCTGTAAGGCTTAGACACTTCTCACTTCATTCACATGGGGAAAGTTATTTTCACTTTATCATTATCACTCAGGCTTTTCTTTCAGGTTTTAAAACAAAGCCGCAAGCACTTGTCTGCTTTTGATTATTTTGTAACATAGCTTCCTTAAAATAAATCCTCATCTCCTGAGAATGTGACAAAATGCTAGCAGCCAAACTTCTTTTATACTGCCAGCAGATGAAGCAAAAACTCTGATTAAGCAGGGTTTGTGTTTTGTTTTGGGTTTGGTTTTAGGTTTTTTGGTTTTGTTTTGGGGTTTGTTGTTGTTTTGGGGGGTTTTAGTATTGTCCTAAAATGACAATGCCATTATGATTTCTCTCTCTTGAGATAAGCTTTCTTAAACAATTTCCCATTCTCATCCACCAACCCCTTTGCTGCGCACAGCTTCTAGGTTTCCCTTTTCACAGCCTGCAGAGGACGGGGAGCCCAGTGCCGGCACGGCGCGGTGCTCTCCAGAGAGGCCTAGGAACCCTCCCGACAGTCCCGGGACCCCAGCTGCACCCCAGCGGGTGAAGCTACTCAGGCTGCCTTTTTGTTTCATTTCTTCTCAGTTCACGTTTTTATTGGAACTCTGAAAACCCCTCACAAGTGTTTCTGCACAGAAAGATTTTTCCCAAGCGCACCAATACAAAGCCCTTTTGCAAAGCTAAAATCAAAGCTAAATAAAAAAAAAAAAAAATCCACCCCTCCAATGACGAGGACAGGCACTGAAGCTCCAAGGCAGCCAGAGCTACGGCAGCGTGCAAGGGCGGTAAATGTGACCACTTGGGATGGACGTGCTGCTCTGTGCCAGCGGGACTCCTGCAAGGGCAGACCTGAAGGAAACGTTCACAGGGATTCAGTTCCCATGTATTTTTTCTTTGCAATAACAGCTGTTACGATAATGGACAATTAACTTCTGGTACTTCAGGCAGAACGTGTCTGATGACAGGGGTTTGAGGAGATATTTTTCCAACGAGTACTACATTAGCTGCATTATCATTTCCCTAACCCATCTTGTATCTGCGAGCAGTAAAAGCAGGACACCCATTTCTCTACACGAGTGACTTGCTGCAAGACGGAAAAGCTGTAGGGATGAGAGAGCTCCTTCGACACGATGGAAACCATCACTGCTGTGGCCCTAGCAAGAAGATACCTTTGAAGTTCGCGCCCTTGCGAAGTAACTGACCTAAAGCCAGGAATACAATTTACGGCTAGAGACACTCTGCTCCAGTGTAACGTTGCTAGTTAACTGATCTCTGTGGTTTTTCAATATTTTTTAAAATGCCTAGACTGTTTTAGAACACTGGCCCCTCCTCCAGTAATCTGCAGAAAGAATACTTCTCCAGCAAAAGAAATTGTGTAAAATAGTATATTTGTGCGAAACTGATATCCAACATTCTCCAGCCCTAAAAAAACCCTATCAATCCAGAAAAACAATTTAGGTGTCCAAATTTTATCTTAGTCCTTGAACCGCAAAACTACGTAAGTGGTGGCTACCCTGGGAATACCCAGATGGCAACTTGGTTTCAACACAAATTTTCTTTTTGCAGATCCCCTGAAAGGCTCAATCTAATAGAAACAATTTCGAAGTGTCTGAGAAACACTAAAGCCTAAAAGCTTTTTGCAAATTACTGCATTATCAAAGGAAATGGGCTGATTTTAAAATCATATCCCAGTGACACCAGCACGTATCCATCACGTGGGACACCAGTTTCAACTGTCTTGGCCACCTCCCGAGGTTCAGCCTACAGCTCCTCTCGCACTTGTGATCTTTGAGCCTGTTCTAGCCACCAGCTTCTGAGTTACTCTGGATGAGGGGTGCACATACCACCCGAAGCACCTGAAACGACGGCCGACTGCACGAGAGAATGAAGGGATGAAGGTGACAGGTGAAACTCACCGTCAGTCTTCTGAGCAGGGACCAGAACTATTGTTTACTTTAAACAGCCATTAAATGCAATATACGAACAATCTTTGTGGCAAGTATGGAACCAAGATCTGTATCTCCCGCAAATTCATACTTCAGCTTATAATCCAAAACAAGTCACCAAGCACAATTCTCCACTCTGCTCATTACACTGTTACTGCAACCCCATCTTCTCCTTCATCCATTTCTTTTGACGACTTTCACCCCCCTCAGGATAGCGATGATTCGCGTAAGTGTTCAGCAACTCAGGTGGGTGCTACCGGAGCATAAACACTTCCTGGTGCTGAGGAGCGAGCAGCCCTCCTGAAACACGCGAACCCGCCTGGGGCAGTGCCTCCGAGCAAACCCCCGCAGCAGGCGGCTGAAGGGGACTAAACAGCAGTTCATGAGCACATTAATACAAAAAGATACAGATACAAAAAGATGCCAGCTGTTTGGCTGGAAGATGGCTACAAGTGTAAACTAAAAACTGTAGTGAACAGTTTCAAAGCTAAAAAAAGTGGAGAAAATGTATAAAAATCCATCTTTTTGGGGGGGAAATCATTATGAATGGACGGCTGCTCTATCTATTCCATCTTCCAACATTACAGATCCCTAATGGCACCCCTCCTTGCAGAAAGCAAAGAAAATTACAAAATCCCGGCATCACTCGGACTTTGGCCATTTTCTACAGACCTTGTAGGTTTTTCTTGGATTTGTCCTGACCTCTGCACAAGAGTAAGAACATCAGGTCACTGACAGCAGGCCAGCGCAGAGTTTTTTACCCTTTCTTATCTATACTATCACAGAGGCTCCACCAGCGCTGCTGACGGGCTCAGCCTCGGGCAGCAGCAGGTACATTTGGAAGCCAGCCGGAGCGCGCTCTGTCTGACACTGGGGCAGCCCTCCCCTATCCCGAGAGCAGCCTCCCCTGCAGCACGCGTGTGTCCCCGGCCCCCTCACCACTACCAAAGCCTCGCCACGTAAACCCAACACAGTGGCTCCTTAAGGAAAGGCGATTTATTCCTTCCTGGTGTGCCCTCCTCTGCCTCCCAGGTTCCTGAGCATCTCATGCCTGCCAGCTGCTTGCGTATAGCCAAGGACAATATGGGTCGAGGGGAGATCTTCCCAGACTCACAGAAAGAAGAGAATAACACACTCAGGCCCTTCTGTCTAGCCAGAGTTGATCAGCTATAAATGGAAGGTCTCTAGTGTAGCTCTGTTCCTAAGAGCTATCATTACAGAAGAAAGAAGTTGGTTTTTTTCGGTTGTGTTTTTGTTTTTTTATTTTTTTGAATTTGAAAGCCTACCATACAAGACTTAAACTTTGCCAACACAGTGGCGCCCAGTTCAGAAATTCCTGTTTTAACCAATTATTGCACTTACGTTTGAATGTCTTAACTAGACTTCATCTAAAAAGAACACTGACCTGGGGAATTATTTGTTTTCCTTTTTAGTTTTAACCAATACCTATTTTAGCTTTGACTTAGTAAGTTTATTGACACTTATCTGCAATATAATTTCTCTGCAGGTGCATTTGAAAATTAAACTATGCATCACAGATCCATAGTAATCAACGTGACATCATCAAGGCCGCAGCCTTTCAAGGAAACGATTACAAAAATTCCTTCATTGATTATATACAGGGGGCAGTAACAAATACAGAACCTTGAGACTGAACTGAAAATGATCTCCATTGGTGTGGAGACAAAGTGGGAGGCACCACATCATGAACTACTTTCCAAACCGACAAGCCAATTACCACTTCTATTACCAAATTCCTTGCATCACACCCACCTTGGACAAGAAGTTATTTTAAGGTCCTTCAGATAATAGAGGTTCACAACGGTGAAATACTGACAATGCCTTCGCACGAGTCCTCACCTCACTCTCGATAAAACCACTGCAGAGAAGGCCCTATCTGGGCTTTGTACCTCTGGGCTTTTTTGTAAATTCAAAGCCTGGTAGAACACGATTCCCTCCTGCTACTGGAACTGAGCAGAGCAGAACAAAAGGGACAGCACGCTCTGAAGCATCAACTATTGCTTCCACGTGAGCCGTTTCGGTTCTCAGAGGGACAGCCTGAACACCACTGCTACAAGCAACGCATTTGACTGTGCGGCTCCGTTCAGCTGTGCGCAACCTGACTGACTGAAAGCTTCTTCCTGATGCAAGTCTCAACATTTACACATTTTACCAGCTAAAGGCTCATTTTTGATGAATAGGAGCCTTCATTTGAACTGAGAAGGAAAATAAAGTGAAGTGTCACACAAATGCAAATTTTCTGGGCTTATGAATCACAAAAGCCCTTTACACCTGACTAATCCAGCCCCTTACTAAAAACAACGCTTACCGGTGTTGTAGGCAGTAGGCATGGCCGAATACACCAGTCCCTGCGGAGGCAAGCTCGGAGTTGTCACAGACACCACAGGGGTAGCAAGAGGCTGTGTAGACTGAGAACTGCTTATCCTTTGGGTATTCTATAAATTATTAAAAATAACAACATGTCTTGTGATATCAGTTAGAACAATGGAAACTCAAGTGCTAATATAAAAATAGCATTCAGTTAAAATGTGTTTCTTTATTTTTTAGTTACAGATACATCCTTTTTGTCAGGACAGATTCTAAACAAGGCAGAACACTTCAAGACAACCAGAATGATCTTGGCAAACTGAAATAAGAAATTAAGACTCACTGGTCCACTTCCCGTGCATGCAGATTTCAATAGTGTTAAAGTTGTGGGACATCAAACCAAATGCAATTTCTTAAGGATATATACAACAATTCTCAGAAGTTCTTAAGTGATTTAAGAGTTTTTATTCTTATTTTTTAAAGGGGTTTTAGTGCATATGGTGAGGTGCAGTTCCACCAGAAAAGTCTCCCACTTCCCAGTTGTTCATCCCATTTTCAGAATTTTAGCTGCCAGTTTTGACACTGTGCTGACTACACCTGTCCTGAAAGGAACACAGAGATCTTCTAAATTTGTGTTGATAAGACCTCAGTGATAAAATAATCTTGCTGTTCCCATGGTTCCTGAGAAACCGAGAGAGTACTTGTTATAATGCAGTTATGTTTCAAAGCAAATGACGCTTCAGTTCACACAGAGCAACTGTGCTTTTTTGACAGGAAAAATAGCTAAACTAGATTGTCGCAGATGATCTGTTCTAACTGTAGGCATGACGTGGCTCTTTAATAACAGTCTGTCCTTCCCATATACCGGAATGAACATCTGTAGCAAACACAGCACTCCAGCCCTTCAACGAAATCTGCTGTTTCGAAAACCTTGTATTAAACGCTGTGGTGCATACCACCAGACAGCAAAGCTTCTCTGCCACAGAACGTACCAAGCTTCAGGGAGGCAACTTTAAATCGTTCTTCAAAAGACATCGTTCAGCACGTTTTTCAACACATTTAGCCATGCCAGATACTGTCAAGAACAGCAAATGCTGCATTTGTTTAAACAACAGATACTTAGTTTTACCTACAGAAGTCTTAGAAATACTAGAAGTAGGAGAAGTCCCTACACTCTGTATTTCTGCATACTTACAGAACCGTTCCCGATTAAAGGAGCTTGATTTCAAACCGCTGAAAATGTGTTTTCAAAGCAAACCTCCCTCCATCTCTGAAAAAACATTTGCTACAAAAGCAGCAGTTTTTCATCTCTGGTAGAGCTCCATTTCCTAACTTTAAAAGATGGAAGCTACTACTACTTTTTCCTTATTTTGGACAGGTATACAAGTATTTCAGTATCTGCAGCACTGTTTTTCCTCCAGTCTGATCTTGAGAGAGCGAGCAGTATTAAAAATGCATGATTCCCTTCCTAATAACGGAATGAGCAGGTACAGAAACATGGCTCTCTTCAATTTTAAGCTTAAACTTGCGAAGATGAATTGAGGGCTCTCAATCTTCGGCTTGTATCTTTCCATTCCAAAGAGAAAAGAATACCACAGCTACCTTATTAAAATTAGCTACAACCTTCCACTGGCTGCCAGCTTCTGATCTCTGTCGAAAGCCCATCTTTGAGCCTCCTAAGAACTTGGAGGTTCTTTGGCATCTGGTCAGCAGAGGTACCCACTCCGCTGCCAAGCTCCCAGATTTCAAAGCTCGAAGTCAGAGAAAGTCTCACCGGTTTTCTGTGTAATTCATCCCTTTAAATCACTTATGTACTTCTGAAAATCTCCACTAGACCAAGTTTATCTGGCATAAAGATACATTATTAGAGCAGATTTTTGTGTCTGTCAGGAATTGACCTTTTTCCAAAGCTTTCTTGGCTGGCAGCCTATAAAGTTGGGATTACTGTATAATGGAAAAGTTAGAGGAGCATACTAGGAAACAATCCAGACCAAAGGATTTCCCCACGGGAATTTTTTTTTTTCTTTTTTGAGTGGCTAAAGGTGGTTTAATGAGGTAATTTATTTCTGAATATAATTCCTGAACACTGAGCCATACAGAGACATTAAGAAATATTTAGATGTGTCTAATCTTTGTTGTACTCGGAGATTCAGCCGAAGCTTCACGACAAGTTTCAGGATTTTTGATTTTTTTTTATTATTATTTTTTAAACTGGTGCAAACGATAGCAGTAACAGGAAGAATCTGGTATCTTTATTCCATGCTATGCTGCCATCCTTATCAGTTTTTCGTGTCCAGTGCTCAGTTCCAACCATACAGAACAAACGTTCACAGACAGAATCTGGAACTGCTCTCTAGCACTGCAATTAGCATCAGAAATTCGCATACTAAGAGACGTAACATTGCAGGCGTACTTGGTACTTCTTTACCGCATTTGAGGAAGACACTACCACATTTTCTTCGCGTCAGCTTCCCTCCCGCACCAGTCGAGCCCAGTTGTTCACGCCACCAGAGGGCCCACGCTCCATGCAGCAGCCACAGACCAGCCCGTCGCTGCTGCACGCCGCAAAGAGCTCGGCAGTTCTGAGCAGGTGGGAAGACCTGAATTCAAGGGCTTTTGCATTAATTCCCATTGCAATGGTGTTTGGATTAACTGTTTTTACGTTGAATTAGAGCTTTAGTTCTGGAAACCAGACACTTCGCTATAGAGGTGAGAAGAACCATGCATGACAGCTGCTCAACTGCTCGATTAGCAAGTCATTCCAGTAAACCTTAAAAACTTCAATATTAACTTTCAAAAACCATTTCCCCTCACTTTTGTAAATATATTGCTCCTATTTAAGGAAAAAAAAAAATCAACAAACAGCATGCATTCATCAAGAAATTTATCTAAATCACTACATTTTCCATGCTTTCATGCAATTAGAGCCTCATATCAGCAACAGGTCCATGTTCAAAGACAAATCAAGGCACGCAATAGGCAGACTTCTTTGTCTTTACAATTGCACTCTGATGCAGCCTCTTCTGCATGGTTTGTGCTACAGCAGCTAAACAATTTGTAAATTGCTCTAAAAATAAGTTACAAATTATTTTAGCCTTACGTTATTTTCCAGACAGAATGCCAAATGTTTAAACCTTTTTGAAAAAATACAAATCCCAAGAGTTTCCTTTCAAAAGCAAAATATCTTTCCACTAGAAAAAAGGTAGATTATTCATTTCCAATACTTTATTCCTTTTGGTAAACAGGGAACACCCCTGTGGTTTGATAATCTCACACAGGATGAAATAATTCTAAACTCCAAAAAGGTGACCTCACCAGCAATGATGTAATCTCCTTGAAAATAAGAGAAGTAATACAGGGCTTGTGTTACAATCTGAAGCACTTGAGGAGTGAAGCCACTTTCTAAAAATATTCCAATAATTTACGGGATAAGTGGTTATTTATATTTTACATAAAAGACAGTAAATATCCTATGCACATGGACAGTTACTCTGCAAGGCTCTGTTCCAATGTTCCCTCCAAGAAAAACAGAAATATTTTCAGGAAAAAAAGAAATAGAAGTTTACAAATGGAAAGTGCTAGACTTTGGATGTGCTTTTAACTTGAACTGGCTGGGTTTTGAGTTTGATAAAACAAATGTATTTTTGTCTGCTACCAAGGGAACACTGGAATTATTTAAAATATGTAATGAAACTACAGTTCAAAAGCTGTAGTAAAAGACATTTTCAGCATATTGCTGTGTCTCATCAAACAGCAGCCCAAACTCACCAACTCCAATTCATCCTCCTCCGACTGTACTCAGCAAACAAGAGGGATAACACAGTTACTAAAAATAGCATTGCTTTCAAAAAAAGACACGTTTGTACTTCAAGATTTCTATTTTTTTTTAATTAATAATGTGAGTTTGCCACCTGATTCTGTAAATAATACTACCAGGAAGCACAACACTTTACGTACTTCAGGTCAATTAAAAAAATACTTTGCTGAAAGTACACATGCTTTGTCAAATGTAACACAGAAAGAACTTCGCAAAAACAGGGACACAGCTACACACTGGCAACACATGTAGATATGGAGCACAGCAGCTTCTGGCTGGACTGATCCAATGACCATCCAGCTCAGTAAAAAAAAATATTTTTCACACACAGCCATCATACCACCCCAGCATCTCTACCTGAAATCTCCCTCCAGTTGCCTCAGAAAGACAGACAAAACCTAAACTGAGTATTATGTTGATCTTAACAACACAACAGTAAATAGCTACTCTAGACTACTAACATTAGAACAACTGCATTAACAAGCACCTCATCTTGTACCTATTTCTAATTAATTTAAAAGTGTAATTTTCACTTTAATAATCAGCCAGTGTACTTCCTACGTCTTCTACACTTTAGTACTCCTAGAAAAACCTGCAACTTCAAGAATCATTAATCTGAGGATAATTATAGCTTTTGTTACTTGGATTAATTTTGTATTATTCATCATGAATACCAGTAACAAATGTAAGCACTTGTGGTATCTTAAAAACAAGTAAGACTTATACAGTGAGTACTTGTATTGTTTATATCCTGCTCCTCTTGGTTACTGTTTGTTCTTCCATACACAGAAAACAGAAAATGTACACATAGATGTTTAAAATTTCTACATGACAGTGAAAGACTAAGACCAAAGGATCTGGCCAGCCAAATTAAAGGAAAAATAGAGTAACTCTTCCTGAAAGACCAGTTCTGGTCTCAATGCTGTGGTTGCCTCATGCCTGACACGAAACTTGTGTGCTATTCCAAATCTAGGCTGAACAAACATTCGTACCAACATGCCAAACTGCACAGCAGTATTGAAAAGTACACAAATAGCGACCAAGCCTGACCCTCATGACTCTTCTATGCCTTCACTGAAGACATGACATCCACTGTAGGACACACAAGGTTGCATTCCAGCATACCACATCAAGCAAGCTTTTCTCTCAGACCATCATTACCACTGAAGCTACATTTTACATCCCACAACCATTATGACCCAGGAAAAACAGGTACAGAGTGTGCTTCAGGGCATATAAATACAGTTCACATCAAAAACAGTGTCAGCCATTCCTCCACAGAATAATGCATAACTCTTTTTAAAACCCACATCCTCCAAACCAACGAAGGTCTTGGCACCGAGTCAGTGAGATGTCAGATCAAAACAACAAAATCCCAATCAATGTCTCTAGGATTGCACTCTAACTGCAGTCAGGTCAGACTGCTATTTTACACTTTAAAAACAATCCTTACAAATTTAACTTCTCCCAAGGTAACAACTTATAACTTAGATTTTCATTAGTAAAGTTTAAGAGGAGTACAAACACCTTTCTATTACTGTAACCTATGGTAAGCAGAGGAGGTCGTTCCTCCCTGTGCATGTGGACAGAACACTTCATTTTCATGAAGTCAGTCACAGAACAAATGTTTTAACTTACCAATGGGGGCATCATACCCTTGCTGGAGGGTGGGATGACAACACGGAGGTCGGGTTTGCGATTGTTCATTCCAAGATTACCTCCTCCAGGCGGAGGTGGAGACTTGGTAGGCATGACTTTGCCTAAGCCGTTCCCACCACCAGTAGTTCCGAGCAGACTTGGTGAAGCTCGAGAATTCACAAACCCATTTCCTGAGAGAGGAAAAACAAATGTACCGTTAAGACTGCAGAGAAGTAGCAATACAAAATTTCGGTGCCCATGTACAAATTACGAAATATTTCTTTTGTAAAGCTTCCAATAACAATCTTCTCATGAGAGGCGCAGTATTGAATAATCGAACAAACAAAAACCACTTTCACCAGAAGATCAATATGTAAAGGCAATATCACCTCAAGGGCACACTGTGGCAGCTTAAACACTGAGAAGAGCATATTGCCAAAGAACTATTTCTAATAACATCTGTTGTGTTTTTTTTGTCATTTTGCCCTTCGAAGTTCCTCTAGGCTGAGCTTGCAAAAATGAAAGTGCTTCTGCACAGCCCCATTTCATCCCCACCCCCACAGAACAGGAACTATACTGAATTGTTGCCTGTTAGAATAAAAAAAATCAGCTCTTAAAGTCTCTATTTCTAAAATGTATTCTTCAAATGTCTTCAAGATCTGCAGGACTCTGGTATCTATTCCCTAATAAATTAATTTCAGTCTCAAAAACGTATACTGCGTGATTACTGTGTTTAGCCACAATGAGGGGAACAAATCCTTTCCCTTCAAATGAATTCCAAGCTCTGGACACAGATACACACATCATTTATGCCCATCAATTTATTTGACACACGTCTTTCTCTACCTTACTCCTGATATTCATTCTGAGTAGAATTAGACAAGCCAAAGCCTACAGGTCCTGGATTTGGCACAGAAATCTCCAAAAGTTGATCTCAAGATACAGGCCTTAGCTTACACTCAAAACCGATCAGAAAAAAGTAACAAGACAGTAAAACAGCAAAGTGCCTCGTATTCTGTTTTCCTGTACTAACAAAAGCACCAATCATGTTAAGCAAAAAATATTTCTCAAAAAAATTACAGCCGCATTCCAATGATTTTATCATATTTATAGCAACAATTCCCAAAATACACACACCTTATTCAGCTGCAAATGAAAAAAAAAGTTGTTAAGCGAGGGGAACTTTGCAACAGGGAACCCTATAGTTCACACTACAGAACTTGTGTACGTGTGCGTATAAATAAACACAATTCGTAGTAAGATCGTGTTTATACTAACACTGCAGCTCTGAAAGCAGCCTTTATAGTCACAATTCAGAGAGAAGTCTATTACACAAAGTTCACTGTGGGGGAAATTCTCTTCTAATAACCCGTAGCGCCATACTGGCATGAATTTTGTATCATTATTCTAATTTGAATAGGCCCCTATACCCAATGAATTTTCTTACATTATGTACATATTAATCTAAAAGCAATTAAAATAAGAAAGTTATCAGTGTCACATTCAACCTTCTTTAGAAAAAATTTTAATGCCTTTAATAGAAGAACAATACCATGTATCATTAAGAGCACAACCTTCCACAAAGGTGACTGTACTGCGAAGCTACTGAGCTAGTGTATGTTGAGAACCTAGGCGTAAATTCACCAGGATGCTAACGAGGGAGCCTCCTCCCTTACTACTGATCCTCGTTACACAGTGGGGGAACGGCCAGATGCAATCCTCTCCTTTTCCCTGTCCACCACAACTGGAACCCTACATACTGTTCTATCATGTTACAAATGGAAAAAACGAAGATTAATGTAAGAATTATAACAAAGCTCCTGTGTTGATGTGAAGATATTCTACTGAGTTTTATAAAGGTCTTCCAGAAACAAAGTTATTGCTAAATATTTTTAAAGAAAAAAAAAATTATAAGTAGGTAGAATTTAGTGGGATTTGCAACCACAGTATTCTTGCTCACATATGGTTGAGCAGTAAATTCACAACTCTAAAGCCAGGATTTCAAATTCTGGATTTTCTTTCTTTGTGGATTTCCTACTGTGCCAAAAGCCTGACCGTACATGGATGATCTGATATGTCCCTTCAGTTTTTCAAGGTTCATAGAGCAAGGGGGAGTTATTCTAATTAAGTACTTTCCCGAATCATTTCTATGGGAGGCATGGGAATATGTTTTCTGAGAACTCTACCATTTAACTCTGAAGTTATGGGGGAAAGAAGGCACACAGCAGAAGCAGCAGCTTTTTATGCCAGCATTCTTCCTTCTCTATTAAAAAACACAGCAAAATCTCATTTTGTGATTGAAGCATCCACATTCCTCAGCAGAAAACAGCAGAATTTATTGGGATGCTTGTAGGTTGGTGAAAAAATTTAGTCATAGTGGCTGAAAAATTGTGCTTGAGCTGATAATACATTGTAGACTTAGATATCCTCTTGACTGCTAGGAGAAAGCTAGCCACAGCTAGGTCACATCGAAAAGACAGAAAAGAGAAACTAAGTTCTGTGCTACCCCTAAGGTTCCTGAAACTGTGAGACAGTTTTCATAGAACCTTGGCTTTGTTAAATACAATTATGCATCAATGCCTATCCATTATAAATGAGTGTAAACATTAGACAGCGTACACAGCATCAGATTAGAAGATAATTCTTGCACAATGGACATAGTAAAAATTAAGTGGACTTGGAAACAGATGTGACTGAGGAAAAGTTATTAGAAAATAGCATAATTTTCACCAAATTATATCTTAAAAAATGGTACAGCATCTTCCATTTTCAGAAAAAATGCCAGAACATTTTAAGAACTTACTGTTATAAAAAAGTCCAGGCTTTAATAATAAATAGCATTTTATTACTCACTAGGCTGTCATGTTACCTTTTATATGCCAAAGCTGCGGTGTTCTGACTTGAATTTAAACTTCAGAACAATAACACTCTGTATAAACAAAGGGAGTTCTGTACAGCATTTTAGTCTATCCTATGATACCATTTCCTGTCCTCTGTTTTCAAGTATTTCGGTAGCTCGTGTGTTAAATCTGGACAGTGTCTCTCTTCCACACCCAATACAGTCATTTCCTGCAGCCCTTATTACAAGGCCCTGCCAACCCTTCAGAAACATTGCATGCTTTTAGTGGCGCTGTCAAAAACAACACACTCCTTGCCACTGCCTTCTCTGCGCAACATCATTCAGCAGCAGGGCAGAGTCAAAGCATTTGTTCTGACAAAAGGCTGAGGAGTTCTTACAATGAGACTTCAGAAAAAATATATTAAGAATGGGAAAAACAAAAACGTCGTAAGTGTGCAATACTATGGGTATTAATCTAATAGCAGCCCTTTGTTGCAAATAGCAAGCATCGAACATCTAACAAACACTGGAGTATCTATACTGCTTATTTGATATGCTCGGGCTGCAATAAGACCGCAGAATATTCATTTTTAATATGAAACCTGAAGTCTTTTTTCCTGTTAATAATCTAATAAGAAAATCAAATTACAAGTTAAGAGTGAAAGGATAACTAAAAAGCATGGTATTTCTTAGAGTAAGGTCAGGAGCCAGGAAAAGATAATGACTACAGGATGATGCAACTATACGGCAGTTTGCCAAACAGAGGCTATAACAACCCCATAAATTCTACTTACTATTTTGTATATTACAGAACTTGTATCTTCCCCCAAGGCAATTACTTTATGTTTATAACACTATCAAACTGAAAAACGGGAGCAGAATATAAAATCCCACATAAGTGTAAAGTAAGACTACTGTTTTTACTTCCGTCAGAAGAGTCTTATTTAACTCTAATTCTTTGCAACATATTATGAAAGCATGTTCAAAATACTTCTTTGGAAAACAGACACCAATGCAAAGATTATAAGCTCTCAATTATATGAATCATAATTTAATTCAATTTTATGACAACAAACGTTGCCAATGTACATTAGCCTATTTCTTGTTTAGTCAGAAAATGTCTACTTTTGAAGTTACTTCTTTTCTGAACCCGAATGTTGAAACCCAGCCATTTTAACAACTGTATATTCTGCCTTCAGAAACGTAATACAGCTTAATCTCATTTACTGTCCTGCAGCCCAAGATGTAGCATCCAATTACATGAGCCAGACTCATATTTCACTGCATAAATCACATCAGCTGAAACAATGAACACACGTGGCTGGAAAGTACTCTATGTACTTATTACTACTCAAGGAATAAATTACAGTCATTGATGCCATTAATCTCTTTTTGTGGTTCACCTTTGGAGAAACTGAACAGTTACACAGTCTTGGAAAATAATTGTGGGCAAGCAGCTAAGCAATGTAAGATTAAGCAAAAATAAGAAAGGTAGTAAACAAATGTTTATGCCTCAAATGACATCATACAACAACTGTCACATAATTAGAAGTAAACTGAAAATTGTGTTTGCAGTAAGCCAATTCACTCTGCACCTAGAAGACAGGGGGAGGGGGGAAGGGATGTATTGCAAGTAAATACAACAACAGGACTTCTATGTGCATTAGTTGCTCAATTTATTTACCCCCCCCTTTTTTTTTAAAGTATGACAGCTTTAAGTGAAAATTAAAAAAAAAACAAAACAAACAAAAAAAACCCAGCATATGCCATTCTATGAACATTCTATTTTCAGCTTTGCACAGAAATCACTGCCGATTCTGCCACCATTTCAAAAAACCTAAGTTCTATGCTAGCTTTGGAAAGAATTTACTACAACGTCATGGAAGCTGAAATAAATGTATTACCATTGATCTTTACAAATCAATACTTCAGATAATACTATGATTAGAATTAAAATAGACCTTTGACAGTAATATTAGATTTTGAAACATGTCAAACGTAAGATTTATACTTCTAAGGCAGTAGTTCAGATGTTAAAACACAGCAAAAAGAAATACATATGACTAAGTGCCAAGGGAATTCTTACTCATGTTATAAAACAAAACAAAAAAACCCTCATTTCCCAGGTTGCTGGCAATTTTTTCTTGCCTAAAGCTACACAGAAGTAGAGACAATTTTCAAGGGTATTTAGAATTTAAAATGGGCCTTCTTCGAGACCAGGACTGTTATTCAGAATGCAGCAGCAAACCTAAAACAAAGGCATACTGCTTTTGTATTTAAGTGTCATTCACCTTTGTGTGAAACATTCGCAGTGACAACTGGATGCCCTTTAGGTCTTTTGTCAACTAAACAGTTTACAGTTAACGAAATCAGAGTTCTACTTTCTGAACCTGCTGATTTCTATGTGTCTTTACAAAGCCCAATGTAAAGAACAGTAAAGAAAGAAAGAAAGGCAGAAGTGATATGTTTAGAACATCTGAGGATGTGTGGTGGTGTGTCCCAGGCAAGATGACATTGTGTGAAGTCTCAACATTTGTACAAACAGATGCGCTGCAATACTTTAATCCAGCTGGAAGATTAATAATTTGTTATACACGTGGTAAATTCTAACCAGAATTGTCTTGTATCTCTTAGTACATCAGAAATTATGGTAAGATAATGAATACACGTAACAATATATGAAATTTCAACTAAAATCCAAGGGTAGTTCAGGGGCTGAACTGACCACAATGCAGAGGGGTGGTTTCCAAGGAGCGATTGCTACAATTAAAAAAAATAAACAAAAAAGAACAACCCCACACCACAACAAAACCACAAGACCTCAAATGCTTTCTTCTACCAGCATGTTTTTCATGCTGATTTCAGCCAGTCATTTCTTGTGAGTTGATCTAATCAGAGGATGATGGATGGGTCAAACTTTGTCATGTACTGCCAATGTCTAACAAAGGAAAAGGGTTCAGCTCGCACCCTGTGGAACAGCTGGCCTGCAGTCCACTTTGAGTACTCCTTTTCCTTGAGGAGAGCTTGGAAGCTGTAAGAATAAATAGGCTGCTCTCAGCATTCTTCAGGGATCCTTCAACTTCTTCCTTGGAGAAGGGTGAAACACTGACTGCTGTATTTCCCTGAGTAATCCTGACGATCAGAGCAAGGCAAAACATTATGCCAGTACTACTGACAATACAGAACAAGAACCTTTGTCCACTGCATTTAGCATCAGTCGAACATAGATTCTCAGGTCAAACCCCTTTCAATACAAGCTAGGAAGTGAGGACCTCTGTCTAGCGAAAGACTACCTGTGACAGATACTACCTGTCACACTGAAGAGAAAGTATAGCAGATAAGAAATACCAGCAGTTAACTCATCACCTTAAGTACGAATATGCTCAAGGTTTACAGCTGCTTTCCTAAGGTGGTTGTCTACAACAGTGCCAAGCTTTTTAGCTGATGCAGATCATACAGGCTGGTGAGTTTGAGAGAGGGGGTGGAGGGAGAAGAAAGTCTGTTTTCTTAAGGAAAAGGCAGATAGCATCAATCCAGTTTCAAGCAAAACACCTGCAAGAGGTATGTTATTCCAGAGTTAGCTGGATACTTCTCATTGAGCTGTCTCATTTAATAAACAACACCAACAGAAAGGTATGCACAGAAAGCTGTTTTGTTACTGAGGCCTTCCAGTGCACTCGTAAGAACTGCAGCATATTAGCCACTTGACTCAGCCTGGTGAAAGACCAAGCTGAAAGATTCTTTTATCCTCAGACGTGCAGAAAAAGCTCTCCTAATCAGCCGAGCCCTCAATAGCAAGGCAACCATTTACAGGTGTGGCCTTCCACAGTTCTCTGTCTCGATCCCTTTCCGGCAATACACAAGCAGTTTACAGGTGCGTGCAAGCTGTCAGTTGCACCTCTGCATAAGGAGGCCACAAAAAAAGATGACACATTATCTAGATTAGCTCTTAATAGAGATCCAACAGCTCACAAGACACAGTTTTTCAAGCAGGTGTACCCTTCAGCTCTATTCCAAAGAATATTCCTACAGTTACTTCACATTCTCAGGATCTGAAGATTAGTGAGGACATCAGAGAAGATACAGCTCTGGAACAAAGAGAAGCTCAGAAGACTAGATCTTTCTTCTCCATTCTCCCGATGATTAAATTTTAAGAGGAAATATCATTTCCCAGAAGATTAACTGGGTCCATAATCTGCTTCACTGACCAGAAGGGCTACTTCACTGACAAACACACACATAGACAGACAACATTGTGTCCTTGAGAGATCTTAAAGAGCCTCTGCTTCCAATAACTCCTTCAAAATCACCTAGGACAAGGAAGAACTTAGGGAATGCATTAATTTCAAGGTCTCCGGGTTTATGGTTTTCATACAGACTTGGCAATGAAACCAGCTCAGACCCTTTGGGTGGTTCTAGCTCAATGCCATACATGAAAGCTATGGAAGAGAAAGCAGAGATTGGGTTAACAGTGGAACTTCTTTCGAGCCTTTCTGATCCTCAGAGTCCTCAAGGATGGGACAACTTCACTGGAAGTGCACTTCATAGGCAGACTCTGGATGATACAAAGTATAATGCTGAATCTACCAGAAGATGGTGAAGCAGACCTCCTCATGACAAATTTGAAGGTGATCCACCCATCAAGTCCTTTCAGATCAAAGTCAAAAACTCTCCCCATATTTGGGTACTCAGAATAAGTGAGGCTATACTTTGCCTAATCAGAATCCACAGCCTTTTGAAAGGAGTAATATAGACGTGCAGCATATGTTCAACCCATGATATTGACAACAAATAGCAAGTTGCACATATCCTGGTGATACGAGATTCTCAAAGCATATTAAGTGCCCATCACAATCTCAACAGGGTTTGACACTGAACATGGGCAAACACTATCATGAAAATTCTAGCACCAAAACATTTGATGCAATTAACAGAAAAAATACATTAGCTAAAAGCAAACACTGTTATAATGCTGGACATTTCTCCCCCTCTCAAAGTTGATATACGTGCCAAGTAAAAATTTTCAGCACTCGTTTTTATGTGGTGGGTAAAGTTTTAAAAATATTACAAAATAAAAATGCTTTTTCAGAGTTATGACAGCTGCATGTGAAATAAGCTCTCAGTATTATAAAATGATCACAAAATTTTCTGTTCTAAGCTTAAAAAAAATCACCTACCAATCTTTGCTACAACACGCAGATATTTTTACTCAAAGTTATTTTCCACTGAAAAAACTGTTCAGTTGGCATATTGACTGCTAAAGGAAATCATATCTATTACAATCAAGTTACACAGGACCTGAGAAAAAGACCAATGAACTAAATATGAGCCATTTTACGCAACATCTTTGTTTGAACTGCATCCCAACTATGCAAGATAACCTTTACTTGCTTTTTATTCAGAGATAAAGGTTAATAAGAATATGGGTATCCCAGTACTCCATCTTTATCTTTGACATCTCTTCTATAAATTGGGAACTGCAAATTTGACACATGACCTTTCCCAACTATATCCATAGGACAATACTCCATTCCTGAGTAGTTTAAAAGAAAATATTGAAAGCTAAAAGAAGAAAAATGTATCTTTTTGAAGTGAATTCTACAATACATGTAGCAAGAAACTGAAACCATTGTTCTCTGCAGACATAATTAACTTGATATACACACTTCAATGGCAGCTGTCAAGCTCTAATCGACAAGTTAGCAGATTTACTCTGTCTGGTTATGTATGGTTTCTTGATTTTGGTTGCAGCTGAGAAGGTTACTGTGCACCTGACAGCATTTAAAAGAGGCCATGCCATATCCTAGATGAAAGTGGAGCTCTGACAACTTGGGGTACTCTGTGGCTTAACATTCTGGTGTTAACTAGGCAACTGAGTTTTGCTAGAGGTATTTCTTATCCATGTTCCACTGTTCTTGTGTAGCCACAGCTCTTACTTGCATGAAATATCTTTCTAGAAATGAGTGGGTATATTTATAACATTCTGGGTGCGATGTTCTGGAAAGTAAGAGATAAGCGATGCATTTTGACTTTTCACATAAACTATTAATAAATGCAAGAAGGAAAACATTTTACTGCATTAAATATGTTCACCAAGCTGCTCTAGCTGCGTATTTCTACAGTTTAATATTCTATAGCCAGGGCTGTACAGAACTGTGGGCTGTAAAGAACTGTTTTATTGGCTTATTGAAAGGAGGAGTCTTAAATCTGAGGCTGCTGTAACTAAAGCCTGAATTTGGAAGAGGCCTGAAACAGCTTGATAATAAACTTAATTAGTCTGACTTGAGAAATACTATGGAAATCAACATCTGACTCCACAGTTTCTAAATATAGTAGTATTTTTTCAACCGAAGAAGTTTCCTCCATTTAAAATCTTGCTTACCTGATGGAAAACACACTTTAATATTTCATCTTTGCTGTACACAGCTAAAGAATGGATGAACACTGGAAAGTCAATCCTGTGCTTTCAGCCTTGTAGTTGCAGCATTTTTTATTCATAAATTCAATTGCCTGACTTTATCTTGAAAGAACTTTTTCCCAGTTGCCACACTAAGTAGCCAGTGGGCAAATACTGAAAGGTCAACAGTTGCTTCTCTAATTCCTTGCTAGGAACACATACCAAGGAGAGTTATGTGTATTTCCAAAATTGACCTTCAGTTACCTAGACATCTCAAGGAACAGAAGGAACATGAAGGAAGTGGGTGAACTGTCATTTGTTTTCTCTTTCTGCGGCGTGATAAATTTCAGCAGCTGCCTGCCCTCTGTCAGAGGACTAAATTTTGTTTAGGGGAGACTAAACATTGTTTAAATGAAAAAGCGCTATCATATCTTTTTACTGAAGAGCAAAAAATACTGTGAACTTGATTTTTTGGCAAGATCTCGGATTTGTTTTTGACAGGAATTCTGATAATCTTCCAAAATTAAGACAGAACCTAGCTATCAGCTTCCAAGATTTATTGCTTTCTTTGTATAACTGCTAGAAAATAATCAGCAAGATATACATGGCAATACAAACAATACAATCTGTATTTTCTTCATTTTGATTGGCACCACAACCAGCATCAAATATCCAGCTCTTGTGAATGCTAAACTTGAGAACACAGCTGAGTTGTCTGTAATGTAATAGTTTAGTAAGAGCAGTGAATATCATACAAAGTAAGAAATTTGGTGACCGTAAGATCTCTTTAGAGTGCTATAATTACACCTGTTAGAGAAACACAAAAGCAAGAGCAGCACGCTACTACTGAAAACCACTAAAATAAAAAATGCAAGAGAGTGAAAAGGGTATGGCAGTACTAAGTTAAATGCCTGATAAGAATTTACAAGACATGAGAATTACAAGGCAACTAACAAAATTATGACCTTTGTTGTTCTTCCATAACCATTTTTTCAACAGAGTCAAAAAAACCCCTTGCTTTTGGGTAACTGTGAAGCTAAAAGCAAAATGCTATTTTTCAACAAAGACATGACAGCGCACTTACCAACTGGACTGGTACCAGCTCCATTTGGCACTGCGAGGTCAGTTGTCCCCAGCATTCCACCTAATGAAAACAAGCCAGAGCATTAAACTAACTTGCTCTCATTACAGTATCATATCATTTTGTACTTCAAAACTTCGGCCACTAACAAAAAAGAAGATGCACCAATACCAGTAAGAACTTGTTACGTGTGTTTGTTTGTGGGGGCTTTTTTTGATTAAAAAAAAAAAATAAGAGGGTATAAGAGGAAAGCAAAACAGTACTGAAATCTCACCTGCGTTACCAGTACTCGGTGGTCTCTGAGGGGCCCCAGGTGATACGTTCCGATGCAGGGAGGTCTGAGGTGGGGAGAGCATGGTCGTGTCCGTTAACGATGAACTGGCTGCCAGTGATGGGGATACAAGGGAACTCCCTGGGTTACTGTAGGTTAAAGTGTTGGGATTGGACACTGGAACTGTAACCGACATCGAGAAGTTCTGGGCAGGCAAGCCAGGCTGGAGGAAAGATGACAAGGAATACACACAAGACAATAATATTAGCATTAACTATGTTTGCAGAAATAGCACATTACAAAAATACACATTAAAGTCTGCCCAGAATTACTCAGGTTTAAAGAAAAAAAGAAGTTAATTATGTTAGTTTTTAAACACTGTTAAACACACAATTTTAAAACACATCCATTTGTTGTACAGTATGGTGTTAAACTCTTACAACATCATAGAAATACAGTTCCAAAAGAATTACTCAAACTTCTAAAACACTTAAAGTTCAAATACAAAAAACTGAAGATATTCATATGAATCTGCAAGCTCAGAAATACATCAAATTATCAGTTAATCTGGATTATTACAAAGCAATAACAAGCTAAACACGTCTATAAGTCAATGAACTGTTGCAGCTTCAAAATCTAAGCATAAACATGCACATTATAGAATAGTTATTACACAAAAAAAGAAAAAGTTAGTAATAACATTTTCTATTAATAACCTTGCCAAAATCTTGCTGCTATCTCTAAAACTTCAACAGACTAAAAAAAAAGTAAACAGATCTTTGGAAATTCACTAAGTTCAGTAATTTGCATCTAAACATTTCAACAGTCATTATTCTGAGCTGTGTTCCACAAAACCCTGCTTGAATAACCACTTCATCTTGCTTTTTTGCAACTCTCATTTAAAAAAAAAAAAAATCTAATTTTTACACCATTATTTAAAAGGCAACTATTTTTCTGAAGTATGTATGTTTGTTATTCAACAACTATTTGAATCAAATGCTTAGATGCCTGCCCATCTATGGTACTCATTCGGTTATGACTAACTTCCTCGGCCTTTGTCTCATTCCTACCCTTTGACAGTGATGAGTTTCTGAAACAAAAGGGACTAATTTCTTTCACAACTCTCATAATTACTGGAAACAAAACCATGACAGGTACAACTTAAGGGTAAAAATTCAGTAGTATTTATTGACAGAATAGAGAGAGAAAAGTTTCGATTTAGAGCTCAAATGCAGATGACAAACATTCACGACCTAGCAAGTATACTTAAAAAGACGCAATAATGTCACATTGAGCTCAAAATCTACTTACAATGACACTTCTGTATGACAAATTTGATCATACTAGAAATATAACAATAAATATACTAATTAAAAGAGCATAATACATTTTCTACAAGAAACAAAATCTCTTACTACTGAGAGCCAACGACGGTGCCCCTACTGAAGCATTCCTAAGAAAAATTATCAATTTTTGGCACAGACAGAAGGAAAAAGTAATGAAGCATAGTGACGTAATGCTAGCAAACCATTCACAGTATCTAACTCATGACAAGATGTACTGGTATTTGTTTTCACAGGAAACTACTTAATATCTACCAAAAAAAGGTTGTGTTTAAACAGCATGCTGTCAAGTAAATCAAACTAAACTTGAAATACCTGAAGTATGCTTGAAACAATGCTAGAAGCTAGAAGCAGTTGGAACATTTTTTTTGTAGGTTTCTCAATATAGAAGTAATAAGTGACAGCTTCCCCCCGCACCTTACAATAAAGGTTGCCTCTGACCATCTACGGTACTCATTTGGTTACGACTGAATTCTTCACTCTTTGCCTCATTCCTATCCTTTGACAGTAATGAATGCACTACAACAAAAGCAACTATGTTCTTATACAGACCCATAAGTACTGGAAATAGAACCATAACAGGCCCAATTTAAGCTATAAATACAGAACTATAAAGCCCTTTTTATTCACACTGATGTCCACACAGACAGACAATTTAGGCTGTTCATGAAGACCACAGAAAATCAAGGGAGAGCAATTTAGCTGTATTATACTGAGAGATGAGGCCTGAAGAAGATGTCTCAATGCAGAAGTGTTGGATACCAAAAGCTTCAAAACAAAACAGGAACAAAAGATATTTGCTTTATCCGAGTACAAAAAATTTGCTAAAGGAAGTATGCTGGGCGTCATGACTGTCAGCGTTCTGTTAAGTCCCCAGAGATGGTCTTATTGCTCCAAAAGAAGAAATAATTTCTAGTATCAGCAAGTCATTCGGGGACACGCTACTCAATTAGCCCAGGGTCTGTGATGGTTAACCTAGCCAGCCCATTTACTTTAATTACTACAAGATCTGCAACGTTAAAAAATTCAAAGGCTGTGGCAGAGCCCTGTATTAGTGTTCTTAGAAAATACCTCCCCTGTAATACTCAACACTAATTGTTTTTTGTAGATGGAAATTAAATATCATCATGTACACCTCCATGGAAAGCGTGCAAGGTTTGCACTAGTTATCCTCAAACTTCTTGAGTTCTAGAGCCCAATAATTCTCTTCCAAGAGCCCTTTTCCAATAAAATTTCTTTTTTCCTTAGACCCCAAAATTGAAGGGGATATATGAAACTGAGGAGAGTATGAACAATTTGCCCAGTAAATATAGGGGGTTCAGAAATCGATAATTTCATTTTTTAATTGGATAACACTAAAATAAAAAATGATCCTCTGATCACACTATGGGATAGGAGATCGTATCTTTCCAAAGCAATTAAGTGACTTATGGCTGCAAATGGATTAGGTGCTTGGGACAGAATTTTCCAAGATTTTTCAGCGTCCAAGGAAGTATCTGTTGGAATTTCAACAGAGGTAAGACACCTGTCTTTTGAAGCTCCCACAATGCACCAGTCTTTACCTTTTAACATCTAAATACCTTTCTACATCCAGTCTTCAGCAAAATAAAATTCCACTGATATGATGACAAAATTAATCCAATTCTATCTGCCTGCTTGTAACATATTGTAAAAATCTTGATTGACAGACAGACAAAGAGTTACAAGATGTAAATAAACTATCCCACATCCCACGACAAAATCTATCTTTATAAAAATATTTTAAGTAGGATTAGGCAATGCAGTTTAGGCTCCTGAAACCTGGCAGTGTCACCTCATGGTTCACAAGGTATGAAAAACTGAGTGCACAAGAGAAAGTAGAGATAAATCTTCTTATTTTTTAAGATAAAATGTACTTTAACAAGATCGAGTCTTCAACATCAAGCATCTCATTTCTTCCTCAAAAATATATATTCCCTTCTCAAACCATTACATCTTCTTGTCTTTGCAGTGGTTTTCAGTGGTAAGCAAACACCGTGAAAATTCTCATGCACGTAATAGAAGCACAAACCATACTTTAGTACTCACTGCGATTTTATGATTCCGCATCATATTATCAAACTCTTCATTTATTTTTTTATATTTTTCTTCTGTATGTGGCGTGAGCACATATGAAGTGTCAGGGTCCGGGCTGTCGCACCCTCTGTGTTCCTTCTTGTTCAGAGCCTAAATAATGAAGTTAATAAAAAGGATCAACAAATAAAAAGTAGAGATAAAATAAAAGTACTTACAGGGCCTCGCTTGAAAATAAAATCACTATCTTCATTTAGTTTGCTGAATCTGTCCTCCGATAGTGGACTGTGCTCAAAGTAATCGTCAGCATCAGGGCTCTCACAACCATTAAGGCCTTTCTTTCTTAAGGTCTGAAATACAATTGGAAAATTCACATACAAATCATACTAACTTGCCAAGAATTTTTGTATACTACTGAATCATTCAGAGCCACTGAAACTACATGAAACTTTCACAGACAAAACTCACTGCTCAACAGACAGGCTTAGTCTTTCAAAACAGTGGCATAGCACACAAAGAGAAAGGTTCATTCAGAGGCACAGACTCTCCCAGGTGCCATCTCATGGGTAACTTGAACCTACACCCATTTCATCTCTCCAGTGTACCACGCAAAACCGTTTTTAGGTACTGGCTGATAGAGCAGAGTTGCCTGACATACAAGGAACATTCAAGCCTATGGCAAAGGAGTTAGTGTCATCATTGGTGACTAAAAGCCAGTTTACTGGATCTTTAATAAATTGATTTCAGCATCCCCATTTTAATATTCACATTTTAAAGAGCATACAGTTAAACTCTGAGAAACACAGTGGCTAAAATTTTCAATCAAATTCAACAACTGCAGTATATTAATATGAGTAACACTTCATCTCAGGAGTTTACAAAGGCAGGATTCTCCTGCACTTCTCTCATCTTGCACAATAACAAGAACTGCGAGAAAGTATAAAAAGGAATTACATAATCCCTCTTTAAAATGACTTAGTTTGCTAAATGTAAGTTTTTTCAGACTTCTTTAGACTAACTTGATGCAACTGCTTTATTGGGCTACTTCCTGTTTTCTGATGGAGAGGTCACATCAACATCCCCCAGGGAAAAAAAAAAAAACCACCACACACAAAAAAACCCCAAACAAACCAAACCAAAAAAAAAAAACCCCAAACCAGAACTTGTCTACAACCTAGGCATTACAAATAAGCTACTACAGGTCTTGTGACTAAATTTTAAAAGATATTTATATTCCTTGTTTTCTTTTTCACCCTTTTACACAATCAGAAATTTTTCTTTGCAAGTTCTCATTTATAACAAAACAGTGTTTACCACCTATGGGAAAATCTTTAATGCTTCAAAAAAGTTTCAAGAGGAGAGCAATATAAATTTTTAAACAGGTACACATTAGCAGTACATAAGGCAGCAGTAGGACTAAACAGGCATGAAGGGGGTTGTGTGTTTTCTTTTTTACCAATATTCTATGAATTTTACACTAAAAACCCTAAGGATTCAAGATCTGCAAGCTGAAGTTGTCAGCACCATAAAGAAATTGCATTCATTTTCCTACAGAAGCTATGTGAATTTCTGGCGGAAAAAAACAAACTATGTTTTGGTTTAGACTATAGTATTCATCAGTATTTTTTCTTAAAGTGCTGTCTACTCATTTTTAGTACAAGAAATACACCAAACTTTCTCACTATTCATATATATACACAAAACACTGCCTATTTCTACTTCAGTTTTAAAGCAGTGCTTGAAAATTCAATTATGCTGTCTGAAATTCTTTAATATCACAGGTCACCATAAGCTGTAATTCCTTCTCAAGTTTCTTGGCTTGCTCGGCATATCGCACACGGTATCTGGAACTCCCACGAACACGCAGCCCCTAACTCAGCAGATGGGGAGAACAGGTGTCGCTGCCCAGCGCCTGTCCCCGCGCTGACCCGCGCCTCCGCCAATCCGCTGGGCACCGACCGCGACTTGGCCATACAAGGGCTGGCCGCTCAAGGTCGGAGCCCCTTATCCCTCTCCCAGCGCGTCCTAACAAGTCAGCCTGCCAGTCTTCTGCACTTTGGTATCAGTAGGGAAAATGTTAACGCTGTATAATCTGGATTACGCTTAACCCCTGCAACCCACAGAATTCTGTAAATAGAATTCAAATATGTCTTTACATGGGGATGAGCGTCAACACGCATATGCAGTGCCCAAGACAATTAATTAGAAGCTGTATTTAGCTACTATAAAGAAAGACCTTGCAAGAAATACACAGCCTGTCTAGCAGACCTCCTTTGAGAAGAATATTAGAGCCACTTTAAGTACTGCAGCATGGGACTTTCATTCTTGCTCCTTTCAATATCCCAAAACAATCGAGTGAAAGCTTTGAAGCATAAGGCTGCCAGTTCAGCCTCCTGGATCTGCCTGAAAACTATACTCCAAGTTCTAAAATAAAGGAAGAGAATTCGTTAAATATAAAAATGCATCCTTCCTCTTAGCGACTGGTTATTTTTGTTTTTGATAACAATGGGGTTAACTCTGCTTTGACTCATGAGGAAGGAAAATGCCTCAGTATCTCCCATTTCAGATTCTGGAAACCTTCACTCCAGATGGAGTTCCTGTCATTGTGGAAGGATTCAAGCCACGGTTCACTGTTACAGATAATAAGTCTGGGTCTGATATCCAAAGCTCTGTCTCCTTATCGCTAAAACACGAACTGCCACTTAGAGGATCTAACCATAAAAAGACTGCCAACGTTATCATTGCCCAGTAACATAATAGTAAAACATTTCAACTCGGTGGCTCGTACTAACAAGTGGAATGCTGTAATCTGTTCACACAGCCAGGCGAAGCCTACGCAAGACAGCCCAGCCGCAGCTTTCTCACAGGCTCCAGAGTGCGACGTGATAACGGGCCCCGCTCGGGGGAAAACAAGGAGGCCACGACTGCTGGGAATCGCTCTGTGGGGACGCAGGAAAGGCAAACTCCATAAACAAGCAGTGACTCCAACCTCGAGATTCGCTATAGCTGAAATCTGTTATTTCTCCAAGTAACGCAAGTAACTCGCCCTCCCTGAGCTATTTCCAAGATATTATCATGGAGACTGAAATTTTATTAACTCTGAACATAGGAGGGGGTGAAGAAAAAGTACCAACTAGTGAGACCTAATAATATTTGTGTAACATGAAGAGAGTTTTATTTCTCTGCTGTGGTACACAACCTTGTTTAGAATAAAATCCAAGGTTTTGCAGGTGAGGCTAATAAATATAGAACAAAAATTTTCTTACTACAGCAAGAGGGAAAAAGAACATTACAGTTCAAGGTCTGCTATTGGATACCCACTGCAATTACCTTCTGGTATTAAGTCTTATTTTCCAGAGCATCTAAGGGAACGTGTAGCCTTTTGAGTTAATCTGTATTACTTTCCACTTCCTCTAAGACTCAGCCAAAATAACTGGAAAATGTTCCAACACGTTTGCCAACGCGCTGTATTGTCTCTTCAGTAACCGAGATGGTGCAGCTTTGATATTAGACTGGATTAACTAACTGATGAGAGCAAAGTACTGATTCTTGTCAGGAAATAATGCAAAGTATTTATGATGAACCAAGGCAGGTATAAAATCTTTTTTTAGAAGAATCAAGCAAACACAACAATACAGTTGTGTGAAACACAAAGTCGCTATACAAGTGCTCCAGACAGCTGTGGTCATCTTGATATTGCAGCATGACCCAGAAGTTTTAAAGCACTTTTGTTCCACTGTGTAAAACTGAAATATGCAATACTATGGCCATTAGCTTAATAATGATTTATTTTCTTTTTTTTTTGAGTGGCAGAGCTTAGAAAATATTCTATGAGAACAGCTGGACTAGCTGTGACAGGTTTAAATATTACATTCAAGCACATGGCACAAGAGCCCAAATATTTTCCTGAACTCGCCACATATATGCAAAATACTTTTTAACTGCACTACATTTTTGCTAGTTTAAGAAAAGAATCATGCCTTGGCAAGAAGCATCTAACAAACAGAAGAAGGGCTTCTTGCAAAACAACAACAAAAAACATAATTAGCTTCTCTCTACAATCCAACATAAATTTTACTAAAATCGATAATACAGATACCAAAGAGTACAAAAATACAACAAAGTTATTTACTGTATAATCAGCAAAGATGATATTCAACCATCAGTGTAATTATCTTAGCACAGGCTTCCTTCCACAAAATCCAACAGAGAAACATGAAACGCAGGAGCTTCAAGCCTGCTGAGTCTCCACAGCATGAAACCAAGTCACCACCTTCTCCAAAGCTTGTTCCAGCCCAGCCGCACACAGCTTCTCTTACACAAACTTACACGGGCTCAACATGCTGGGCCTCAGCAGTTCTGCAAACCAGACGCTCTGAACTAATAAACAGATTGCCACTACCAGAGAATAAGTCAAGTGACAACCCCCAACTGTCCTGCTCCCCATGAAAGATTCTGGCTTTTATACCCGACTCTGACAGGAGATGCTGCTAATGGTTAAACGTGCACGGTCAGCATGTTCTGTGCTCCCATTCACTGAGTGTGGTTAAGAAGCCAAGACTTCACAGAATCACAGAATGGTAAGGGTTGGAAGGGACCTCTGTGGGTCATCTAGTCCAACCCTCCTGCCGAAGCAGGGTCACCCACAGCAGGCTGCACAGCACCGCGTCCAGGCGGGTCTTGAATATCTCCAGAGGAGACTCCACAAC
>Ga0065711_1029990_pt1 | contig 34132 bp, 15 predicted proteins | sample Hoacrofraction12_FD_59098 | JGI IMG/M metagenome (GOLD analysis project Ga0065711, IMG submission 59098) | Hoatzin crop microbial communities from Cojedes, Venezuela - Epithelial fraction 12 v2 (version 2) | ecosystem: Host-associated > Birds > Digestive system > Esophagus > Crop | place...
TTTTTTTTTTTTTTTTTTTTTTTATCTTGTAGTTCCCTCTGGAATTTGCAGTTTTCCAAATGGTTTCTCCTTTATATGAGTACCTTTCATTTTTTTAGTTTAGAGATAGAACTAGTAATTTCCCAGCCCTACTCATGTACTCCTATCTTCAAAAAGCAGTATATGGACATTCATTGTGAGAGTACTGCTTAAATTTATTATTATATTAGCATATAGTTATAAAAGCATCTTATTTTCTTGTAATGTCATAGCTGCCAGTACTGAAATGCAAGTGAAAAGGATACTGTGACGTGGAAATATAAAGATATATGGAATTACTTAGATCAGCAGAAAGAGTTTGCTTTTTATATGATGTTCTATTACTCGAAATTTAATCCAGGCAAGCTTTTTGAGCAAAACACTGAATTCAGAGGTAAAGGCTATATGAGTGCCTAAAACTGAATACATGTTCTCATCTTCTTTATCCTGTGTCTTGTTTCCATACTCTTCCACCAAAAAAGAAATTCTTCTCTTCATTATTTCTTCCCCTCCCTACAGTATATTAACAACATTCTGCAAGTTTGGTTTCTCTAATATTTGACGATCAGCTGAAATTGAAGAGAATTATCTTCCAACCTAAATAAACTTGCTTTAGTGAAAAATCTTTTCCATGATAGCTTTCCTAGCTAACAGAATTAGATATTAATAAAAGCACTCAAAATTACCTATGCAAGCTCTAATAATATATAAAAAGAGTCACCAGGTTTTACAGTTCTCCAAAACTTTTAAGCACATTTTAGTTTAACCTGAAATTATGTAAAACAGTAACGTGATTGAACTTGTATGCAACTGCCTGGCTTTTTTGGTCAGTGTTTTAAATTATTCAGTTTGGCCACCTTTGTTGCCTGCATTTCAGTACTGCCATCTTGGGCAGATCAGTCTGAGCAGCAAGCTCTGGTTTCATCTTCCAGTTCCACCAGCTAACTTTGATCTAACCATGTCATACAGAGTATTGTCCAGATGGCAAATATGATTATCTGAGTCAGATGAATATTCAAGAAAAAAATATGCATGATATATGCCCTAATTCATCTTGTATGTGTGTCTCATATACAAGAGAGTGAAGCAGAAGGCTCTGCAAATTTGAGTAAATGCAGATCTTCGTTTGCTGGATCATGAAATAGTCTCACCTTTTTTGTTGCATCTTATTTTTGCCAAGAGAATGGTGTAAAGAAAAATGTTTCTGTAAACACGGGCTTTGCCAGACTTGTCACTATACACGTCCTCAAGTCCTTGTGTGCCGGTTCAGGCAATGATTTTAATCTAGTGTTTCCAGGAAAAAAGAGATATGTCCTAACAATATAACATCATATATTATTTAGTGAGACTAAAAATGGAATAATTCTAGAATAGGAATGCATCTAGCTGATTAAAAAGATTGCTTTTCTGTATTTGTAGGAGTTAGGTTTCCCAAACATTCAAAAGTCAAGGAGTCAAACTTCCCTAAAAGGTACAAAGCTGGTATGAGAAACACCCTTTCTATTTAGTTTCATCAGAAAACCTTTGGTTTTGGATTTAATCAATGTAAATGCAAACCTCAGACTAAGAAATAGATATTTCTTAACCTTGTTCATAGTATCCCAATCTACTGTAGATAGATTTGGGTTATACAGATATTTTATTGGTGATAATTGTTAACTTTTACTTAAATATTGTATAATCATCTTAAATTTAGTATTGTCTATGGCACTGTCCATAAAATGAATTGAACTGAATTTTATTACATTTTCAGTGGGATTAGCCATGTTAGCAAGATGAATATATTTTTAAGGCTCAGAGCCATCAAATGAAGCAAAATGATACATCAATGGATTATCACCATTGAGACAATGTTTATTTAGAATTTATTGGGGGGGAAGGGGGTTATTATAAAATCATGGAATCATAGAATGCTTTGGGTTGGAAGGGACCTTTAGAGGTCATCTAGCCCAACCCCCCTGCAGTGAGCAGGGACATCTTCAACTAGATCAGGTTGCTCAGAGCCCCATCCAACCTGGCCTTGACTGTTTCCAGGGATGGGGCCTCCACTACCTCTCTGGGCAACCTGTTCCAGTGTTTCACCACACTCGTGGTAAAAAATTTCTTCCTTCTATCTAGAGTAATTTACCCTCTCTTAGTTTAAAGCCTTTACTCCTCGTCCTTATCTTGCTTAAAAGAAGCCTAAATGGGAAAAACTTCACCTGTATCAAAGACTGAGTCAAACAGGCTTCATAACATGGATCTGCTTTTGCAGGACTTACCTGCTTTTTTCCTGGGTGGGAAAGGATCTTTAAGTCCCAAATACTTGATCCACTTCAGAAAAAATGTTCAACCATGACTATTACAAGTGTAAAATGTAGCTAGAGTGTCTTTTTAATCTCTTAAATGTCTTCCTGTATAGTGTCAACTGACAAAAAAAACTCCTTCACTTTTTGAACTTTAAAATACAACTGATTTTTTGCTGTGTGTTGCCCTATCATTTCCGTGATTTGATTTCAGTCATATGTAAAAGACGTGTCTAAATGGATATGAAATTGATTAAGGTGATTTGGGATGAAAGATGCAATAGAAATGTCAAATATTGCTACTATTCACTTCATTAGTGGATGAAACTAGCAAAGGCCGTCTGCAGTCACCTTCTCATTTAAGACATTGGATTGTTTTCTTAGTTATTTCAAAAAAAAGATAAATGATATCACAATGGCTTAGCTGGAATTTGTCTGACTCTTTGGTTTCAGTTGAAAAATGTCAATCTTATGATTTTTTGGAGCCATGAAGTCTGTTGTGAGTACATGTGAAACTCCAGTGTGCATTGAAAAAAAAAAAAAGTAGCTGGCATTCACATAGTTCATTATATTTCCCTAGAATACCAACTATAAATGGTTGATAGTTTATTGACTGCATCACTCTAATTATGGCTAATTTTCCCTGTCTTTTCAAAATAGCTGTCACTGGTTTATTTCTCAGAAATCTATTTTGTCTATTTATCAGCAATTTCATCATTTCTTCGAATTCTTGTGGCAAGTAATTCCAGCTAGCATCTCAGCATGCTTCATTACAAAACTGGATATCTTATTATTACAGTTATTCTTTGCCTAATATTTGTTTAGCACCTGCAGCATGTTCAGTTCTGACAAATAAAAAAAATATAAAGACAGTCAATTTTCTGAAGTACTTCAAATCTAAAAGCCAGGCATGCACTGTGAACTTCAGAAGTAAGGATGGCTTCTGGACAAGAGGATTACTTGAGGAGTTAAGTGTGAGTGGCAGAAATGGGGTCTAGGATTCAGCTTGTTGAGAGCCATCAATCCTTTTCTGAGCATTTTCAAAGATACAGGGAAAAATCTTGGCCCTGTTGAAGTCAAAGGCATAACTTCATTTGATTTCAGTACAGCTCTTTCCAATGTAAAATTTAAGGGACTCTGAGGGAGAAAGAATAATATTGGAGTGACTGGAACGTGGTAGACTTCTCAGAAAAAAGATCAGGGATAAGCTCATCATCTTCTGAAATATAAGATGCTGTTGACTAAGTCTGGATACAGAATATTAGTCTAGGCAGGCCCTTTGATCTGCACATGTATATAAAATATTTTCTGCCTCCACAGCAACTTCTACTCACATTTTCCAAGTCTTGTAATCTAGCCGAAACAATAACAGTAAATCATTGATATTCAGATATTAGGTTTGTATCACAATAGACAGGCAATTTTCCTGAAAGATCTAACTCATTATATAGGCTGACAAGGGTTTGATCAGTGCTTTTATTATGCCTAATGTAGTTTCTGTATTTGAAAGAAATGGTTGTAGGAATCTTTGAAAGATTTGAAACCACTGAATAAAAGCTTGAAAACATTTTTTTCCTCCCCTGCTTTCACTACTTTCTTAATCAATGATTTCCATTTGTCACTGCTAATGGCATTATCCCTGACACCTTCTCCTATGTTTTATTTTTTTCCCTGCTTAAAAGCTTTCACTTCTGTTTCTCTTATTTAGCTTCTTTTTCCTTGTTCTGTTGACAACTGACTTTCTTTCAGAGTCTTTTCCCTGGGTTTTGCTATCTGTGTAACTGTTTCAAAGCACTGAGTGTCAGCTCAGTACCTTTGCAGTTCACACAGCTGAGGTGGATCGGGGAGAGATCTGTCACATTTTAGCACAACTGTCACTTTACTGATGGTTACAGTCCAGTTTGTGGCATTACAGCAGATGCAACAAATATGAGGATTTTTTCAAAGTTGCTCAGAAAGTCTCTGTCTTTCAAACAAGTTCTAAGACTGTCTGCTGACCTTTCCACATCTTCTGTCATGGCTTTCAAGTAATTATTGTTCCTTAAATTATTTTTTTCTCTTCTGTTTCTATCCTATTAAATGAAAAGTAGGTTGAAAGGATCTTGTTTTATATATTCCCTGAATGACAGGTTTTGCTCCTTTGAATTTACCTTTGCGCTATTTGGGGTTGCATTTTAGAAGTAAAATACACAATCCTAATTCTACTACAAAGACATAAAAAAATTCAAAAAATATTTACTATTTTCTAAGCCAAAGCATCCCAAGATAGATTTATACTTTTACTGTGGTGAAGCTTTTCTCTCAACCAAAGGATGTTTCTTTGAATTCCTGTCACTGGGTCAGTCTATAGGTGATGCATCTCAATACCAGTATTTTTAACTAAATGAAATCATAGAATCACAGAATCACAGAATGGTAGGGGTTGGGGGACCTCTGTGGGTCATCTAGTCCAACCCTCCTGTTGAAGCAGGAAATAATACATGATGATTTTTTTAAAACCATTTTGTTAGTATGGAGGAGAATGAAGGTTGGCAGACTGAGCACATCAGAACAGCTTTTTCCTTAGGGACAGAGTTGTTGGTGACATTATCAGAATTTTAAGAATTGTCTTCTTCTATCCCCATCTACTTCTCCTCTGTGGAGACCGGTAAGGTTCGGGTGGAGACTGCTCTTTTACCGAGAGCTACTGTGCTGTTAAAGTACTCTGGGGTCTATTGCCCTCTGCTGGGTTCAGTTTCACACCTGTTTTGCTTCCTATTTACTTGGTAAGTCCCTGGAGAAGTTTCTGTAAAACTTGATCTGCATATTGCTGCACATGTCCTGGGACTGGCTTACCTCCTTGTTAAGAGTAGAGGAGACATCCTGTAACTACCAGTGCTGATATTTGGTACAGGATGAATTAATTTCTCCAACCCGAATTTGCAGATTATCTTGGAGACACTGGGGACCACAGACTTCAATGTGTGAGTTGTAGTCGTGTTGAGATTGTGAAGTACAGTAGGAGAATTTCTACAGATGCTTTCCTAAGAGACGATGTCTATTTGGCTGTATATGCAAAAGTCTCTCATTGCTTTCTCAAGTTAATTTCCAGCCAGATGATACTGGTATAGATTAGAAGTTTTTGAAGCAGTTTTAAAGCAAACCTGTAACTGGTCTTCAGCTGCGAAATATGCATGAGATGTTCTACTTATGTTACAGTTAAATCCCATTATACAAGGAGCTCAGGACTTTTTGCAAAGTCCCTGTTAGACACCAAGTATCTTGATTTCTCAATTCAGCAGAAAGAATTGTGTAAGGCTTGTATTCCTTCCCTACTGATATCATGGGTGATATTTAGAAGATTTAGTACAGCGCCAGTTGTTAAACTGTTCTGTATCCAGTTGCCTCTCTTCAAGAGAATTCCAGGATAAACTGAAGAGCAACAAGTGTCTAGCAGCTCCAACTGACTGCATTACAGGCTTAATGAAGTATGAAGAAGGAGAAGGAAAGATTGGAATTCTTCATTCATACAGTCCATGTCCTCAAAATCTACATGAATTTTGGGCTCAAACCATGCCTTTTGGTGAGATAGACCTACCCAAACTTGAGAATTCAGAGCAGTGGTGAGGAGAGCAACCTTTCTGAGTTTTTCTCTCTGGGGCCTCTAATTCATGGCTTTTCATGGCACAACAAAAATACTACATAGGAAAATTATATTGATCTTCTGTAGAAAAATCGTGGTTATTCTCAATGCTTTTGCGATGGGTTGAGCTTGGCTTGTTGCCAGACACCTAGCCATTCTTTCACTCCCCTGTCTCAGGAGCATGAGGGGAGAAAATAAGATCAAAAAGCTCATGGGTTGAGACAAAGTCAGGGATATTACTTACTATTTACCATCATGGGCAAAGCAGACTCGACTTGGGCAAAATTAATTTAATTTATTGTCAATTCAAATAAATTAGGATGGAGGGGGGGAAGAGAAATTAAAACCACACCTTCCCCCCACCCCCCACCGCACTTCTTCCCAGGCTCAACTTCATTCTTTCATTCACAACTCCTCTACCATCTGCCCCCCAACCCTGCGAAGTGCAGGGGGAATGGGGAAATGTTTTTTTTTGTTCAGTCCATAACAGTCCTTCTCTGCCACCAACAGCTTTCCATGGATGCCCACTACAGCTGTACAAACATCAGTTAAGTAAGTCTTTCTAAGGAAGGCAGGCAAATGGCGCTAGCAAAGCCTGTTACAGTGGGGATCACAACTCAGTCGGTTCTTTGCCTTATGCGCAGGCCCAGGCCGTGTTTCATCCTCTTATCAGTTCTAAGTATTGTCTTGAAAACCTTGCCCCGAGTGAAAGGTGAGTGTTTGTGGGCTTGGCCAAAGAAGGAATGCAGCAGGCAGCCATCTGAAACAAACCACGCAGCCTGCTCTTTCAGAGTGAAACATTTTAGAAAATGGCAGGCAATGCTAATCGCATTATTTTAGTGATTTCCTCAGGAGTTACTTTAGATGATGATATATCACACTGATCCACATTTTTGTTTTATTTAACAGCAGAAATTGACATTTGAAAATGAAAGTATTAGTCTGGAGTCCACAGTGAACAACTGCAGGAGCTAATGATTGAATGTTTTTCAGAGTGCTCCAAGAGAAATAATCATTATGCCATTTCTCCTCTTATATTATTGCTATCACAGTATGAATAACTGATTTAGCAAAGAACTTCGAGGACTAATTCTTATTTTAGTTAGTAGGACTTGCATTATTTCCAAGTGAAGCACAAAGAATATGTTCTATATGTGTTATGCTTCCGAGACACAATGGAGATGACTTTCCATGAAGAGACTGTCATCTAAGAAAGGTGGCAATGTAGTAGTAGTAAAAGGCACTAGGATATTTAGAGAGCAACTATGGAAAGATTTTAATATAATTGACACATATGTACATGTTTAAAAATTATCATAGGAGTCAGACAGAGAGAGGGGGGGTAGGAATACTTTGAAAAAATGGGTTGAGGATTAGCAGTCTGGAACCACTGTAGGCTCACAGCTTGGAGGTCCGAGTGTGACACTCTAGTCTTCTTCAGAAGAGTGGTTTTGTTCCCAGAGGATAAAAGACTTGAGAGATTATAGAGATCTGTATTTATTTTGATCTTAAAAGCTGTATTTTTAGAGTGGAAGGTCATGCATTTTATGGCTATGATTGAATGTCAATGGAAGGTACAATATGGTCACAGTAACCATATTGGTGGTATCTGGTCATTACATGTGTCATTCTGTAAAACAGGTCCTTCAAATTAAGTTTTGTATAAATAGAGGTTTGGGATGGAAAGGGAAGATGAACTATATTGATTAGTGTGCAATTCGGATACTGCCCTTGTCACTACTGGATTGCCATTTCATATGATTGTGTTGCCCTCTAGAGGTCCGGTCCCCAAGTGAAGACTGCAAATGGGTCTTTTCCTTTGGTTTGCTTAGCAGTCTTTGGAGAAAGAGGTTCTTCAGTTACATCCCAGTTAACACTCGTAACTCAGTGAATCAGTGAAGTTCACATCTATGTTCTCTTCTTCTTAACTGCTAATATTTCCTTGCAGTCTAATTTCTCCAGGTTTTTTATTAAGATTGGGCATCTAGTTTCAGTGGTTGCAAGCCACTGAACAAATCTACTTCAACACAAAAATCAAAGACAAGTAAGGAGAGCAGACCTAAAAACCTATTCTACCAGCTGGGAAAGGTGGAGTGTAACTTGGGCTGACAAAGCATATTCTTAAAAGAGCCAACTCTACAACCAATAGAAACACAGAACTGTTTCTAAACTAGTAGATTAAACTCTGACAGAGAAGGCTCCTTGGCACTGGATGTCATTCATCTCTACTTTTCAGTAGTTAGATTAGTCCCTGGAAAAATTACTGTCTTTGCCAACTTGCACTATCCTGAACAATTGCTTGGAATGTTTCAGGAATATCACAGTCCAGTTTTCTCAATGTTATCTGTATGTGACCATCTTCTTCTGTAGCTAAAAGGATTTGGTAGGATGGACACTGGCTTTAGCAGACCACTTTGTGCATAGAAGTGTCATTGGCATGTTTAATGTCCTAATATAGCCACAGATGAACTAATTTTGAACTGCTTTAGTGAACATGTTCAGGCTAGAAACATGTATTGTTTTATCCCAATAAATTAAAGGAAAAGCCTTGTTAATGATAATGATGCATACTTAAGGTCTAAAGTTACCAAGCTATGGACATTCTTTGAGAGTAACCCAAATAGAAGACTTTTGAATAAATCATTCCCCTGGTGTTTCACAAAACTATTGCAAAATGGTTCACCTATTTTCTTTACAGTTGTGTGTTTCTTTTTGATTTTTTAACAACCAGAACCAAACAGCTTCTTTGAGTGAAGAGTCAAAACTCATTTTACTTGCTAAGAGGAACACAAACAGGCCCTAACCTAAACCTGAACAATGCGGATGTCTGATGTTGACAACAGTGTTTACATGCACTTCTAAAACAAGTTACTTGTTAAATAGGGACACCGTTTTGTTCATTATTCTGTGAGTTATGATTGTTTTGCATTTTGTTTTTCATAGCAATTTTCTTTTGAATAAAGGGTGAATCCAGCCTTACGTAACTTATTAGATGTGAGTTCTCAGGCTTGTTACGCTCTCCTCAACTGTGCTCTTGTGATGAATGAGTGGTGTTACTGATGTCTACAAATGGATGTGAGCTCAGAAGTAAAACAAAAAGCTGCTTGTGAAAGGTAGCAAATGGAGAGAATATGAGTTAGTACTGAAGCACAGAAGTACTTTCCTGCTGTAGTAATCTCTAAGGCTGCTAGTATGGGACTTTTCATGAACATCTGTTAAAATTTTTTTGAATGTAGTTTGAGGTTGAAAGAAATTGTCTCTCACAAAGTAGCGCAGCACTAAAGGAATTGCCTTACATGTCATTATGAGTGGAATAATGAAAAAATACCCCAACTTACAACTTTTTCTCTGGTGTTATTTTTTTCTAACATATTCAACTACATATAACTTTTAGAACAGAAATATTCCTTCCAATATCAGCCCTACAAAATTATATGTATTCTTTCATTGAATCATAGAATCAAAGAATTGTTAAGGTCGCAAGACATCTCTGGAGGTCTCTAGTCCAACCCTCCATTTTAAAATGGGAAAGACTACCGCAGGTCACTCAGAGTCTTGTCTGGTCATTTATTGGTAGAAAACAATTATTGTTAGCAAAATAGAAATTTCCAAATTGAATCAAACTGAGGTCAATCTAGTCTAATATTCTATTTCTCACAGTTACTCATTGCTTTGAAGGACTTACTAAATGCAAAAAGTCTATTTATCATGCAATAGATCTGTAAACATTAGAGGCTTAAGACATGAAGTATGTTTGATTGGTTAGTTTTGAAATAATGTTTATCCTTTAATGCCAGATTTGTTTACTAGTTATGACTGTCTTACCAGTCATCAGTCTTGTTATTAACCTAAGTTATATCTAAGTATTATATATACACAAACACATATACACACACACACATAAACGTATATGGCATTATAATCACAGCTTAGCAGGGAAAAGTAATTCAGTCATTCTTTCTGAACTTATTCTTGCCTAATTATAGGTAACAATACTGTGGAAGAAATAGAAAGAAAAAAGAACAGAAGTTTATTTTTTCTCATACACATTTTTCATTACTATGTGTGATATTATCAAATCCTTTCTAACTGTGCAGGCAATACTATATCCTTGTATTGACACAATCTTCTTTCTATATTTCATTGTGCCACATATGCCATGTAACCTAAAATATTTGTTTTTCTGATCACAACAGCACACAGACTGTGATTTTGCTTTGATGCCCATTTCTCACATGTAGGTGACTTTGACCTGTGTCAGATGGATAGACAGTTCATTTGCTTGTTGCCTCATTAATTTATTTTTATGGCCAGTGTGCATCACCTTGCATTTATCAGTATTGATTTTCATTTGCCTGTACACGTGCCTTCTTTGTCTCACAGGTGTTTTTCAGTGTCTACTCCAGTGTCTACTCCAGACTAGTCTACATAATTATGTGAATATCTTGTTACTCAAGGGTCCTAAACTGTCAGGAAAGACAACAGCCTGTTCCACATTTGTGAGATGGATATCTTCTGAAGTCTATAGGCCAATTATTTGACCGTAATAACTGGCATGGCATCTCTGAAGTTAATGTAATTTGGCCAAAAAATTTATGCCAGCTGAGTATCTTCTACGTCTCATGCAGTGAATAGCAGTATTAGCACAATTTTAGTGCCTATATTCACATTTTCAATGGTATAAACCCGTTTCCTTTTCAAACTTTTAAAGTAGTATAACTAAAGACAGTTGTTGATGTTCACTGGAAAAAACTTGAAATGTTAATAGATTGCAAGTGATACATATCAGTTTGATATTTCAGACCTTTTCCATACGGAAATAATGCTATATTATTGAAGAATTAATGTGAAATGTGTGATTTTGGCACCAGAAAGATCAGTGTATAAGACCAATTAGAGATAAAAGAAGTCACTAAACTTGTTTACACAGCTGGACTTTCAGTCACAGGCTGATCTTCTCCTTTCATGTGCTGCTTTTTCTTTTTTCTTTTGCTTTCTCTTCAGGGTCTGAAATTTAAAGGCACAGAATAGAATATTTTGAAAGTCATTTGCCATTACATTAACTTCATTTTCTTCCTGGAGTGCTCAGTGTCCTAATGCACAGTCATGAAATCCTAGGAGTGCTTTTGGCTAATGGATATGATAACTGCAGACAGGTTACATAGCAAAGCAGTAGATTCCTAGGGGTTTCTAGGCAGAATACTGACCTGAAGTATAAAATTCAGAGCAAAATTTTCCTGCAAGTAATACTTAGCTGTCTTTGCTCTTTGGTCTCCATAGTGTGACTCGGGAAGGTCAGATTTAGTCCCAGCTCCAATTACTTTTTAAAGATGCGATGAAAAATGGAATGGCTTCCGCAACAGCCACTGGGCGAACCATGCTTTTGACTGCCATGGGACCAGAGTCAAAGCACCTTTCAAAGGAGTAAAGCACTTGATTTTTATATCCTTGCTCTAAATGAATACAAATTTGCAGTAGCATGAAGCAAAATATTCAGAGGCATCATTAGCCTCACATCAGTCAGACAATTTAGCTGTTAGTAATACAGCAAACAGGTGCCTTTCCGCTAATAATCTATCTTTGAATGTGACTAAATTCTGGAACAATCTGTTTTCCAAGGTTCAACTTCAGGTTGGTTCACTGAAGGTAACCTATCAGATTTCTTAGAAATAATCTGACTGAAGTGTGGCTGTGTGATTTTTATATCTCTTCAGGTGCATTAACTGGGCAGCCATGCTTTTTCTGTCCTTTCTCTTTAATCTCTGGGGAACTATTGGTACGGTCAGAGACAGGGGTCCAGGTTGGATTAACCTTCAGTCTAAATCAACCCATTCCTCTATCAGCTCCTGACTTTTCAGTTTGATAGTAAAGAATCAAGTATTTCTTTTCCTCCAGTTGTTTTTTTTTCCATGAGCCAAGAAATGGTCCCAAAGATACCAGTGGTGTCTGAATATTCATCATTTCAGAGAAGCACCATCAGTTGGCAGAAACTGGCCAGGCATCATACAAGTCTTGGCATGGGAAAAAAAAGACCAATGTAAAGGGAAAATATTATGCTGAAACTTTTTGACAAATAAAATAACTGCACAGCGTGCAACGCCTTGTTTCCTTCCTCTCGTAAAGCAAATTTTCTGTGAAGATGGACCTATATCCCATGCTTGCTCGTACATGCTCCAGGGAGCAATAACAGGATACAACTTCAGGTAATAAAGTTTTTCTCTTATTACCCAATTATATTATACCCGTTATCATGTAGACTTGGGTTCAGGTCATTGAGAGTGCATCATTCACAGAGTGACTCTTGGATTATAGTTTCTGTGTGGTCATACCTATAGCAGTAGAGGGGATGGAGTCTGCACAGCAGGCCACATCTTTTTTGTTATAAGATAGTGGTGCACATGTGGAGCTGAGGGTATATGACATGGATGTGACAGCTCTGAAATGCTCTAGTAAATCCTCTAGCAGTTGTTTCCACCACTAGCACTGTTATATTTCCAGAGCAAGAAAATTTCATTGATGAATGTAGACCGTAACATACTAGACTTAGGCTATGATACTCGAGCGTATTCTTGAAAAAGGTATTTCCCCCTCAGCTGCTTTCCTAAAAAAACAAGAGTCCATATACTACATACAGATGTCAAATTACAGGCGTGGGCGTAAGTGTACTAACAGGCTCTGCAGTCTCCACTCCCCCTCCTAGGGGTTTCGTTGCTTGTGCTCAAGGTCAGATCTCACGTGGAGCAGCTGTAAAATGGCTGCATGATGGAGGCATGAGATGGCTTTTGGAGGCCTCCCCACTTCAGTCAGGAACTGCATTTGAGCTCAGACATTTGCCCCTGATCTTTGCCTGGGCTACACCACAGAGATACCCGTGCCTGGCCATGTCCCTCACTAATTCTGATCCTTACTTTATGTTTTGGCTGGACCTGCAATCTGCCTGGTCCCTATGGACATGTGTGTGATCTGGACTGTGACTGACTTTCATTACTGTCAGTGGGCCTGCTCTGTAGGAGAGGGAACTGCCTGGCCAACCTCACTGCCTGCTGTGGCTCCAGGCTGCCAGCTCCCTTGCCCTTGCCCAGCAGCTTGCTCTTGCTGCTCCCTGCAGCAGACCTTTCTCTCAGTGCTATCTGGGTACCCACATGCTAATATGTGATTTCATCAGTTCCCGTTTACTAAAGACAGAGTTAGCATCACTGATTGTAATCTGTGAAAGGATGTTCATCACACTTGATAATCTTTTCTTTTCTCTCTCCACATTGCCAGTCTGTTCTTCAGATTTGGCAATATATTTTGCGCTTAAGAAGAAACTCCTTTGCTCGTGCAGAGCATATTCTGTTGGGTCACGAACATTTTGGCAAATATATTTAATTTTCTAGATCTTTCTTCAAATGTTAAACATTATTTTTCCTTGTTCTGTTTACATGTGAATGGGTACTTGTTTACATATATTGCTTCGTGAGGTTTCCAGCATTGAACTCCTCCTGCTTTTCCAACCTTAGTTACTTTATCTCTTGTATTTTCAATTGCCTATGAAATTCACCATGTCTGAATAACAGTCTGTGTGCTTTGGCTTGAACTGATTTGCTTCCTTTGCTATCCAAATTTGAGTTATTTTTTACATAGTTAATTCTGGATCTTTCAATAGCCTCTTTCTGAGTGTTTTGTTCCAGATGCCATTCAGTGTTTTGCCTCTTATCAAGGGCTCCACCCCCTAAAACTGGGGCTTGGCTCGAGTCAATTCTCCATTTTTTCAACTTTTTCTAGTGTCCTCTGTTTAAAATTGTGTTGCTCTTATTTTCTATTTTTATGTGGAGTGCAGTTCTCAAATGCCTGCATTACAGCTTCTGTGTTCACCTTCTCTGGCTGAGTTGACTGAAACTATTAAAAACCTCAAGTGCCTCAGAACAAGCTATCGTCAGACATAAAGCTTCCTCTTGATTTTTTTTTTCCTTTTTTCTTTTTTTTTGGTGTCCATTTTGGTTTCCATTGCTTGCAGATACAAAGTGAAGCACTGAGTTTAAATCTCTCTGGTTGTCTTCCACATTTCTGAAGTGTTTCAGCTCTGGTGGGGTTTTTGTCTGCTCAGTTCTTCTGCTCAGGGTAGAGTTTTAGCTCATGCAGTGACTGCTGTTCAAATAAAGGAGTCTGACACTTAGGGTCAAAGCTCTCTCTAATCTCTTCAACTGGTCCCTGCTTCAAGCCAAACAGCTCTTTCAAGCTTTTTTTAGAGGTAGTGCTCTCCAGAGGTGGCAGGAGATTGGGTCAGCAACATTTGCAATACTGTAGTAGAGAGCAGTGTTTTGTAATGCAGCAACATATGTGTGAAGTGTAGCAAAACACCCAAAGTATCTGACAATCAGGACTGTGTGTCCCTGTGGGTAGGATGGCGATGTGTGAAAAATCAATACAAGCCTCTTCTTCTTTCTGTATGTATCTCAGGCAGCGGGAAGAGCAACTCTCAGATGCAGTCCAGCTGGAGGGTGGGCCCGAGGGGAGCCAAAGTGGATACTACAAAGGCATTATTGATCTTACAGCAAGCAGCTAGATGCCAGAGCCTGGAGGCAAAGCCCTACCTGCTGAGATCTTCTCTTGGCTTCATCCCACCAAAAGGCCGTGACAGGTTAAAAAGGTGTCTTCCTGGAGCGGAAGCAGACAAGTGCTCTAGCAAACCCCAAACCGTATTGCTCTACAGTCAAAGAGACTGAATGCCATCAGAGGCCTTGCTGTATTCTCTACAGCTGCCCACAGGGCTCTTCCATCCAAATGCGCTTTCACATTCAAACTCAGCTCCCTGTTTATATACAAATTAATTGGAGTGAAGGACAGATACCACAGTGCCCTGCCTTCCCAGAAGCTAGTGGGAAATGCTTTTCACCTTACTGTTTTTAATTATTCCTTGTATTGATTTTTTTCCCTTTTGATCTATTTAATAGTTAAACATATTTTGTTTAAAGAAAGACATCTGGTCTCATAACTCTAATGACTTTTGGACTCTGCATAAAAAAAACAAGTGCAGTTCTAGAATTTCAGTCTAATTTACTCCTTTCTGCATAAACTGCTGCCCTAGATGACCTTTCCTCATCATGTGCCCTTGTGGATATGTTCCAAGCATATTTTCTAACAGCTTCAGCAGCAGTAATAGTAGCATCCAAGCGTCAGTTAGCAGTTCTATAATGTAATGTTTTTCATCTTCAAAGCACTTTACAGACATTAATGAATTAATAATTGAGCATCAGTTACTGAGCAGGCATAAATCTAAGGCATTTGCAGATCTCGATGGAATCATGTTAAGGATGAAATCGTTTTTAAAAATACTGAAATCTTGGTCATCTGCATGCTCTGGAAAAGAAGAGATAAATAGATCAACACAACAGATGCTCTGTGCTGGTAAAAATGCTGGAATTTCTCAAACCTGTGAGTGAATTTCAAACAGAAACATAATAAAATCTGACCAAAAACTGGTACATCTCCGAGCAGAAATTTTATTTGGTCAGATGTTTAAACATCAGATATGAAAGACTCCCTGGAACGCGGGTTGAATCCCAGCAGGGTTGACTCAGCTCTCGATTCTGCAATGCAGAGAAACTGAATTCTAATCATCTTCCTCTAGGTGACCTGGATGAGACCTTGCAAATAAAGGCTCTTTCTGCTTGACGTGGAGAGAAACCCTACCAGCCTGCACCATGCAGGTAGATAGATAAAGAGACACATTTTCAGATTCACCTTATTCTAGCCTTTATTTTTGGCAGGAACAAACCTGCAAATGCAGATAGCTGTGACTATTGTTTTGCACACAGACTCACAGAGCTGGAAATAATCCAGAAGGATCATGTAGTCCATCTTTTTGTGACAAACCTGCATAAGCGCTACTCATGTCATTACTGTCAGATGCTTGTCTAAATGGCTCTTAGAGCTTGCCAGAATATAGCTATTCTTGAGTAATCCATCACTGAGATTCACTGTCTTCACTGTTAAAAGGTTCTGCTGAGTATCTAATGGAAGTCATCTTTGCTGCAGTTGAATCCTATTTTTTTCTGTCCTAGCCCTCATCTCTGTGGAGACTGCTCCCTTCTTTGCATATTTGAAGGTAATTCTCATGCCTCCTTCATATTGCCTTCCTTCAGATTTGACTATTTTCCTACAGAGGCTTCTTAAGACTGTGAAATATTGTATTAGAAAAAAAGCAGTGGGTGAGTAGGAGCTTACTCTAAACTCGAAATAAAGAGCCCTGCTGCTCCGGAAGCAGCCTAGGAAGGAAGTGTGATTCATGGTGTCCCTGACTCTTCTTGAGCTTCCAGCTGTTCTCCCCACACCCTCCTGTACTTGCATTTTGCCAGTTTGCAGCAGTATTGAAAGGCTCTTCCTGTCTCCATGTGCTGCTGCTAGGGATCTTGTGTCTTCTGCCCTGTACAAATACAAAGTGAAAAGTAACATTTTGTTCATGTTCAGGTATATCCTCATTTAGGGATGGCTATGACTTTTGCAACCTTTTTGCAATCAGCTTTATTAAAGGTTGGGTGATTTATTTGGTTTTACTTTTCCTCTTTTTTTTGCTTTAAAAAAATATTGGATTTTATTAATTGCAACATCCTCAATTTGGACCTTGCTAGGGAATAGATTTTGCAGCGTTAAAAAAGTGTTTCACACCCACATGTAAGTAATTTCTATTAAAATGAATGTTGAGAATATATTTCTCCCCCTGTCTCCACTCCCACACAATGAACAAAAAGTCTGCAAGGCATATGATGGTATTTTTTAGTGGAATTGCTAGAGATTTATTCAGAATATGGAGACTTTGAGGAAAAAAATGCTATTTTTTAAGTCTGTGGCTAGGAATTAGAAAAGGAAGCCAGAATTATTTTCTTTTTAAAAAGGAAAAAAAGGAAAAAAATTAACTGGAATTATTGCACACTGTTTTCATGTGATAGTTTTAAAAACATGAAAGAAGAAGCCAAACAGAGTAGCTGGCAAGTTTCTAGTGAGTATAACACTTAAGATGTTCACTGATTTCCTCTCAATTACCTTGCAAGTGTAGCATCGATCACAAGTCAGATGCCGAATTTCCTAGAAGCCCTTGGAGGGTGGACTCTGCAGCAGCTCAGGTGGTACACCAAGGGGTAAATCATGAATGCAGCTGCATGTGACCAAAGCTGGGCAGATAAGATAGCCTGGAATACTTAATAAAAAATGCAGCTGCAAAAGCAGAGAGGCTTCATAGGCAGCTTGTACTGAGCCTGCCTTGTCCAGTGAGAAAAAACACTGAGAGAGTGTTGGGTCCTAAGAAAGGCCCAGACTTAGAGGTTGATGGGACCTGCTGGTGAAGCCACTGAGCACTTGATGCTGCTTACACACTTGGACCAGAAGGCAGAGCAACAACATTTGAGCACGTCAAATTTCCAGTTCTCATCTTTAGGGTTTGACTATCCTTGTTTAGGAATCAATTTCCCCAAATGCCCTGGTAAAAGAGGAAAACTTGGCATCCTCTGCCGGCAACAAGGTAGCAAAAGCCACGGTGAGAAGCAGTAGGTAGAGCCCATTTTGATGAGCTTTCTTCTGGCTTTCCATTCAGGCAGATGTCCATGAAACATGATTGTTCACATCATTATTTTCCAAGTTATTTTTTTTTCTTTCTTTTTTTTTTCTTTCCCCATAAAAGTCAAGCTAAAAATAGCTTCCTTTTTTTTTTTTTTTCCTGGAAAAAAAAAGAAAAGACAGTAAAAGATATGAGCTGATCACTGTAGAATCAGTGCATTGTAATCCAGAGCTGACCACTCATTTTTCACAGTAGTCAATTTAATAACCTTAGTTACTATTAATTTAATCTGTATATGACCTAGGAAAGTGAGCTTACTAAACTTGTATTTTAGTAGTATATCCATCAGATTTTTAGAAGTCATTTAGCAGTTTTGAGAAAGCTGATCCTATTAAAGGAATCATGCAGTGCACAAGGAGAAATATCTAAAAATATGTGAACTATGTAAAACTGACTGAAGATTTTCTCCCCCAAAGGATTAAGCAACTTGGTGTAAAACAAAATTAAAATCTGCGAACTGATATTACTGCACATTTTGGGGAGAAATTCAACATCCACAAGTAATCTGCCATAGTTGGTATCCTAAATAACAGAGGAAATAGTAGACTGTAAATGCAGTTTCTCTCATTTCCACTCACAAAGGTAGCTTCTAAAATTGGCAGATCAACTTCCTCACCTCTGCATTAGCAACAGAGCATCAGGAAAGTACCTGGAGGTTGTTTCCCACTAAGTGGGAATGAAGTGATTACAGAACAGATAGATGGCTTGGATTTTTTCAATCTGTGGGCTAGTCAGGAATTTAAAAGAAAGGGTGAAAAAAAAAACCAAAGGAAAAGACACAGAAGATTTAACTTTAAAAGTTAGGAAGGAATCCTTGTAAAACCCAGCAGTATCAGATACTCTTGCCATACAAGCAGCCTATCCTAACAAGAGTGATGTATACATAGTGTAGCTTCTATCACAGCAAACATATTTTGAGTAAAACAGAACACTGAGACAAATTTCCATTCAACATGCTGTTGCTAGAATCAGCTTCTCGGTTCATTCATCTAACCATGCCCTATTCGTGTTTGCTGCCTCTCCCTGGCTGTCCCTTCCCCACCACACCCTCTTCAGCCCCTTTCTCTTTTTCAGGCTCTGAGCATTTAGTCTTCACACCATCACATTTGCTAATTTATCAAGTTTCAGTCTTCACTCTATCAGCAGTGGCAGCCACAACTGCCTGCTTATCTGTTCCTTCCTCAGGCACAAAATCACTTCTTAAAGCCTTACTGTACTATGTCTGCAAATTTTCTCCATCCCGCATTGACTAAACAATTGGTTGAAAAGCTAATACTCTAAACCTTGTTAATGACATTGTAGAAAACCTGCCTGCCTCTGTCTTCCATCAGTTTCATATGGCATCTAGATTGTGGGCTACCTGGGGGAGGAAGTGTCTTAATTACTTATCCTCAGAGTGCTTACCACGGTCGAGACAGAGCTTCCTCGGAGCTTACAAAATTACGAAATACAAGTTTGCAAGTCAGCCATTATTTTGGGTTTGTGAGGATATGCATGTGTCCATACTTCACAAAGAAAAGCATAATAATTTTCAGTCTAAAAATACAATTTCCTATATATAAGATACATGTGCCATATTTTTTCGTATGTATTTGGTACATCATGTTTTGGATATTAGCTTTAAAGACAACATTTTTAAAACTATCCTATTTTTTATTTGAAGGATTAATATTATAGATGGCGTAACAGTGAGTAGTTTTCCCACCAGAGTTCAGTCTGTTTTCCAGTGCCTTTTCCAAACTCATTTTCCATTTTTCAAATTTCCTGTAAATAGTAAGTGATAATCAGATAATGTGCTAGATCTGCTATAGTAGTAGGAATGCAAGGTAGACTACCCAGCTACTAGACAACACAGTCTATTCAACATAGATCTGTATGCATGATAAAGCTATATTTCACATCTCTTCCTTGCTAGAATGTTCATCAGTGTCACAGAGAGTAATATAAGCTTCTTTTCAGTGCAATGTTACAGATCCTTTTCCATCTTAGTGTAATTAAGTGGCAGGCCAATATCTGAGCTTCCTGCACGCTCTGATGACTGTAAAGTCTGGGTATGGACCTTTCGTGTTGTCATGCTTTTGGTTAAAACAGCCAATTCCCTTTTAGTGCATCTTCCTTACAGCTAAGTTCTTCTAAGTAACTGCATTTTTCTAAAGCTGGCTGCATATCTTACAGACAGCGTTAGCTCCAAAGCTGCTAACGCTTAATGTTTATAGTTATACTGAGCTAATCGTAGGAATGGAAGGCAGAAAAAGGCCCCTGTTTATAATTATTGCTATAGCAGCCAAGGTCACTGGTAGACCTTTCAGGTCCTGCAAGTGTGAAGTTACAAAGGGTCGTACTTGCAGGGAGGGGTGGGCAGAACCATGTGGTGACCCGGTATTGATCAACGAGGTATTCCATGCCATGCACGTCATACTCAGTTTAAAGCTGGGGGATCACGAGGGTCTCGCTCTCTTTGTCCATGGATGGCTTCCGAAGAGGACACTACTCCTTGTCCTGCCTGCAATCCTGATCCAGATTCTGATCTGTGAATTCCTGAGTCCAGTTCTTGTCTACTGCTGAGGTCAGTCTGGGACTTCCTGGTGCTGCCTGGCAGCCACTGGCAGGACACCAGCACCTGTGGCACTTGACTCCGGGAAACTCAGTATTGGTTTTGTATATTTTGTGTTATTCCTCTTATTAATAATATTATTAGTATTAAAAGTGAAGCTGTTTTAATCTCCAAGTTTTAAATCTCTCTCCCTTTTCCTCCTTTTTCTCTTTCCCTGGTGGGAGGATGGGGGTTAACAGAGAGCATCTGCCACTCTGTAACTCTGTTTATTGCTGCCCTGCTCTAAAAGGTGACACACGTAGAAAGTGAAATGTGTAGAATATAAAAAAAAAAAAGGTTTAAAGCCACCAGATCCATGTCAGATTGTCAGATTCAGTCAGCAACTGAAATTCTGAGGACAAAAAAAAGTTATTTCAATTCAAAGACCGCAAAAAAGATTCCAATTCAAAGACTGGGGAGACCTTACAGCAGCCTTCCAGTACCTGAAGGGGGCCTACAAGAAAGCTGGAGAGGGACTTTTTACAAGGACATGTAGTGATAGGACAAGGGGCGATGGCTTTAAACTAGAAGAGGATACATTTAGATTAGATATAGGAAAGAAATATTTCACTGTGAGGGTGCTGAGGCCCTGGCACATGTTGCCCAGAGAAGCTGTGGATGCCCGCTCCTTGGAAGTGGTCAAGGCCAGGCTGGATGAGGCTTTGAGCAACCTGGTCTAGTGGAAGGTGTCCCTGCCTGTGGCAGGGGGGTGTAACTAGGTCATCTTCTAACCCAAGCCATTCTATGATTCTGTGATGACTCTATAAATGTTACTTTTCTCATACTTTCATTTGTAGTGAACTAAAAGGAATGACACTCATATTTCTTTCATCTCTCCGTTGCTAATGTAAAACACAGCTTTTAGTATTTTCTCAGTTAAAATTGTCTTTAAATTTAAGGTCCTGATTGACAAGCATTCTATCCTCCTACCATAATTAATTCAACAGTTTTCAAAGAATAATATTTTTTCACGGTCTGAAGTGATTTTCTCTTTTCCAGTTTACTAGCAGCTGCCCAAGTCAGTGTTTAGTCATCTTACTTTCTTGCCTTTCAAACAAGAAAGAACTTTTCATATCTTCCGATTTACCAGACAGAAATAAAATGTTATTGATTCAAGTGTGCAGCATCTTTACAAGTCTGCTCCACATCAAAGTTTCATATAGCTTTATAAAGCTATATGAAAATAAATTCTTTTAAAGAATATTTTAAAGAATATAAGAATATACTTAAAAAACTATATATTCCACAATTTCCTCTATTGTCTTTGAAAAACAAATTTGGAAACTTAAACACAAGGAAGAATATGAATATAGGAGATTTTTTTTTCACGTGGATGTCCTGTGCAGCAAAAATGATATGACTGTATTTATGAATTATAAAATAGTAAAAATCCATGTGGACAAGATAATTTTCCAGCTTTGATATTAATCTGGAATCTAAATTAGAATCTAAATTTAATAAAATCAAAATCTGTATCTATTTGCTGTTCTTCTGAGGTGAATTTTAAATGATAAATATTAGATGGCCTGCATTTATTATTTATTATACATATTATAATATTTTCTATATCATTTGTCAAATTTAAAGTATTACTCATTGATTTTAAAAGGAGTTGAACCAGTGTTTTATGTTGTAAGCTACTTGTAGTGCTGACTTTTATTGATGCAAATTACAGATAACTTAATCTATATGAACTGCAATATTATTTTATACATATAAAGTCAGATGAACATATAAAGAGAAGTTTGCAGAAGCAAGAGAGGAGATGTATTATCAACACTTACTATAGACAATATGGTATTTCATATTTATTTTTTATTAGTTTTGAAAATGTGCTTGGAATTAAAAGGCAGGGAAATATGATTTTCAATTAAGATTATGTAATTTTCATGACAAAGTTTTACAATAATTTGCATGAAAAAGTGTAAAGTTACAAAAATCCATTGTGATCTTTTAATCACTTCAAGCCTGATAGAAGTGCTCATTTCCTTGACAAATAGGCAATAAAAAGTTACCACACTTATCAGAAGATATATTACTTTTGAACTTTTCTTGTTTATTTCTCCAGACTAGATGTAGAGCAATGGGGTTAAATTTTCTCAAAATGGCCGCTGATTTTTGAACAATAGAGTAAGAGTCTTTACTTTTCTGAAATTGCATTGGTAAGGTAGGAGGGGGAAAGTGGAACAGGGTGTTTCCCAGTAATTTTCTTCTCAGTATGGGACTGATTAGAGCGCTCCTCTTTTCTTTTTCAGGCAACTCTAGCTTACCTGCTAAAGATAACCCCTGCATGACAGCTGAGCAAAGCTACAGACTTATCATCAGCCTCCTCTTTGGGAATTTGGGGGGTTTTAGGGTAAAGGATGTTGTCAGATTGTTCAACTTTTTTAAAAAAAGGTCAGTTTCTAGATCTTGTTCGAGCCTGTATTATGCTGTACAACTTTCCATAGGTTTGAATCCTGAAGTTAGTAGCTAAGGTCTAGTCAAACTATACAATCTTCATGCTACCCATCGGAAAATTCAAAGCACCGCTGCAAAAAATTATTAATGCTTGGCAGCAGCCTAAGTAGCATGAACAGTGTCTGAAGTCCTGCTTACTGTTTCGTTTAGGAAAGCTAATCTCTCCTTGTAATCTTGACCAAAAAAGATGTCAGTACAAATCTGAATTAGATTTAAGGAATCTTTTCAAAACTCAGTCTGGAAATAATTAACCAGGGAAAGATTCTCACTTTTACACTTCTCCTTCTACCTAAAGAAAGCATCAGTCTGGAAGAGTCTCCAAGAGGAAAAAAAAAACAGATTGCTGTTGGTTCCTGTGTTCCCCGCTACCACAAAAAGATCAAAACCCAAGAATAACCTAACTGTGATTGCTCTCCTGTGAGTGCTACACTATCATACTTTTAGTATGAAACTTTTACAGAATCTGCTCAAAATAATCACATCTTATTTAGGGATCTGCTTGTGTATCTTAAATGTGTTCACTGTATTTAAATAAAGCCAAAGTTATTGACACTGTTTAGAATTAAATGGAAAGTGAAAAGCGATATGCCACTTCTGATGATTTTGATCCTTCTTCCCTGGAAATCCTGTAGCTTTTCCATGTATGTCAGTAGTAGTTGAACCAGATACCCTGTCATTAATAAAAGTAAAATTAAACTGAAAACCAGAGCAGTAAATGTTCAGAATTGCATGTCCCTGCTTTGGACAAGTTATATCATGCATCTAAGATTTTTGAGAGAAGACACATCAGAAGCGATGTGTTCACTCTTCTTCCTCTTTAGTGTAATGCACATGGTCTTCACTCGTCAGCTAGATGCTGGAGTCGTAGAGATGTCATGAATACTGGAATGTCAGTGGTCTTTTTACGAGATACCTATCCTCTCCTCAGCCTCTCTGGTTGTCTCCTAGTTTTTCTCACAGAAACAGAATCTGTGAGTCCTCTCCCAACAATGCCAAGTGGGCTTGAAGAGTACTATCACAGTGATCCTTAATGGTTTAATGCAGGATGAAGTGAGATGTCCTAGGAACTGGAAAGATAAAGTTGATTTTACTCAGCCAACAAATTCATCGACTTTACTGTGAATATGGAAAATCAGGCTATGGCTTTAAGGGGATGTGATGAAAAAGGTGCTTTCTTCCAAAGAGCAGTTGAAGAAAATGGAATACATACTCTCATGACTCCAACAACTACAAGCAACTTAATGAAAGAATTTGTGCAGGAAATTGGAAATACTATAACAAGAATTTGCAACATCAGATTAAGGGTAGGAACATACAGTCAGACAGTTCTAGTTCAGCTGCCTAATTACGTGGGCAAATGTACCTATCCAGTTAATGCAGAGACACAGATCCTTTCAGAAGGCCATTTAAACGAGGACTCTTACTTTTTTTTTGAATCATCCTTGAGTGGAGTGTATTCTCCACTGCCTATAGTGGGCAATTAGGGCTGCTAGACGGCCAAGTGCCTAAAGCTGGATGAAGTAAATATCCTAAAAAGAAGAAATAACTTGGAAACTTCAACTTTGATGGATTAATTTAAATAGAATGAGTTACTGTTCAGCATGCTATGATGATTTTTTCAGGGCATGATGATAGACGGAAAATGAAATTGCAGCACGTATTTAAAGAAGATTGACTGAGGCAGACAAAGTTCGCATCAGCACTTGGTAGGATAACAGACCATTGAGAAATCGTGAGGTTCTAAAAGATCTGGAATTTAGTATAACACTCAATAAAGTACTTTGTGACAACTTCGGCACTAACCTTGAAAAAAATTAAGCAAACGCAAACCCAAAGCTGATCCTTAAGAAACTGACTTAGTAACCATCATCCCTTTAGATTGTTTCTTGATCTATCTTCCTTTAGAAAGTTATTTTCCCATCTTATAACTTCAATAGTCTCCTGCTGGGCGTAATATCAGAAATTTGGCAGAATGTTCCTTAGATTTCTGATTCAGTTTTATATAGACTGGATCCTGTCACTGACAGCCGTGTAAATCAGAAGTAACTCTAATGAAATCAGCAATCCAACAATGGCTTAAAACATGTGTGAGAGGAGAATCAAATCCTCTCCCGCTCCCTCCCTCCCAAATGTCAAGTAAATAAGCTTTCAGGGTTTTGAAATAAATTCAAAGTTCAAATGCTGTGAGAGCTGACAGTGCCAAGATCCTATAGAACACATCTGCCCTTCATTGTGTCTGTTCAGTATTCATTTGAAGGCAGAATTTAGTTTGTATGTTGAACTGGGACAAACCTACAACACTTATTAGTATCTTTGGGCAATGGAAATACATAATGAAACTGTCAGCATAATCTAAATTATGAGATAGATAATTTATCTGCTGTAACGCTGAATGAAGAGTATTCTCCCCAGTGCTCAGAATAATTCCCTGCTTTATATACTTGTCTAAATGCTGACCACATGTTGGGCAATGTGTTTGTAGCATTTGCCCCAGTGTTTGATTTTTGAACTGGCATGCATTCACCACTCCCAAGTAAGTAAAATAATCCAGGGGAAAAGCACAAAATGCCCATTAAAGAAAACAATTTCAATAATAAGTTGAGCCCCTCGGGTACTGAGCTATTAAAAAAAACAATCAGAAACTTGGAGGGTGGGATTTTATGCTTTTATTTGTGTTTAAGACATCAACAAGTCCAAGACACAAAGCCAAAAAATGAGGCATTTGGTTAAAAACCTGAAGAAAGAGAGTTCATTTCTTTGTGAAGTTAACAACTACTGTAGATTAGAAAATGAGCTCTTACCAAAACTGCAACTATAGAAAAATATTCCTTTGTTCCAGAAATCCCTCTGGGATGACATTCTTTACATATGTTAATTTCTGTTAAGTTGTATGATGTTCCACTAAAGAAAGGAACAAAATGGTTAGATGGCAATGAGAGACAGAGCCAGACAGGAATCTTTCATTATTCAGAGCTATGCATGAAAGGCTGGTCAGCATTTCCATTAAAACTCGCTGTTTTCAGGGGGTAATGCTCAGCTGTAAACATTCTCTCCAGCTGACTATCTGAGGATTTCACTGTGAGTGCATAGTCTGATTTTACTGATTATGGCTTAAAGAAGTGTGATGCAAAAAGAAGAAGAATAAATGGTTATTTTTGGCTCAGTTTTATTTAGTTGCATAGTATTACAAGAGGTGAATTCTGAACTCAAATGCCAAATGCATAGTGTAAATCTGGACCTCTAAGAAGAAGGATGATCTTGTAGACAAATTAGATTGAAGTTAATTTTTCTGATAGTGACTGTGACACAGGCATTGTGAGTTGTCTGGAGAAAGCCAGTTGACTTTTCTGTGTCTCAGTTTCTGGTCTTAAAACCTGTTTCTAAAACCTGTTTCTAAGAGAGTAGCCCATTACTGTTTTCAATTGTTTTATGGTGGTATACTGATGTCTCATATTGTTTTCTTCTTTCCCTTGATGTCGCTTCTCCTCTTTCTCTCTTTGTCTTTGTCTTTGTCTTTGTCTTTGTCTTTGTCTTTGTCTTTCTCTTTCTCTTTCTCTTTCTCTCTTTCTCTTTCTCTTTCTCTTTCTCTTTCTCTTTCTTCTTCCTCTTCCTCTTCCTCTTCCTCCTTCCTCAACTTGCCAACTCAAAAGGCTTGATCTCCAGAGGCAATGATCAGAAAGCCTGCTTTCTAACACTCTGCAGTATATTGCTTTTGTAGTCTCTCGTGAATGGTGAATATGCCTCACTTCTGGACTACCATTTTCTATGATAAAAATGCTACTTTTAAACCAGATTTCATCCTGTTGAAGTTCTGCAATGAATCTCCTGTTTCTCTCCGATATCTAAGACCTATTTGTCTTGCTGTTGAATGGTTTTGCAATGTGCTTAGACTCCTCTTGTGAATGGTTATTCATCCCAACCATTCTTGTTAAAGGGTCTTTGCAGAGCCTGGTTCTCCAGATAGTCTTAAAAAATTAAATAAGCAGTATCTTTCTAATCATACTTTGGTATGTCTTTTAGTCTATTCCTGAGGCAAGATTAAACCCAGGAAAGTAATTAGGAAAACTAATTCACCTGCTTGATTTAGTCCAATGACATAACTGTCTGGTATTAGGATTTGGGGAGAAGATTCTTACTGAGTAGCATGAAAGTGATCTGGGAGAAGTTCAGAGGAGAAATCTAACTAAAATCCTTTAAACTCCCTAGCTGCAGGAGTGTTTTTTTCCACTGATTGTAGTCGAGAGATTAAGAAGAATAATTTGTACTACTTGAAGATAAGTGCTGCAAATACCTCTGTAATTTCTTTTGCTAGAAAGAGACAGATATCTGTACATTGTTTATGCTCTTGATTAAAGAACGGCTAATAGATTTAATCCGTTATTTGCCCCTAAAATGGGACACCATTTTTCAATTCATCTTTTGGTTATAGGAAAGCATATCTTATATGTATATTGATGAACCATTAGGAAAGAATGATCTATACAGTACTCTGCTCAAGTTGTTTGACCTTCAAGATCCATGAATGAAATAATTCCTGCTGTGTCTGTTTTTACCTGTTGACCTTATCCTGCTACTCATGTGGTCTGGTGGCTGCTGAAAGGTCAGATGAAATGGGAAGATGATGAGCTTGTCTGATGTGCCTTTTTTTTTCAGCTGCCAAGTCCCATCTTCTTTTCACCTCAGGTTTGTGTTTTTCATTATAGTTACCCCTCAGTAATGCACACACATGCAGAAAACGGGATGGAGATGGTCAGAGGTGGGAAAAATACTAATTCACTAGTTAAGCAGCAGCTTCAAAAGAGATCATAACAGGAAAGAGATGCCCTTCTCCCACCCCATGGTCTCCTGCTTTTTCCGTAGGATTACAAGTACGTTACATAAACTAAGTTTAGTGTAAACAAGAGTGAAACATGGGAAAATTATTTTTATCTTAATTTTTCACTGATGTGGTACATGACTGTGCAAAAGTAAAGGATCTCCCTGCCACTAAAATCCTCAACTATTTTGAAATGTATTTTAAAGTTAAAGTAACTGCTTGAACATGTCACTGTCCAACATCCTCCTCTACCCATTTCATTGTTCGTAGGTAATGTGTGATAGCCTCTATGTATTGTATACATCTGCTAGGCCTTCAACAGAGAAGACCGAAACACCTACAATCATTATTATCTGGGACATGTACTCGTATATATACTCTAAAATGAAGATTCCACGAACTCTCCTGGATCAGTGAACAAAAACCTCTGTAAAATCTATGTTCTAGCAAAGTTCAGCAATGCTTGCAAACACCAGACAATTCACAGCTACTTTTTCACCTCCCTTCCAGCAGTGAAGTACTCTGTGTAGTATCTAAGCAGACTAAGTCAGTTGTCTAACTGCTCATTTACTGGTGATCCAAATGTACATCTTAATTTCCTATATAGTTGTCTCAGCCTGTTGCCGTAGATAATGACTGCAAGGAGCAGAAGAATAGTTGGCAAATCAAGATTAATTTTTATGAACTATTTTCACAATTTTCTCTACAAAGATCAGTTCTTCTGTGCCATTTTCTTCCCTAATGTAATTGCAAAGACAGACTGCATTTTTTTCACTTTGTAACTAATAAGACCTATCTTGACCCTTTCAATTGACTGCTAAGTATTTTTATGAAGTGATGACTTCTCTGGTTTTCATCATTATTTTTCATTCTTTGACAAATAGCATTAATGAGTTGAATAAGACCTGTGGATTTACACAAATTCATTGGAAACAACACTCTATGTTACTAATTTCACAGAATCACAGAATGGTAGGGGTTGGATTCTGTGATTCTGTGATTTCTGTGATTTCTGTGAATTCTGTGAATTCTGTGAATTCTGTGAATTCTGTGTATTCTATGAATTTGGTCTTTGTGAATATTTACCTGAAAACATTATGTGATTTCTATTACTTTGCTTCGTGACCTGACATTTATAAACAAGAACAGTGCCAGAAGCAATCATTAGGACACTTGGCCTCTCACAAGTAGTACGGAAATATACAAAAATTCATAAGATTAGCAGATCAAGAAAATTTCAGAGTAGTACATCTTTTTACCATCCTTCTACTTCCACAGGGAAAAAAATACCCATTTATCTACAGATGTTCTCTTCAGATTTAAAGCAGTTGATTTGTTTGTGACTGAAAGAAAAGATATAGGTTGGATTCATTAATCTTTTATTCATCTTGTCACACTGTTGAGATGACACTTTCATCCTATAATGATGTGTGCATTTGTTTGTCCGGTGGAGTAGGTCCAGTGCATCCATATGAATGTTCTTTATCCTCTATAAACTGAGGATATTCTAGGTCCTCTCTAATCCTTTTGCTCTTACTGGGGATTCTTGCAGTGGTAAAACCTGTCTCTTTCCCGAGATAAGCTATTCAAGACAAGGACCTTCCTTTTTCCCCTGGAAGTTGCAAAAGAATCTCTGTAGGTCATAAAGGTTAAAAGTATTAGTATTAATGCTCAAAGAATCAAGGAAATCTTCTACCCATTCAGTTAGATTAATAAATTATACACATGCCATAGAATCGTAGAATCACCGAATCATAAAATTATTTGGGTTGGAAGGGACCTTTAAAGGTCATCTAGTCCAAGAATCCTGCTGATTGCAGGACCATCTTCAACTAGATCAGGTTGCTCAGAGCCTTGTACAGCCTGACCTTGAATGTTTCCAGGGATGGGGCATCTACCACCTCTCTGGGCAACCTGTTCTAGTGTTTACGCACCTTCATCATAAAAAAATTTCTTCCTTATATCTAGCCTGAATTCACCCTCTTTTAGTTTAAAACCATTACCCCTTGTCCTATTGTAACATGCCCTGCTAAAAGTTTGTCCCCGTCTTTCTTATAAGCCCCCTGTAAGTATTGAAAATCCACAATTATGTCTCCTTGGAGCCTTCTCTTCTCCCGGATATCTGTTCCTAAAACAGTCTTGGTGTTAAAACCCAACAGGGTCAAAGTCACTGTTTCAGACATTCAGTAGTCTCACAAATTGTGACTCCTTTCTTGAATACAAAAATGGCAAAGGTGGACAGGTTCATCATGTCTAAAGTTCCTGTTAATAATTTTCTAAACTACTATGAGCCTCTGCTCAGGAAATCTGTGTGTGCTGAAAGGAGCTCTTCTCCTTCTAGAGCCTGTGGAATATGGATTACCTGTCTATACTGTACAAATACTTAGGGACATAAGGTCCTTGCTAAAAGAATCAATATATTTAAAATATTTAAGTTAAATCGACATGGTAACTATCACATTAACTGAATAATGAATGGACCTTCATTAGATGGAAGGGCAGACTTCACAACAAACACGCTTTTATGTGTCTTCCAGATTGGTCCACTCTGCCATGGTTATCTTGCTCATATCATACATAACAAAACAAACAAACAAAGCAAAGCAAAACAGCGAACAAAATAACACTTTCAGGCAAATTGATAACAGCTTATTTTTTGATATAATTGTGGAACATTTTATATCATAAATTCTTGAGTGCCTTTCATTCAAGATACATATATAAAAGTTCTTTTCTTTTGTAGTTTCCTTGGATTATAATGAATCTCTAAATGATTCAGACACATTGTCTGCTTCTTGCCTGGAACGACTTGAGCAAAACATGTGTCTGCTGTGCTTTAGACAGAAAAAATGGTCATAGAGGAGGTTCCAAAGATAAGCCACTTTATCATTTCATTCCAGTTTAAGAATCCTCCTATTTCATCATGGGAGTCTTTGGGATTCTAGTATGGAGGATAAATTTTGTTGGTTCACTTCTTAGATTTATCTCTTCACTGAGATACAACACTTAATAGACATTGACTTTTCTTAGAAATGAGGTACCTGGTCTGACTCATAAAGGTAACGTCGACCCATTTTGAGTTAGTGCCTGTCATCTTTAGACAACTAAAAGCAGACATTGCAGACCCAGGCCTTTGATGAACTGAGTCTGCATTTTTCTGGCTTAATACTAACTTCCCTGTGCAAGGCATGTGATGAGCCTGTGAATAATCTTGACATGTTGTTATTCTGCCTTGAGGTGCCACTATAGTGCTAGTGGAAGTGAAGACAGCAGCTTCATCTTGAGCAGCAGAAGGATTTTGTGCCATTTCCCTCTTTATTCTTAGAATTATTCTGTAAAACACATCAAAATGCTGCTTGTTCGCTGTATGATTATGTTCTCTGAGGAATTAGTAGCAAATGACAAAGTATGTAAATTACAGATAATGAAGTACATATGCATAGACACAATTTGAAGTGCCCAAGGTTAATTTCTGTGTAAAATAATGATATGTTCACTTGAAAATTGATCAGTTATATGAAAATTAAGAAAGAAAACCCCTTCAAATATGACATCTTTATAAATTAATCAATGTACCTACATATAATATATAATTCATCTGAAAGATCTTCAGGATGTGTGGAAGCAAAGAAAGTAGCATCAAAATGTAAAGTTATTTACAGTAATCACATGAACCATTCTGTTTTGTAGTCAACCAGATGCTTCAGAATACAAAAAAGATAAATCAAAAGATTAAATCAATAAGAGAGGAAAGATCCTTTTATGGCTGAGGCAGAGGATTGGAAGTCGGGAAATTTTATTTCAATTTCTGACTGTCAGAGGCTTCCTGTGTGACCTTAGGTAAGTCATGTTTTCTCTCCAGATGTTGGTTTCTTGTCAGTTTAGAGCAAAGAGTAATGTCCTTCCTGCTGAACTGTTCTCTTTCTTTTTTTTTTCTAACTTTTGTAAGCTACAGTGTATGCAATGTTACATTGAAAACTGCATTAAATGTTTCATACTTTAAATTGCAAGGTCGCAGCTTTCAGAGGAATGAAGGCTCTTTAGGGCCACAGGTATTTTATGGCTGAATTAGTCTTTTGAACATTGCCCTAAGCCAGCACCTACTTTCAAACTCAGCACACTGTTTTATTGATGCAAGCCTGTGCTGAGTGTCTGTCTTTGGGAGATTTCCAGGCAGGTATGTAGGCAACCTGAACTGGCACTACCCCTTTGTACAGGTACAAGTAGAGCCTTCTTGAAGCGTGGGTTGGCTTGGCACCATGGTAGTTACATCTATCGGACAAAACCCTTTCCCATATGCACTGCAGGGCGATGCAGAAGCTTCCATATGACTGACATCAAACAGATCTGTTAGCTGTGTTCCTTCATCAGCAGTATAGTAATATGTTACATAAATCTTGGTGCTTCGTTTTCTTCAGGAACTTCCAGACACTCAGTGAAGTTATGAAAAGTCTGATAGAAAAATAATCATTAACAGTATTTTCCACTGTAATGCTTACAAACACACACATAAAGATTATCTAAGTATGTAAAAAACCTCACTTTTCTATCAGCTATTGTGATACCTCATGCTCAATTGGTCATTGTCAAATATTTCCATACAATAATTAGAAAAAGATATTTGAATTGAAACTATTGCTTTTTTAAATAAATATGACCCATTGCATTAATGTTTTATTATTATTAGTTTATTGTAAAACAGTAATATATCAGATATTCTTTTTAACTTTTAGTTCTACAAGCATAGAAAATAAACAACTCATATTTCTGAGAATGTAATCAGTACATTCTTCGCATATTAATTCTGTTTCTGTTTTTACTTTGGATTTTGTATGTTGAAAAGATATTTTACATATGTGACTTTTTTAAAAAACACAGATTAAATCCCAATTCTACAACAGTGACGTGCATTTGAATTGATTTGTCTCAGAATTAAACATACTTGTAGCTATATGCTCAAAGCTTTCAGGGTATATTAGCGTGTGTTGACATACATACAGACAAAATCACACACACATACATCAGCTTTCAGTAAATATGGGTCTTTATTTCTGTTTTTCACTCCAAGCTGTGTTCTTCGCAGTAAATTTGACACTTGTCACATTACAGGTAAATATCACCAAAAAGAGGAATTTGAACAAGAAACAAAACTACTGGTATCCCATAACTATGATAAATCAAGTTTATATTCCATTTTGAAAACATAGCAGGACATTCATTCCTCACAGTGGCAGATGTTTTAAAATACACAGAAAAAAGATATTTGAAAAGTTACTTCTATTAATTGAATCTCCAAACAAATCCTGTTTTCCCTTCTGGGTTTTACACTTATAGGTATATCTGTACCTAGGCTTGTTATTTGGCCTCCTTAGTCAAATGGTTGGGGGAAATACCACTCTAAATATGTCATCTAAATTCAACATCAATTTCTGTTTTCTGTTTCTCTTCGTAATGCAGAATTTCTTCTCATAATGTAGGGCATTACCATGTGTAGATGGGATGGAACTTGATACTTGCAGTGAATGTTTTACATGCTGCTAGTTACAATTAATGTTTTAAACCATTTAAGCAGTGCATCAACGCTAATAGTTGGTCATTCACACTTCCCAGATATGTTTTTCTAAAATGACATTATTTCCAAAGTTAAATAAGGGCTAACACATTTTTTTGAAATCAAAGTAGTAGTCCACTGTTCTTATGGATGCCCACCCAATAGGAGGCAATGAATCAACTTCAGTTATGCAGTACCAGCTGGGTGACTTGTATGCTTCACACTCTTGCTGAAATGTGGCTGATTCTGATATAAGGACTCAATCTCTATATGTGGCAAGTCCGTGGCACTGTCCAGTGGAAAGCAAATACCTCCTCAGCTTTGTCAAATCAGCAAGTGCCTTTTTTTTCCTTCATGGCTCAAAAATTACACTATATTGCAGCCAATCTCCAAGAGTTATGGACAGTCATAAGAAATAAAAGGTCTCTCAAGAATTCAGGGATCATCACATACTGTAGAATGTAGTAAAGAGTGGAGAAAATTTACTTGCAGTCCAGATCAACATATGCATCTGCTATTCAAATGTTCTTGACTTATAGCAGAAACTTTCATGAGGCTGGTACAGGGATCATCCCCTTAAACTTGCAACCCAAAACCAAACAAAACTGAATCAAATAAAGGGGATGGTAATCAGAAATTTTTGACTACAAATTTTTGCTCCCTTTAGAGGAAAACTCAGTTCATTCATTTTACATTTTAAACATTCTCTTGCAGTGATGTGAACTTAGAGCAACACCATAGTGCTTGCATACAATCTAAGAAATGAAATGGGCTAGGAGGGAAATACCAGATTACATTATTTTGCATTCTCTGGGAAATGTAAAAGGATGTATGATAAAAAGGGCTTCTATGCTGCGATGATGGATAGTCAGCTGGGACCTGGAAAAGAGATGAGGTTGGAAAAATTATTTCTGTTTTACTAACATGAAAGCTGAACATAAAATATCCAGAATTGTTTATAATTAAAATCTTTAAATATAATCTTTAATAACAATTTTTCTTTTATTTTCCTGTTTGTTTTCTTTTTCTTTTCTTATTGTCCTGGGTTTGGCCAGGACAGGGTTAATTTTCATCAAACTCCAGGAAGGAGCACAGCCGGGGGGTGGGGGCTGACCCCACCTGGCCAAACAGAGCCGGGTATTCCATACCATGTGCCGTCATGCTGGGTTCCGGTGGGGGGGGCGGCGCGGG
>Ga0065711_1029991_pt1 | contig 34130 bp, 14 predicted proteins | sample Hoacrofraction12_FD_59098 | JGI IMG/M metagenome (GOLD analysis project Ga0065711, IMG submission 59098) | Hoatzin crop microbial communities from Cojedes, Venezuela - Epithelial fraction 12 v2 (version 2) | ecosystem: Host-associated > Birds > Digestive system > Esophagus > Crop | place...
TTTTTTTTTTTTTTTTTTTTTTTTTTCTTGATTTTCTTACAGGCTAATAACTTGAAACTTCAATGTTGGTACAGTGCTGCTGTTGCTAAACATGTTTGTTGTGTTACTCTGTCTTATCAGAGAATGAACTGGGTCGCTATTTTTTACACTGTCTGATAAGGCAGTATAGCAACATAAATCAGATGAATATGAAACAGTGTGTTTTATATTTTAGTTTGGTCTGTGTGGGGGTGCTCAGTTTGGATCTCGGGTATGTAGTCCAAATTCATTTTAGCAAAATGAATGGTGTAAAGACCCAAATACTGATTTTGATTGACTATTTAAAGCTATGATCAATTAACATTACTAGGATTGGAAAATGATGGTGTGTGTGGTCATTTATCAGAAGCCATTCAAAGTTAATAGTCTACCTTGTTTGTAGTCTAGTTTCCATTTAATATATTTTTTTAAAAAGTATTCCGTGGAGATTACTAATTTTATGGTGAGATGGTTAGTTTCAACTAATGAAATTTGAGAATATGCTTTATATTTCTTTCCGTTTGGGGAACCTGAAATTATATCATCTAGTATGTTAGTATGTAATGCATTTTATATTGTAATATGAAGAGTCAAAATATATGAAGGTCCATCAGTTTAAGATAATTACTGCTCAATTCATATTTCAGTTATGGTACTCTAATGCAATTGGCAGTGTACGTGTCAAAAATGATTTATTAACAGTTAATGCTTGATAAGCGTGTTAATAGGCATGAGGGTACTTTAGAGGTGGTAATTACTGAACTTTTAAAAAATGTTTGTTTTTAAAGTGTGCAACAAGCATATTGGGAACTGAAGAGAGAAATGTCCAATTTGCGTCTAGTGACCGACATGCAAGCTGAGATTCTGCGGAAACTGAAAGCAAGTCCAACAGCGACCAAGAAAGGCAAGTCAGTGTTTGCAGTAACAGACCTCACAAACACAAACCGTTGATTCAGGCTGAGCTGTTTTAAAAAGCAAGTAGCTATCATATCTTATCAGAATCTCATCAATTGAAGTTGATAAGCTAGACTATATTATGGTTCCAGCCTACCCATTTTCTGCTTTTGCTTCTGTCTCATACTGGTCAACTTCACACATAAAGGTGTTGCTGATGTGTTTTTTCTTCAGTACTGTATTCTGTTCCCCTTGTGGCTTTTTTCTCAGTCAAGTGTTGCTTATGTGCACAAGGCTGAGGTGTTAAGTTTACTTGTATTTGACCTTTTACCACAACTACTTCATACTGGGGGAGGGGGGGAATCTTTTTGCAAACGCAGTCTTATTTTCCCAGTACAGCATACATGAAGTATTAATTTGGCAACATTTTAAAACCAGACTTTAATCATTAGACTGAAATTCCTTTATGGTTGCATTTTTCTGTATGTTGGCATTTGGAAAAGTTGTCTTTTCTAGCAAAATGCTACACAAGATGACATTTTCTGATTGTCAGATACTGAGGCTGCAAAGCTGCCTTATTTCTGCTGCTACATTGCAAATAATTAAGGAGAAAATAATTTCCTCATGAAGTATGTATAATTTCTGTGAGCAGCTGGTCAGGTGGTGGTTCTGTTTCATACATACATTTCTCTCAAGCCAAACACTTTACGAGAGAGCGTTCTTACTCCAGTGGGGCCAGACTGTCAGTCTGACTGTTTGTCGCCGTGTTTGTTTCCTTTGCTTTCCGCTCACTTCAGTTGTGGTATTTGGTGGGTTTGGAATACAGAAGATGCCGGTGAAAGACAGTGAACTTGGTTACGATATTTTGGTGACAGTCTTTGGTTTCCCTGTCCAGTACAAGATCAAGACATTTTGTTTCTGAACAGCTTTGATTGGCTCGGTGAGGTAACGGTAGGGTTCACCCCCAGATCACTCACTGCGTTTTTCTGTGGCCAGCAGTGATTAATGATCGCTCTCGGCTACTTGGCTGATGAACTATCACCACGTTTTGTAGACTGGGTCATATTGCTACCAGGTGAGTTCGTGTTCCTACAATTCCAAGACACCTTTGTCAAATAACTTCAGCAGAGAAACTAGGAAGTGAATGAGGTTTTAATCCTGAAGTCTGTCGAGGTTTGATGTGATCATGTATCAGATGATGTTATCATGTAGCTTTGTTACAAAGAACAAAATAATGTCCTTATTTTTATTTTGGAGTTACCTATCGTGCCACTACGCAAGTACTGATTTTTCTCTTCTCCTGCTGGTGAACAGTCTTATTTTTCTGCAATTGCTAATGCAGTTGTACATCCACAGCTATAAAAGATATTATTGATTGATTGGGAAACAGTGGATAGTTTTGCCTTTTGCTCTATAGGCTTTTTTAAGTAATTTTTCAGAAGTATGCAAGAGTGGACAGGTTCGGCAGAAACGAAAACGGGTTGGGTTGTTTGTTTGTTTACCTTGCTTGTCAGCCACACTTATGAATGCAATGCAGATATATCTGTACTTACATTTATAGAAAAATCTTGGCTTACACAAAATATGGATAGAACTGACTTAAAACTTCCACTTCCTATACCTGGAGCACTAGCTATTTTACCATATGCGAACTAGTTGCCGCTGTAAGAGGTGTGTAAAGTCTGCAGAACGCAGTGTATTTGTTGCGGTGTGTATGATGTTAACAATATCACTTAACATGCAGATTCTCCTGAGCTATCACTTACGTATGGGGGCGTTTTCAACAAATGTGTGTCTGCTTATGGGAGTTCTTTTACATTTTCAATGCATTTTCAGTGGATTCCATTTTTCTGGAACTTCTAAAGGTCTGTAGACCTGAAATTGCTTCTTACAGTGGTCAGCAGAAGAGGCCTCATGCAGTTCTTTCTGATGCCTGTGCTACTGGAAGGTGCTTCTGGCTGATGTATTTGCAAATTGGGTACCGCCTCTTAATTTATGGTGACAAATGGAAGTTGCATTCTTTGACCCAACATACTGGCTCCTCTTTCTGTCCCCGAAGCACTAAAGTTAGAAATCACAGTTCATACTCAAGATTCATAGCTGTTCCAGAAAACTGTCTGCAAGATGTGCATTTCTTTAACTGCAGGAATCATTAGTCTACTCCCATTACATGTTTATGTAAATTATCACTACAATAAATGACCTGGCTGTATTTGGCAGTCTGTTGCGAAATGTGTGTTGAAGGTGCAGCTCTTTCATTTCAGGAAGATGTCTGTTTTGTTTCAAAATCCTCCCCTTCCTAGCATGGTTTAAAACTCCCCTGGAATTTCAGACGGCTGAACGTTGCAGTCCATCACTGTACTTTCAGGAGTCAAACAACAGTGGCGCACAGAGAGCCTGTGAACGCCACGCATTTCCCTCTCGCTGCTCCACGGACAGTGAGAATTCAGGTTCTTGGCAGCCTGAGAACACAACTTGTTGGAAGAATCAGCAGAGTAGGGAGAAGCATGCTCTGTGTAAGCAGTGTTCTGAATCTTGTTGATGTCTCCAAGTGCATGCAAATCCTCTCTGTTTCAGCATTCGTCCCAGTCTTGTCAAAAAGTCATCAGTTCGTTTGTGTTCAGGTGGGAACCGGGAGGTTTCTGTAGCGTTGGGTGTATTTCAGACGTGGCGGTTTCAGGATCTCTTGCAAAATCAGACTGAGGAGATTCGTACGTTCAGTTCGTACCTCTAAAGTAGTTACTGAAGTAAGATACGGCCTGAAAATTTGTCACGTGAAAACACTGGGTTTAACATACCTGCTGTATGGTACTATATTTGGAGTATACGAGAAATGCATTAGCTGATATAACTTTAAAGTCGTCTTTATCTTCTTTCTTCAGCTGCCTCTACTGCACCAGTACAGTGCGTTGACTTGAACATTTCAAAGCCGAATCTGACATCTGGGGTAGCCTATAAAAAACTCTCACAAAATGATAAAGTCCTCTGCAATGCTGTGTCCTCTCCTCTGCCGAGAGATGTAAAAATCCCCTCTGAAAGGGTGACTCTACAAGCATGGACAGATGAGAGACCCACTCCAGCTGATGGCAAAACGTTTCAGGAACACCATTCTTATGGAAAGAGCTCTCTGGAAGATAATTCCTGGGTGTTCCCAAGTCCTCCGAAGCCTAATGAGAATGTGTTTTGGGAAATGAAAAATAAAACGACTTTGTTAAACTGTCCAGCAGATTACCTGGATCGGTGTAATCAAAACTGTCTGCACAAGAGTTAAACATTTTTTTTAGAATGAACTGAGGCATTTTTAGAATGATTCTGAATAGGCACCTTAATGTTTGAACTTTTAAAGAGAGAAGACAAATTGCCTGAAATGTTCTTTCTTTATTTTTAATCCTAGTTCTGAAACAGAAAGCCTAGTCTTCCTCTGCTGTAAATCAGAAGCAAATTCCTTGAAGTTAAAGCTGTGCTGGTATAATGTAAATATAAGGAACTCTAGCATGAGGCCTGGATAGTCTTGTACTGCAAAAGGCATACATTTGCAAAAGATTACACTGAAACGTGAGTTCTTGGAATAAAACAAAATAATCCAGTTCTGTATTTGTTTGCTATTTGTATGTTATCAAGAAAATACTTGGTATCCTGTGTTAAAACCTGTAGTAGCTCTGAGCTTATTTTTTGGCAGTGTTTTTTTCCAGAGTAAGACATAAAATGAAGAATTGGATTATCTCTGCCTTCCTCCTCTCAACTACCTTTCTGATTCCTTTGGTTTAGAAGTGCATTTTTATGCAATTTTTAACCAAGAAAGGTGAGATTTTTTTGTGTGTGTGTGAAAATCTTGATTTATATTCGGTAGTGGCAAGAGAAAACTCCCTCCTAGACTATCCTGTTTAGCTTGCACCATTTGGGGCCTTACTGTGACCTATAAAGGATCGTAAGTAATGCTGCTGAACGCTGTGAATCGGGGATGTTCAGCCCGTTTCCCTCAGTTCGTGCAGCGGGAAGCTCACGCAGTTCTGCGCACAGCGGTGCGCGCCCCCGAGTCGTCCTGCTGGCACTGCCGTTACCCCACTGTGCCTGCTTCTCACAGCACCAGAACCTTGACTTTCTCTTGGCATGGTGATGAAAGCTACGAGCTTTTATTAAAGAAACAAAGCCTTAATTTAATCGAACTCAGTGTTGTAGCATTGTTGACATACATAACAAGTATTTTTATACCTTCATATGCCAACAAGAACTAGAGTTATTTGAATTGCAGCTGCCTGCTTTGCAGATTATGGGTGTCTAAGTACTTTCCCCACCCCACATCCCCTTTAGGCAAAGAACTGGTTTTGGACAAATACAATTTATTGTTTTTTTTTTTTTTTTTCATTGCTCTTCTTCATATCTGGCTCAAAACAACAGGTTTAAGTGAAATGCCTTGACTGCTCAATTTGTTGAAGAAAAATGCTTTGTACTTTAGATCCATGATACCTAACTTGTAATGGGTGGGAAGATCTTTAATGTTAAATGTTATTTGCAGCTGTGTGGGTGGGTGAAGTGTCCAACTTCACAGGTCCAGCTTAAGATCAGTGTAATAAAAATTAATTTCACAGCTGTTCAGTAGCAAATTATCTTAAAATTGCTTGCAAATACACGGGGAAGCTATGACTGTAGCATAGCTGTAGTCGTGATTGGCTGTAAAAGTGTTACCGAGGTGTTACAGGAGCTGTGTGGTTCCAGACACTTCCTTCCTCGCGGAGTAAGTACTTCATGGGATGCCCATGATCTCCTCTTTCAGTTTGTCTGTCAGAGTTGAAAAAATGCCTTCCAGATACCTTCTACTGTATTAGTGAACAGCATACATAAATAATGTTTCCCATTCACCAGATACTGTTTTTAGCTTTCTGTTATCTTGCTCACGTATACTGGCTTGTCTGTGATTAATGGAAATGGTGTCAGATGCTGGAATTTATTCTGACCAGTGAACACAGCTGACTCAGGGGAGTACAATCTCTTGGAAAGTAATAGAACAAAACCCAATATGCATAAAACAAATCCAAGTTGCTGGGCTTTAGCTGATAGAACCAACTACCTGTGTAATAACAAGCAGCAGAAAACATTTCTCATGTGGCTGCATAAGCTATATGGTATCCTAGTTCTAATGTAGCTTACTTTTGGGGGTTCCCCACCTCAACATTACAGAGGTTTTTTATTAAGCAATGTATTATCCAACAGACATCAACTTTGATTTGTGCAATGAAGGAATTCTACTGTGTAAGATTTTAAATAAATTTATTTTTGTTTGAAATTGGTTTCACTTACAAATATCCTTGTAGCATTTGGCACAAAATTTTTTACTTAGTGTTAATTTCTTGATTGTATATAAGGGTCATTCCAAATACAAAGAGTGTAAGTTTGAGGTTCATCCTCCTCCATTCAGAAAACAAACACACATCTCTGTGGACTGCTTCAGTGGATTCTGGGAAAAGTATTCCCTTGGGATGTTGAAACCCGGAGGACTTGGTTACCGTAAGTTACGGTGTGTTCCTGGGGTTTGACTGCTTGTGTCAGAAGGTTCCTGGTCAGCCCGTCCCGTCCAGTGTGACAGGGAAACTTAAAATGAAGCTTCTCTGTGCAGCGCCTCTCTCTGCAGCTTCTCTGTGCTTCGCCTTTGACTCTGGGTTTATCTTCTGTGCCGCTTCCCGTGCTGGAGAGCGGAGCCGCGCTGTTTGCCAAGGGGAGCTTCAGAAGAAGTGCCGGTACCCAAGAGAGCAGGGCAGGATGGCGGAGGGCTTGCTGTAAGCAGCATTTCCACTCCAGTCGCTCACTGCTGTGGCCAAACCGTAGCACTGGATAAGGAGGTCGCCAGCTTTGAAGTCACCTGGGAGCCAGCTGGCTTGTGAAGCATCTGTTGGGCTGAAGCATACAATCAAATTTTGACTCAAGATGGAAAAGTCATTTAAATCCATGCCACCAGTGGCTTCAGTGCTTTTTCCATTTTCAGAAGTCAAAGCTTTTCATCAGTGGCAGCAAATGACATGGAGTAGTACCTGTAGTAAAGGGAGTCTGGTGTTTTGTGTGCACACACATCCATTTGCTATAGAAAACCATAAAAATGCATCAAGGAAGGACCAAAGTCCTCAAATAAGTACGTTAAATGACACACACAAATAATTCACTTGAATGCAAACTTTGGACATTTTAAAACTTCACCCAGCCCCCAGATCTGACAATTTTTCATTTAAGAAAGCGCTAATTCCATTTCAGAGAAATGGCAGACAGCTTTTGGGGCAGGAGGAGGTGGTTGCTTTGCACATTTCAGTGAGCATAGGGCAAGCTGATGAATCCATATTTAGATATTTGGAGAGCTGGACTGACCTTCTATCTGATAGCTCATATGTAAACTTCCACTGTTTGGTTCATTTTAAATATTTTTGAAATCTGATCATTTTAAGTCTTCCTGGCAGTTCTGTGGGTTTACAGCTGATGCGTTTTCCTCTGATGTGAACTAGCCATATTGCAGAGAGCAAGCTCCCACATCAGCTGTGATGCTCTGTCAGATTTCTACAGCTGGAAAAAGAAGACGAGCGCAGCACTAGACAGGTGGTGGAGTTACAGTAAGACAATGCCCATTCCAAATACTTTAACACAAGCCCATGTAGGTATAATATGAACTGTGCTGGTGACATAAAGCAGATTTAATTTTATTTTAAAAACCACTTGCAGTAGACTTTGGGATTCCTGTGCGCAGACACCTGATTTGTGATGATGCTGCGGCCTGGTAAAAGGAAGAGTGAAAACCTCCGGTGCCTGACTGATGTTTTGTTCTGCTGCTGCGGTTGCGGAGCAGTCAGGTGTTGTCCCTGTCGCTTTGCGTAGTTGGAATATGAAAAGGCATGTGGGGGCTGGGGGGGGGTGTCATTGTAGAGCTTTGGGTTTGTAAGGGTCAGGCTGTTGCCCCTTTTGGGGGGGGGGAGGGGGCTGTGTGCTACTTGCGATTGTATGAACATAAGACTGGACAAAAGTATTTCAGTTTTTTATCAGCGCTAAAGGTACACCCTAACTTTAATCTAGTAGCAAATTCTTAAGTCTGATGAGCAGCTGAATTTTGTTTTTTCTTTTTTAAAATCTGTTCTCTGTACTAAATGTGGTGTGGTGTGAACGGAGAGCAGCGTCCAGCAGAACTCATGTCATTGTATTTGAAGATGGAAGAGACAAAGTGGTTCAGCCATCAAGGCAATACAAGATACAGCAACTACTTGGAAAGACTGAGTACGGATGATCCAGGGGAGAAGCATGAAAGAACAAACCAGGTACTTATGAGCTGAATTTTAACTAGATGGAGCACTTCCATTTCAACTGGATTTGACCTTTTTTGGACCAGCAGAGTAAATGGAGAACACGCTTGTGGGCGTTACTTGAGGAGGGGTATGACTGTGCTCGGTACGAGGCAGAATGAGTTTTGGCTTACAGAGTAATCGCTGGGTGAGGCCTCAGAGACTTGCTCTGGTGGTTCCTCTCCTCTTTGAAAACCCTGTGCATTTCAAACTGCCCCTCATCTTTTCTCATGAGTGTTATTTTACTCTAAGAAGGCAAACTTTTTAAGTAAGTATGTGATACCCTTTTCCTCCTCCCTTCTAGATTTCACGTTTGTAGGGGGGCTTGCCTCAGCAGTTTGAGGAGGGCTTTAACACGCTGAGCACACAGTCTCAAGTGAAAACCGTGTGTCCTGAGCGCTTACCGAGTTCTCCCCAGCGCTCCAGAGAGGTAGAGATGGACCCCTTTGCTGCAGCAACTGAGAGAGACGATGCCTTCCTGGCTGCATGCTGTGAGGGTGCTAGGTGACAAATCTGTCTTCTAGCTCTAGGACCTTATTCCATCAATGCCAATCAACAGTGCGACGGAGCGGATGGTTTTGAACTGGCTGAGCACACGGTTCCCATTAGCAGTAAGCACGCGGTGCAGGCCAGTTGGACGGCCACAGTGAAAGTCACGCAACTTCGTGAAAGCTTCTACTTGTTACAGGCAGTCTTAAAGTTGGAACTCCGCACACTTGGTCATGCCACCTTAATTTTTAAGATGGTCATGTGTTAGAAAACATCAGGCACTTAAGCAAATCTTAGCTGTGATGGTCTAGGGGCGTTGCCACGCTTCAGACTTTGGCTGACCTACTTGAGTTAGTCCCTGCCTCTCAATATAAAAAGCTTACTTAATAGGCTAACTTTGAAAACATTAGGGAGACACCTAGATTAATTCCACCAATTGTCTGCTCCTACGCAGAATAATGAAGTGTAAGAATCCTGCAGAAGAGAAACATCTGCGGACCATTAATGAGAGCTGCAATCCCCTGCACTGCAGGTCTGCACCACTGCCTGCTCCCTTCCTCATCACTTGTAGCTGCTGGCTGCTCTCATGCAGTTGCATGTCCTGTGCTGCTGGGATGTGGTGGGGCTGCGGGGGAAGGCAGCCGGGCTTCCAGAGCTGTACCCTCCCATCATTCATGAGTAACTTCTGACAGAATAGAACTGCTTTTTTAAAATTACTCAGCGTGTAGCAGAAAAGCTTCCAGTTCGGTGCTGAAGCACAGTGGAAGGCTTCGTCAGTGCTATTGGTATTTTCTTACATTCATTAGCATCTAGGGCTGCTTCCTGTTAGCCTGAGGAGGAGGGAGAGGTTGCAGCTGAGACAAAAACAAAACTGAAAGCAATTTACTAGTACGATAAGTCACTTCATAGTAATCATTCTTTCATTTAAACTTTAAATAAAAGATGTAAATGCAACCAAAATACAGGATACTGCACCAGACATTAAGAAAGTGAAAGGTGTGAAATCAAGAATTCAAAACTAGGAAACATCAAGTTAAGGCTGTGGGTGTGTGACAGAGGAAGCTGATGCCAGAGCCGAGGGCCAAGCCCAGCTCTAAGCATGTGCCACGGCAAACAAAGGCGGAGCTGCACTACCCCAGTTCTTCCTCACACACACAACAGGGTGGGGAAAAAGAAACCAATGGCTGACAGCTTAATTCAGGGCATGCAATGGATGCCAGGCTTGACAGTAGAACTTGGTTCTCAGCGCAGAAGTGAGTAGCTGCAGTCCTTCAGGTAAAGCAGCTATGGAGTGGTGGGGGAGTCATACCTGCAGGTTAAACTGGGCTTTGCCCCACCGCGGGCATTAATTCCTCCCCAGCAGCACCAGTCAGCACGCTGGGTGCCCCTCGCCTGCTGGATGTACCCTGTGCCAAGCCAGGGCTGCTGTCTGCAGGGGCCAGCTGCAGGGCGAGACCCCGGGGGCAGGCGCACACTACGGACACCACACAGCCCTTGCCTCTCAGAGACTGCTCACCCAGCCCAACTCCTCTTTGGAAGTGCTTCTGACAAAAGTTACAACCACCCAGGCCCGCCTGCCAGAGGTTGAAAGCGTAGCGTATTTGCATAGTGGGATAACAGAACAGTCGCTGTCCTTGAAAAACGTTTCACCATCTACCTTATGTTTCCTCTTTTATAAATACATACAGGGAAACAACTCATTTCCCATTAACTGATCTGGAATATTTTTGTTTTCCAAAATGCTCCGAGGAGCCAAGAGTAAGTACATCTGCAGGAAACTCTATTCCACAGAAGCTATTTGAAGGTGGTTAGTTTTAGAGCCAAGTGCCACCAAAGTTTGCCCAGCAAGACAGAATGCTACCCGTTGTCTCAGGTTTTCATTCACAAACGTTCCCTAATCCTCCAACCAATCTGATGTGTAATAGCAGAAGCAAAATTATTATTGATTATTCCACTAAAAGGCACCAAATAAAGGGCAAGGACAAACCTGTGCAGTGTTGACTTAAGTACGTCACATACATGTTTGAATTTCCTACTTGAATAGCTTTAGAGCAGTGCTGGTTTTGCGGTGAAAAAGTACTAAAAACTAGTCAAATTCTGCATGTTGTGATAAAAAAGTAACAAATCCTACTACTTCCTCAGGCAAAAATGTTTTTTTTTGTGAAATCAGGGCATTAAAGTTACTGTGTGAGTAAGTTTTCCAAGTGCAGTCTTTCCTTCCATGTAAAGATTTTTTTTTTCTTTCAAAACGCTTCAAAAGATACCCCAAAATAGTAACATGAAGTTTTACAGTCAGTCTCTGGTGAAGCCATTTATGCATCTGAGAGGTCTACGACTGAGCGGTTTCAGGTATCGGTATACAGAACCTCCTTTGTTTGCCCCTTCTGAAAAGGGGACTTGCTTATGCTTCTGTTTCTGCAAGGAGCGACCTGCATCTTGCATACCCAGTTTAGTTGTTTACATACCTCTACCCATAATAATTTTGCAAGTGTGGTCACTCACTCACTTCTGATTTGTGGAGGCTTATACAATCCTTGTCATTCTGAAAGAGGAAAGCAGGGGAGGGTGCTGCTCTCAGTAATTTTGCCTTCAGTGTGCCTTTTCCCGTTCTCAGGGAAGGGCTCCATCAGATGACTCTCTCCTCTAGAGTCGAAATGGGAAGCCTGGGCCACGCGCAGGCATGGGGCATCCATCTCTGCTGGCAGCGTAGACTTAAAAATTTGAGTCGCAGTGCAGGCGACAGCGCGATCAGGCTCTCATGTGACTTGACGTTTTCATGAAAAAGATAAATCCAAATCGGCCCAAGCAGCTCTTCTCTTCTGCATTTGCCACCCTTCTCTTCTAGTAAGAGCATCTCCGTACACCCTCAGCCTCAGATGACAAATAGACCAGTTTTAATGTATACCCAATTTCTGGTCAGTTAATACAACTGCATGGATTCACCCTGAAGTTTTTATGTAGCCTGCCACACATAACTAGACACAAGCTTTAAATCCCCAAAGGCCATCTGTAAATTGGTAACAAAATCTTCAGTCCAGACAAAAGAACAGACCTTTGCAACTTCTCTTATGAACTGTGACAACGTGCTTTATATCTTTAATTACAGAAAATTTAAAAAAATTAACTTTTAAATTCAGAGATTATTTTATTCTCCATTCATCTCATTTTGTGTATTTCAGTTAAATTTCATGCAGAGGGGTACAGATGATTTAAGTCTGTTTAAGTCAAGTGAAATGAAAGTTGGATATAGAATTTGAAAAGTTCATTTTAAATTAACTACACATTTGAAGGAAGCTTCTGTCTTTTTTTCTTAATTCCAGTTGCTCTGTATTCTTCTCTTTGCTTCAAATATTCTGTTTTGCATTCTTCGTAGAATAAGGGATCAGAATAGCTACAAGACAGACAAACACATAATACTGGTATTCATCTTGGAAACACATATTGCATGAATAACACTCATAACCGATCTTCCTTTCACACTCAAAGAAAATTTGCCTGCCTTCAATAATAAAATATGTTTTTTATAAAGTGCATAAGCATTAAAGTTATCATTGTAAACTCTGAATGCTGAGTTGGCCTGCATTCTCTCATGGCAGTGCTGTCTCTCGAGGCACAGTCCTGTTCAAGCCTCTCCAGTGAAGCCATGAAGAGGAGAGGTAGAAAAAGGGAAAGACTTTTGGGATTTCAGGTCAGCTACATTATTTGTTATCATTTTCAGTGAGCTTCCTCAGCATGGGGAGCTGCTGGGGTACACTTACATTTAAACATGTAGGTTCTCGATCATTAAATTCAATGCCTTTTTCTTGTAATTCTGATTTTAAGTATAATTATTCAAGCACTAAGCGTTTTTTTCAGTAGTGTGTATTTGGTTTGAGCGTTGTTGCTTTTTAAAAAAAAAAAAACACAAAAAAAAATCAAAATTTAACGCATAGAGGTACAGACAAAACTGAATTAACTCCAGCAATTCTCACTACAGTTAGGCTTGGACTCTTGCCTGACTGCACCTGTTTTTTTCATCAATTCCCAAATACCTGAGAATAACTGTCACTAGTTTAAAGGCATTTAATCTTAAGCTCTAGTTTAACAGGGCAGGACACACATTCTGCCAAAAACCAAACCAACCTCCTTCTCCCCCCAGGCAAACCTGAAAAATCCCCAACCCTCATCCTGGGAAACTGAAGGATCTAACACTTCAGCCTGATGGTGCTGGGGATAAATCAGGGCTTCCAAACGAGACGTCTCAATCCACCCTGGCATCAAATTGACCTTGCTAATATCTAACAACGTCCCATTGATGCTGATATTGCTGTTCTCAACAGCAGGACACTTTCAGGACAAAGACTAAATCTTAAAAACAGTTCAAGAAGCAAAATCAAAACCAAGTTATGCTGTCTCACTAACAGAGTATGCAGGTCCTTCTGCAGCTCCTTCCCCACCCCCCCACCCCCGCAGAATTCAGCACAGTGACCGCAGGGCTGCATGTTGTCTGCACTGGAAATCTCCACCCATCACCATTTAAATCAAGAAGAGAGGCTCTAGAGCCATTGGGCAGCTTAATTAAGGACATAAAATTTTGTCAGTTAGGGCCCTGACCAGCACGTTCTTTAATAAAGCGAAGATACAATTTTCAGAAAATACATCAAAGTCACAAACCTTGCAAAACCCTTTTGAGAAGATTTAATATTTCTACTCATTTCTAGATTAGTATAGGCCATGCAATGAGAATCCAACAAAAACTCACGAGGGACTTACTAGCCAACCAGACAGTCTTTCAGTGCTGTGTTCTCTTGCCGACACTTCACCACCATAAGAAGACCAGTTTCTTGACAGCATTTAGTAAATGCTGTGGGGAAAAGAAAACAAAACCACAAACTCAATTAAAGTTAGAAAAATGACAATTGGTAAAAAAATTGTCCTATGTCTATACTATTCCGTATAAAAAACCTCACAGACCAGATCTGATTTATTATTATTATTAATATAACCATATTTGGCGTGGAGTCTCATACTGTTTGTAAGGTCTTTTTCACTTGATTAGCAGCAAAATTTTAATTGGGATTCGCCCCTCCTATCATACAGCCCGTTCACACACGTACTGTTCTTGCTAATACCAACAAATTTCTGGAGTTATTCTTGCAGCAAATCCATGATTCTTGTGCCTGCTTTTCATACTGACTACCCAGGGCCATCACAGCAAAACAAAAGGCAGCATGAAAAATTAGGTAAGCCAGGGTTGTTAGCATTTCCTCTACAATGAAAGCTGCTGAAAGTACTAAGGAACGTTTGTATCTACAAATTAAGAGGGCAGTAATGTTGACGGCAGCTACCGTCTCAAAGAAATGCCACTGGGAATGACCTCCTGTGAAGGTACCCTTGGGACAGGAGATAAAAAACTGTGAGGTCGTGGTTCTCTCCTGGAGTTTCCAAAACTCTTTCCTCCTGGCAGTGCAAGGAGAAAGCCAGCAGCTTATCAGCTGGGAGTGCCAGGCTGTACTCCCCAGCACTACAGTGCTCCAAGAACGACTGCTATCTTCTCTCTATCTTCTCTGCATTGTGTAGTGGCCTGTAGCTGTCCCTCACAGGGCATTTCTGCCAAGTCCAAATGGCTGGTAAAGAGCCTTGCCCACAAAACCACTGATGATCATCTGCATTTCTGGGATCACCACCTCTGGCATTTAAGAACAAGGGAATGTAAAAGGGACGAGAGACAGATGAGAGACAGGCATCTGTCTCCTCCCAGGAGAAACAATCTTGCATCTGCTCAATGAATTGAAAGTACCTGGTCAGTCTTAAGGGTCTCGAGGCTTAAAACAAGTCAGTGAGATACCGAAAAAGAAATAGCACTGGGGGCTGGAGCGGAAGCAAAGTCATGGTTAAAGGTGTGGGTTTTATCTGAGAGTAACGAAAGTATGTCCCATTGTTACCAGCACCCTGTACAGATGTTTCACTAAATAATAAACTAGGCAAGCATTAGCTGTTATTCCTATCAGGAGGTTTCAAATTGTTTTTGTTATAAAGGGTTTGAGTTAGTCGTCATCTATGTTTAACAGGCGGAAGAAGCGAGAGGGAGAGAAAGCCAACTGTACAAGATCAACTGGTAGCCAGGTGAAGAACAAAGTCAAATCTACTGTGTCCCCTTCCAGAGTTCCATCCATTTCTCCTCTTCCGAGCCTCTCCTGAAAGTGATTTCATAACCAACAAATTTAGGGCATACAGAAACTGTTATATTCTTGAACATCTCTAGCAAAACCTGCAGCTAATCCAGTAATATCAAAACTTAATGATGATACATCATATAAAAGGTAAATCACATTATCTATAGTCAATGTGTATGTACCTTGAGTATGTTTACGTACATTCAGTATATGCACATTATCGTATGTACATATATGCTCAAATGCACTGTTCGTACTGTGTTTTGTCCACAAGCTTGTGCTTCATGTACTCACAGTAGAATCTTCCGCTTTTCGTACACAGCGATCAGATATGTCATGTTTACAGAAGCAGCAATGGTTTTACCACCTCTGGTCTTTAAACATCCGGTATAGCTACAACTTCTGAAGCAGAGCTGGAAATCACAAAGGCACCTCCCACACCTGCAAGTTACTGACCATGTGAAAACATGGGCACGACTGGTAAACGTTAACAAACGCAGCATAGTCCTGTACCTGTCCTTGTAAGTTTTCAAGACATTTACCTGAAGTTTCACATTTGCCTACTAAGTAACTGTTGGCCCTGTATGATGATGTAACTTCTATTACATCAAAACTTGAAGAAAACAGAGATTTGTGCATATAAAAGCAACAGCCCTGTCCTTCACTCACAGCAGATGGCCACTGAAATGGGCATTAAGCAATCACAGACTGCAGTGGAACAAAATCCACCTTCTAGTATCCTGGACACTACTAACAAGACGTTAAGGAGAAAGCGACCCAAAAGCTGCAAGCACCCTGTGAGGCTAATCTGCTTGCCCATGGCTATGCTAATTAGGCTTTTGATAAAATAACTTTAAAAACATTGTGTGCTGAAAGTGTTAATGATAGTCTTAAGTGTCCTGACACTGCCAAACTTACATACATCTTTGCAAAACTTTGCAAAGAATTCTCTTATCTACTTTGAACATATTATTGATGAATATTTAAAATGTGCTTCAACACAGCACCTAACATTACATCACAATACGCCACTTGAGAATGCACCAGATGAAAGTACACAAAAAATGGGTTTAAATTAACCAGTTAATTACTAGCTGGGAAGGCGCTATAACCTGTGCTCAAAGGAATCTATTAACAACCATACTCAATTTCTAAGATCTGGTTTGGTATGTGTTTTAGATTAGACCTAGAATCATCCAAATACACAAGCGCGACTTTGAGGATGCTTCTGAATAGCTGAAGGTTACAAAGCAGTGTAAGCTCAGAACGATACGAGAGGTGTGCTTTTAGACCATCAAAATGCTTCTTCAGCTTTCAGAGGTGAATCTGACATTTCTTCTCTGGTTTCCTGGACTGTTTACACTGAACATGCCTACATAAGCATCTCACAAAAATCATACCTATTATCACATTTCTAAAAACATCCTTTGTTTTTCTGGAAAAAACAGCAGAAGCCTTTGGCAGTTTATGGTTTGTCTCGTGACCAGTTTGATTTCTACTCTCTGCAGGCACTTCGTTAAGTGCCGTGCTGTTTTTTTTGTAGCAAGCATTCCTTCTGGAAGCTGTGAAGTAAAAAAAACAACACTGCAGACAACAGGAGGTCCCTCGCACTTGTTAGCTCACCAGTGTTGATTAGCTCAAGGTATGATGTCCTGGTGAACAAAACCAGCACTGCAATGGCAGGTGCTCCCTGGCTTCAGGAGGCCCCACCTGCGGTACACGGCCAGGCACTGGTGCAAAGCAATAAAATCGCTTCCAGCTACCTCACTTTACCACTGCTGATGCTTAACAGCAGCAGCGCAAAAAGAGCAGCTTAATGCATATTTGGCATCCTCATACAAGCACACAAAACTTGATTATCCCTCTCTCCTCTTACTTCCAGCACTTTAAAATCGCTTCGGCAGTCACATAGGGGCTGTGGTGCAAGATGGGTTTAGTTATAAACGGTTACCAGAAACCTTACAGGAGTCTGGAGAAGTTTTAATCATGCTCTGTCTTGCTCACAACTCTTTCATGAAACAAAACATCTCAATGCTGAGCAGCACAAAGAGTGTCAGAACCATTGATCTGGCGAATATCTCACAAATAGTGCACAATAGTGCCAGATACAATCTCAAACCAAGAATTAATCTGCGTCTCTGTAATCTTGACAATCACCACTCATTCCTCTCTCGAGCAATACCTGCGTTGTAGACCAAAGCTTCAGGGTGCACAGCAAGATACCACAAAAGGAGCGGATACACAGGATCTGATTACAAACCCACTGTAGTTTTAACACTTCAGCAGCTACAAGCAGTGATCGGAACGCTGGGGAACCCAGTCTCACACTCAAACGACCCTGCTTCCTGACACCGCGTGCGATACAGAGAAGAACTGCTCCTTCAGAGCAGAAGCGATCTTTTAGAAACCTTGCGCATCATCCAGTCTTTTAAACTTAGCAAATGGCTTTCCATGACTTTCCCAGCTCACGGGCTGATACGACATTTTCTTTCTCCTTGCAAGCAGCAAGCTACCCAAACAGAACTTCAGGCAGCACTGAAACTCGGTGCAAGCTTGGGAGCATCTGCAAATTCAGAGCGGATTGTTACAAAACAAAGAAATGTTTCAAACACTAAAAGTTATCCCCGGTATTTACAAATACAAGCTAAATAAAATGAGGGATGGAGCTCGACACAACACGTGTGAAAATGCCTTGTTAGAAATGGGCAGAAAAGCTTGCCCTCCACAAAATGCACCCTGATGAGGCTTTGCTGGGACTGCTACATATGTCTGTCACTGAACGCTCTATGAACAGATCAGGACAGATCCAGCGCTGCGTCAAAGAGCTGCAGGTGCCTACCAGTTACCACAGAAACGGGCTGCGCATCCCTCTTTTGCCTGCAGCAGTTATGGTTCATGACTTCATAGCTGACATAGGTTAGCCCCAGAGGGTCTTCTCCGTGCCACGCGCTGTGTCTAAGGGGACACACACTGAGCAGAGAACTCTTCTTGAGGATGCAGCTCAGAAATAGCTCACTGAACGGTTCATCACTGAGTTGAGTTCGGATTTTGTCTTCTTCCTCTCACTCACAAAGAAAGCTTAGCACTTCTGTTGCAAGGCAAATCCAAAATGAGTTCTGGGCACAGTTCTGAGAATTTAAAGTCACATTACTTTTTGGCCATTTCAGCCACATAGAGAGATTTTAACTGCTAAAGCAAGCTTGCAGTTTAGTACCTTTTCTAAATCAACCAAGTATGTAAGGCCAAACAGTATCTTTGCCAAGACAAAGGTCTGCTTTCAACCGAACAACAGCTGAACAACCATGCTCGAATACAGAGCAATTCAGTTTTGCCAGTTCTCACCTGCTAACTACAGCACGCAGAGGTGATCCGTCTACAATGGGAAGACCACTTCGCTCCTATGATTTTCAGGGATGGACACGAGGGCTTTGTGGCCAAGGTCAGTCATGAGCCCTTCACAGACTGACTCTTCAGCAAAGAGCATCTCGGGTCCTGAGCAGCTCGGGGAAGCTGCTGAGTTTGGTCCCTGGCACCTCCAGATCTCCAGTGGCCCAGTGTCCAAGAGCAGTATTTCACTGGGTCTCCCCATCTCAAGTTACCTACTTGAGAAAGCAGGGCATGGAGAAAAAGGGGAAAACCAGCTGCTTTTGCAGATCCTGGCACATGTAAGGTCATGGAACAACAGAAGGAAGAGCTTTTAAAAGCCTTCTAAAATTATTGCTAAAGCTGTCTGGATATGCGTAGGGTTATTTTACATAAAAATTCTATTTTGAGTCTTTGTATAATTTTGTTCAGCTACATAATTATACAAATAATGTTGGAGGTATCAATAATTATTTTTTAATGTCTGACTAATATTTAGTATATTTGATGGCTGATTAAGTTACAGAGCAGTCTTTTATTTATAGATTTCTTTGATAATTACCTAGAAGGTTGACACAGCAAAGAACTTTGTTCACAAAGGTGTTGACAGTCCACATAAATCTTTGCTGAAAAATAGTTTGTATCCAATGGGTTTTTTTAGTATTTCTAATAGCTTTTTCCCACAACTCTGTTTTGTAACTTCACTACAAGATAATACAGAAAGCAGATGGAAGCCAAAGTGAAACTGGGCAGCAGTTCACTTATCTCAGAATACAGACAGGACAAATGATTTCCCCATCTATCCAAGCAGCCAGAGAGGCATATGCAGTAATCAGTGCATACAATAATCAGCACATTAGTGTGTTGATTTTCAAAATTTAAAAGATCAGCTACATTACCAGAACGTTAGCTACAACAAAGTTGGTGGGGCTCCACCAACACATGTCCTAGTATCTACGCTTAATTTAAAAAAAAGGAAATGAAAAGCCTGGGTACTGCTCATTTTCATCTTAGAACATATGCATAGGTTCAAGAAATATTTGCTCCTATATGACGAAAACAAAAACTTGTAGGATTTTGACTCAAAGGGACAAACCAACACAACACAGAGCCACGGCTCTGCTGCATAAAAATAAAAATTTTCTTCCACACCATTAAACCAGACAAGGTTAAATTTAACATTCTTAACCTCAGTGGCTGCAGACCTACCAACAGTGGACAACAAAACCAAAGCACCATATTTAAGACGCACTTGTTCATTATGTAGCCTACAACACCCCTCCACCTCCAAGCAGAGGTAGGTTGGTCTCTTGACTGTGCTGCATTCAAAATGCAATGGCAGCATCTGTGGGTTGGACTGCAAAAGTTTCAGTTACATAAATGTAAAGGAAAGTCTTTACGGAAAAAACTGTAACACCCTGCCCCAAGCATTAGAAAATAATCAGAAAGTTGGGGATTTTTGTGATTTAATAAGGGGGGACAACGAGGAAGCAGATTATATTTGTAGGGGATTTTTTAAATTATTTTTTTAAAACTTTAAATATTTAAAAATATTAGATACTTAATTATTTCCTTCTGCAAACATGAAAGTCTTCCCATGTGCAAAGCAAGAGAAGACCAGAAAGTGTTTGGGACTTGTCTCCAGACAACCAGCTGCATGGAAACTGTGTTGATGTAACAATGCCAGGGGATCATCATTCTTATTTTCAGTGTGTGATCTGTACGTAGCATGAAGGCTATTTCTGAAAGTTCATTTTTTGCAGATTCAGATTATAACAATACTTAGCACTTTCCAATTGACTCATATTGCAAAGTGTTGTGCAATTCATATAATGATAGAACTGCAGTTTTATCAATCATAATTACGTATCTATTTTGCAGATGTTCTTGTACACAAAATAAATGAAATATTCCCCATTATCAAGATAAATTGATCCTCTCACGTCTGGCTCTAGTTTATTTAAAGACTTTACAATTTTACTACTTAAGAGAAAGTCCTACAGAGGTGTTATCTCACCATTTATATTTTCTCAACACTTATGATACTGCTATCACACTCTTACAATAAAAAAAAGCTTGTATCATGATCCAGACCAGGCTTATGTTCTATTCCTGGGGTAGAATTTTTTACTCTACACAAAAAAGGAAATAGTTCTGTCCAATGTCTGGGTCATTCCTTGAGCTCTACCACTGGGTGGAGAAAAGATGCCCAAGTGAAAATGCAGACTTGGGGGGCGACGGTGGAAGGAAGTGCAAACAGTTCCCTTTAAAATGTAAACAAGGACAAGATTTTTAAATCTATGTTTGTAAAATGTGTACAAAACCATAAGAATGATAAAACATTATCAGCAACATTTTATGGCAAACTTATGATGCTTTTATTTTTGTATTAAATTGTGATTTATTAGCTTGTTACTTTGAAGATTACTCAGTATGCACAGAACAGATTACTGGTGCATTTAATGAGCCAGAGGAAGTAGTAGGATGAACATGAAAAGATTGTTTTACATTGTAGAGTACCAGCTATTTGGTATTTCTAACACAGTACAAAAGAAAGCTTCTCTGTAGATTGATCATGGTTCAGTTAACATCACTGAATATCTAATACCTCCAACTCAATTAATTCTCACCTGATTAAGATCAGTCTGATATTCAAACTAAATCATCTCTCCAGTCAAGTAGAAATCAATATTTCTGATTTTACTTTTAAATTACAACAACAAATAAAACACATGCATCTTCAGTATGCCAGGAGTAGCTTTCCTATTCTAGTCTACTATGGCATGCATAACACAGCTGATTAAAGAATTATTCTAATTTGAGCAACAATATATATAAGACAGATTAATTTGAATAGCAGGAGATAGCATGAAATAATTAAATGCATCTTATATAGGGCAAAGAGAAAACTGACATAAAATAACCTTGATTCTTTCAAGTGAACCTCTGTTATCAAATCAAATACTTTGTCTCCACAAATATTCATTTGCTGTAACATAATCATATCCTTTCCATTTTCCTGCCCATCACCACTCCACAAAAAATCTGCTCCACGTCTGCTTTTGTAGCTCTAACATACTGCTGGGGGCATCTGTCCTTGGGCAGAAGATCAATACATTGTGCCACACAACACAGGACTGGGGAGGACAGACGATTCCAGGAACCCAGGAATTTCAGGGAAGGGATATTCACTGTATTAAAGATCTCTCCTCCTGCCCAATCTTTTCCAGGGCATTCTCAGCACAGACAACCAGTTTCATGTTAAAGTATACAATGCAAACAGAGGATCGTCTAGTAGACTACAGCATCTCTTGCACTCCAGTATGAAACGCTGAAAAGTCACTTGTCTCACCATTGAGAAGTGAACATACAGCAGGAGAGAATCACCAGGAAGGCAGACAGCACGTCTGTGACCTGCAGAGGAAGAACATTTCCCCAAAAACTAGAAACTGTTTCTCTAAACACATTGCCTTGGGGTAAAGAATATGCGTTATCAGTATCCTAGAAACAGATCTGAAGACTTTGCTTTAGGGGACATTGACAGTTAGAGATGAGAAAATAACATCCTGGGTCAGACAAAGGGCCCGTTTGCCCTGTATACCGTCTTTCTCAGAAGCCAACAATAGGTGCTTCAGATAAAGATGCCAGAAAGTCTACATTATGGAAAAACATTTTATCAAGCGAAGTTTCTTCCTAATCCCTAACAACTGTGGGTCTAAACTGACCCGACTCCAAGAGAAGAGGAGGAAGAAAGAGGAAGAAACCACCCCAATCCCAAAAAGCCATATGCTAGCCTGAATGCTTTCGACATCTATCGGCTTGCTTCAGTCCTGCTGATGTTCCAACTATTGCAATTGTGGCTATTTGTGTTGTACCATGGATGCCTTCTTCATTAGCAAGTTTCCAAAACCCTGCTGCAAGAATTAACTGGCCTCAAAGTATGGAAGCAGTAGGGAGGAAAGGCACTACGCAGGTCAGAATTGTTTGCGGTTGGGTTTTGTTGGGTTTTTTGGTTTGTTTTTGTTCTGGTTTTCCAGAACAATCCAGTTACTCTGTAAATGCCATCTACCTTCACTTAGAAGCAACGGTCTTCAAAGTTTTCATCTCTTAAGTGCAAAGATATTACAAGTTTCTGGTTTTGGTCAACTGCTCACACCTGGCAAGCGCATTTCTTTTCTCAAATTAAGGCTAAGAAGGGGCTTTTCAAATGCACAGAGGAAATCAATGGCTTATTCAAATTTTGTTTCAAAAGTTATCAAAAAATGATTGTTTTTTTTGCTTGTGTTGTTTGTTGGGTTTTTTTAGAAACCACAATACCACACCAAAAACACACCTAAGGTATGTAGGGATTATCCAACACCCCTTAATTTATAAACTAAATCATTGCTCAGCTGTTGATCTACATTTTATTACAGAAACGTTACAGGGTTTCATTGTTTTCAAATCCAACAATCATTAAAGACTGAATTTCTGGGAAAAAAAAAGAGGATTTTAAGAAACTAGAATGAAGGAAAGACAAATAAACCCAAGAAAGCCACAAACGATGAAGACACAGTCCCATTCCCATAAGATGCAGAACCTTTCTCGCTGGAGCCACTATACCTGCTCTGCAGTCTAAAGTTTGCTCTCATTCGGACTGAGAATTGTGGATGTTTGTCAGCAGTACATCCAGAAACCCCAAGCAACAGCAGGGAAGTACTGCTGTCTGTCCCAATTGACCCCCACACTTGTCCATAGCAGATTGTTGCACCTTTTCTTCCTAATTTCATACTCAGCATTAAGACACAGCGAATGAAACTGAAAAGCAGCAAGTCTAAGAAAAGAAAGAGAAAAATTGTTTTCTTTACAAAAAACCCAAAAACTGAGGAGCACAGCCAAACACAATAATTCAAGGCAGCCCAGTCAGCACAACTAACAAAATACAGACAAATACTTAAAACTGTTGGCAAAAATATGCCAGATTAAAGTAACTAGAGTTAAAAAATAGAGTTCTGAAAAAAATACACACATGCAATTTCACTGTATTTTCAGGCACACTTGATTTTGCCACCTGGACAAGGACAGGTCAGCTCGCCTCATTCTATGTTTCCGTATTAGTCCTGCACACATGAAATCTGAACAAAATGACTTTTGGGGGATGGGCGGTGGAAAGGTTAAAGTTAGTTTTCAGTTTGATAAGAATTCTGAATGCACACATGAAATTTGACTAGGGAAAATGTTTTTCTAAGTAACGACAGAGCCAGAAGATTTTTTTTTTTTAAATGCACACCTTAAAATGTGAGCTAGTACTTTCCTGACTATTGCTGAATGCTGACAAAATGCTGCAGTAGACACAATTTATTAGTAATATGCCTTTAGTCACTAGCATTTCAACAGAACTTGGACCTTCAACAGCAAATGGAGCTTTGGTACAGATGATGCAGAGAAATATCTACTTATTAGCTTTTGTGGAGTGAGCACAAGCTTTACCTGATCTGATCTCCCACCATGGTTTTCCATATTTGTCAGCATTTTTTGTATGCGTGTGTATACACATGTACGTATACATGTATATATATACACACACAAATACATTGGCGTGTGTATTTTGCCCCAAACACACAGAAATACAATACAATGTCACATTTATGAAGTAAGTTCCAGCAACCCAGCTCTATGAGCTAAGAGACAAGTCCTCCTGCCCATGACTAAGCAAGACACCCAGAGCACAGCAGTACAAAGAAGAGGGTTACGGCTTTAGAGGACAAGGGAGAAATTGCAAGGGCTTAACCATTATGTATAAGGCTTTGCAGTGACTGTACTTTGTCAGGCAAGGCAGATTTAAGTGCTCAGAGATGATGACAATCTGCAGGGCTATTGAGGCAGATTTGGCAAGAAAAGCAGACCTTTTCTTCCCGTTGAAATTACAGGGGAAAAAAAAAAAATCTTTTTAAGCAAAGTAAATGCATTGCTGTGAAACAGGTTACTTGGGTAAATCATGATTTGTCTACCAAAGATGCTTGCTTTAGGAATGTCCTTGTGAAGCACAAGCACTGCCTTCTACGTAAGGTTTCGGGTAAAGCATACCCAAGGAGCACAGCCACGTAGTTAAACTGCACTGTTCTTAAACAACTGCTTCCTTTAAAACTGACTCGATCTAATTGTCCTCCCACCCTGCAGTAAGTATCCCTGACATCCAGCGTTACCATACCAGGCGCTGGAAGAGGCAGAAGTGGAACAAATGCAAGTTCCCCCATGGCTACTGTCTGTCACTGCCTGCTTCCATATAAGCAAGTGCATCCATCTCGAGCTGTGCAGAGCAGCCTCGCTGCTGCTCATCCTCCCGCCTCCTTCGGGAGCTGCTGAGCCACTCAGGGCCAGCTGAGAAGTTAGCGTAACAGATGATTAAAAGAAACAACATCCCCCTCCCTCTGCCCCACGGTGACCGACTCCTTAGCTGAACTCCAAAAGCTAAAAGAAAATCTCTTCATACAAGACAGAGCTTCACCGAGAGGCAGAAATAGCAGTAATGTCCCTCTACCACACGGTGGAGATAGAGCAGGTCATTTATGTCACTCCTGACGAGGCAATTACACAGCCATTCCACCATGACACCAGCTCTCATTTACAGCTTGCTGTTTCAGGGATATCCCCCCCCCAGTTCAATTTACTGTATTTCCAGAAGTATGATTTTAACTCAAAGTTCCAATATTGGAGGTTTATTTAAAAATTCTTATTATTAGTTCTCCCTCCTCTGACTGAAACAAAATACCCTCTCCGCAAAAGTGAAACTGATCTCAGGGTTATGGCTGGAGGGCCAGGGTGGGATGGGGGGTACAGAATAGGGTCAAAATTTCAGGCCTTCTGGGCGCTCCAACAAGGATAGAATATTAAAGATTAATACATTTATGCTCTTTTAAAGGAGGAAGTGACCTTCCCTTATAGGTCGACATTCATCCTACATTCCTTCCCAACGACCATTCCAGCATCCCCAAACCAGGCTACCATGTACTTACCTTAGTTGGCAGTACGTGTTTAGTCTCTCTCTTTTTCTCAAAAATGACTAGCCTTTAGCGTATGCCGGTGGGGAGGTGTGGGAAGAACTCCTGCTGAATGAGGGACTGTTCAGCGTTTGTAAGGATGACAGAACCAGAAGCAGAAAAAAAAGAAAAAAAAATTGTGCTGTGCACATATTGTGAACTGTATACTGAAGAGTAACTTGACCCTTTGCAATGGTGGACATCATGATAAAATATATATATAATTACTTTTTCAAAAGAAAATGCATCAGTGATGATGCAGGCAGTGAGAATTTCAGACTTCCCTATTCATTTCATGATTTTTGAAGAGGTTTTAACGATTTGACAAGACAGCACACCACCAAAGCTTAGCAAGAGCTGGAAATCTGGTAGTAACTGTATAACATTTACCTTCTATCTTCTATAAATTGTTTTAAATAAATGACTGCAATAACCAGGTACCTAAAAAGGACTGAATACCAGACAGCAAATAATCCAGCCACCATACGCTTCCTCTATCTTTGGAACTGCGGCACACAAGCTTTTTCAAATGACAAAGCACCACAATTCAGAATTTTGTTCGGGGCCCGGAAAACTCTCCATGAGCCGTGAGCGGGGCACGTTGCCCTGCAGGAACACGGCGATTCTGATGCTGCCCTTGATCAGGAACTCGCCCATGCCACACACCCTCCCTGAGGCAGTAATACATGTTTTCTGTAAACTTTTCAGAAAAGTTAAACTGAACAGATGAGGTCAAGGCTATTTAGAACAATGCAAGACCGGCAGTTTATTACAACCTTACTTACAGAGCAGCTCCATTCTGGACCGAACGCTTGCATAAAGATAGCAATCAGCTCAGGCGCCTCTACTCACGGAGGGAAACTGATCACAGAAGGGAGGAAAAAAACCTCCTAAAAACAATCAACCCACCCTCCCCTCTAACCTATCATGACTTTTGGACCAATGCACAGCTTCCAGGAATCATTTACTGCCCAGGCAGATTGGGCATGGACATCAAGTATCAGAGAGCAGGAGAAGGCAGAACTGATGACATATAGGTCTGCTGAGAAAGTCACTGGCTTTGACAAGGAAACAACAGGCTGAAGCCGTGATGTCATGCCCAAGCATACAGCAGATACAACCAAACAGATGCTTCTGTGATGTTACTTACTGTTGGAATCAAACAGCACCACGCCAAAGCATTATACATGTATAAGGGGTTGTAATAATAGACCCGATTTTATAGAGAAATTAAGAGATGAGGCCATTTCTCCACAGCAACGGTTATAATTTTGAAGACAATAAAACGAAATACTTGTAGATAGAGGATTTACTACCAAGCCTTTGACAAATCCACAAATCAAAACAAAATGCACTAGGAACTCTTCGTCAGCTATGAAAGTCCATCAAAAAAGACGATCTGTTTTTCAGTGTAAGGCTTCATGGGCAAACAGCATAAAAATCTGTGTAATACCATAGACTTTACTGGCACAAATCCAGACTTAGTTTGGTATAATGAAGTCTCGGGGACAGTGCTCCAATTTCTGACAGTCGACTACACTGGTTCCTCAAGCTGTACGCACACACGTACGCAAGTTTGGCAGGAGGTACTTGTTTAAGTGCATCTCTTCTGCCTGCTCCAAGTATCTTGTTTCTCATGCAAAAAAGTTTTAGAGTAATACAGTCTCAACACTGCTTAGAAAGAAACAGCTAAAATAATCGCATAAATGTGGTTTCCATATTTAGAAAAACAACCGCACTTTAAAGAATTTATTTAGCAATTCTTCAAACAAATATTAGCAATGCATCTGCTACAAAACCATTGGCAACGGAGACATTAAAAGTTTAGACGAGGAGAAATATATATGTAGCTTTAGTTTAGAAGCCATCTTAGTCACGCTTCTCCCCATGGCATGAGGATATTCCTATGAAATAGCATACAGTACCAAACAAGAACTTCTCAGGTTTTGTCAGCTGCTTTCTAAAGAAGCAAAGTCTGTTTCTAACAAGTTTAGTCACAGGATCCAGAAACAGGGCTCAAGCTTCGGTAAGGCAAGATGTGACAGAAGACCCGTGCGCATTAGCCAGCGGCAGGCGAGGCCACTAAGAATTCAAAGCAGAATTCAGTGGCTAGGACACAAGCAGAAACTGACTGAAGGTCTTAATGCTGCCATCACCACAGCCTTCTCAGCCGCACCATGACATCCCGTGTAACCTCTTGTCTTCCATGTCTAGTTTGGACTGAAAGCCCTTTGGTGTGTATCTCGACTTGTGCAAAAGGATCTTTCCTGGTTGGGACTTCCGTGCTACGACTGAACAACCGTGAGTACCTTCTCCACCGGTACACTGAAATTACAAGAACATAACCTGGCTAAAAATCTTTCCTTCATTTTCTGGGTTCTAAACCAAATGAGCTTCACTCACTGAACGCAGATGTACACATGCCTCCACCACCACAGATCTGTCAGTATGTAAGTCTTTCCAAAGACTTCTCTCACCTTTATTCTGAAAGGAAAAAAAACCCACCCAAAAGCTAGCATATGCTGTATTAATGTAAAACCCCTAGAGGGCAACTAAGCTTCAATTTCAACCTGCATAAATATTCAGGTCCTTAACTAGTTTACAGATTATGTAAACTATTTCCTTCAACCTTGTTTTTTTTCCCCTCGTTTAAAAGAAATGAATCCTTTTCATTCTCAAATCACATTACTGCTGCCTATTTAGTGTAAGTTAATCACCACTGCCCAACCAGAGACTGAGTTCTCAACCCAACAAAGCTCAAACGTGTGCAAAAGAGAATAATAAAGAAAACACATGCAAGGGCCTCATTTAAACAAAGACCCAAAACAAGCATATGAAAGTCTGAAATCACTTTCTTTGCACTGAAGACCTTTAACAATAAATCTTGTTTGTTATTCAGCTTAGTATTAATTTATTGCATGGCATCTGTTTTCTTGTACAGCAGGCTGTTGCAAGTCTCAGATTTATGAATTTAAGTTTATACTGTTGGGATTACTTTCCTGTTTTGCCCTACATACTGCGACTTCAGCCTTCTATATCATCAGTATTTGGGGGGGGAAAAAGTAAGTGATGAAACAGGAAATAAAATGTCAAATTAGTTATGGAAAATAGTTTAATTTAGTCTCCAGTCTTCAACTAGTCTAGGCCTGCTGCTAGCAGCGAAAGAGAAAAACGGAAGTAATTTGGGACATAAAAGTAAAAAAATTTTATTTAATCCTCCCCAAATTTTAAAACTGTAACTCCAGTGTCCAGCCGAGATTTGTTTGTAATGAAATAGCAGGCATTAACTGCCGACTGCCTTTCCCCTACTTTCCTCCAAATCTTGGTGGGAGCTGAAAGACACTATCCCGCCAGTCCACATCTGCACAGAACCTGCAGACACACTGATGTTTAATGTTAGAGATGGCACTAAAAATTCAATGGGACTCTCAAGTGATATGGAAGCAAACTGAGATAGGGAGGAAAAAAACAGCTTGAAGGAATCCTTAACAAATGCTCACGTGGCTTTGCAGGAGATCAAATACCCTAACAAAAATTCATAGCATAGCCATCCTTGCTTTATGCATATCAATGCAATGCCACATATGCACTGACCATGATAGCTCTCTTTCACATATGGGTCTTATCCTCATTTACGTGTGTGAATAAAGACTAAAAATTACTACCAGTGGAATTCACTTTACCCAATTTTAGCCACCTAAAATTTACATGTCTCACTTAAAGCTGCTTCTGAAAGTACCTTGCTCTCCTTCTTGTTGCCTTTACACAAAAGAGGGAGAGCGCAAGATACTTCCAGAATGCAGTTAGGTCCCACGTAAGAGATTTAAACAGGATGACTGGTTTAGACTAGACGTAACTTTCACATGACTAGAACTGGGATAAAATGTCTCCCATCTTACGTGACTTAAAAAATCATAAAGGGGGAGTTCAAGGAGCTGACACAAGCGTCCAAGGCTAGTCCTCCACTCACACGGGTCTCCTCTGAACACGGCAGAACAGTATGAAGGAACTGCTGCCCCACTGGAGCTTTGAAAGACTGCAGAAGGGAGAAGAGGAGGGCTAGACACTGTTTCTTGTTCAGACTCGTCCCCTCTGACTGCCTGAAATACAACAAGCTTTAAGTGACTCACTGCCACAAGTTCAGCCAAGGCTTAGCAACCTGAGCACTGGAGAACTGTTAGCACAAAACCTGCCCAAGTAAAAAAGTTACTGTGCAATCAGTGAGGGTTTGGACACACACAAGATTGGTTACTACTGCATCTCTTTATATGGATGCCCATAGCACATGGCAGAACCTAAACTTTGGCACACCAACCTTAGTCAAACTTCAGACATTGACCGTAACACATTAGAAACAAAGGAATTCCACCTTCTTCACATAAAGCAATTATAGTCACTGTTACAACTTAGCCTTTATGTGAAGAGTATTTAAGTGGACCTGAAATATGGTGATACACACACCAAACTACCTTTAAACACTTCTAACAGACTCACAGAGGCCATTTTTTCTCCTCCTTATTAGAGTGGCTGAATTAGCTTTCAGGCAAGTCAGGTCATTGCAACTCAAACACTAGGGCAAAGGAGATAAGCAACGTCAGGTCTGGAACAAACAGCACTGCGCTGACGCCACTGCTAATGCCTCAGAGCTAAAATGCTTTTATGAACTACAAGCCCTGGGTAAGGCCACGAGATCAGAATTAGGTTGCACTAATAGAATTGCCTGGGAAATGTTGCATCGGTTTCTTAGGCAAAAGTAGTGATCATTTAGCAGAGTACTTCATTCTACAGTCATGCCAATCCAGCAGTTTTCCACAGAGACAATAACACATTTTTGCGTTTAAAATCCAACATGGAATCCTACCTTTCATTAACAATAGTGGTAATGAGAAACTAATTATGGTACAGGTACATAAATGCATATTTGAATATGTAAGTAGTTATATCTAGAAGAGAATGGAACTAGCATATTTAACTTATGCAGAAAAAAAAAATTAATCACATGCCGTGTTTTCCTGAATTGATCTTTAAATGGCAAGAGCAGAAGAGAAAAAGATGAGACCAAAATTATTCATGTGATTTACTAGTCTGTTGGGAGAATGCAGCTAAAGCAAAAGTTGCCAACTCTGTTAAATATCTTTCTTCTACAGAAGCGCAAAAATTATTTTTGGGGTTGTAATTTTGCCCAACAATTAATGTTTCGCAAAAGTTTATGCACAGCCAGTAACTAGTATTTACATGAATCTGATGGCAGAGTAGACAGATTCCCCAAACAATATTCTGTTTTAAAACTGCTGAAGTTTCATAGTTACTCAACAGATGAAGCGTATCAAAATGAACTTACACAATAGCCTTGCTGAATCAAGAGATTCTCTTCCACACCATTCTTACTTCCCATACAGGATTTAAAACTTTCTCAAGCTGTTTTAAATGTATAAAATAAAAAATTCTATCCCATATAAATGTATATACTTTTTATTTTCCAACTAGTTAAATCAGGAACAGTTTTCAAAAGTACAACACAAGGACACGTCTATTCCAAAGACAAAGCTCAAAAACCATTAGTACTATTACTCAGCAGTAGTGCAGCGTCATTAGATGCAGACAATGTATTTTAAATATTTAATATATTTTAAATATAGGACATTGCACAGAAGTCACTGAAGACAGCACAGACGCTCTGAGCTCTGTTAGTACCCTATTTAAGATTAATTATATAGTTAATTACTAATTATTTAGTAATTAAATCCTTGGTTACATAACCTCAAACAGTATACATTCTTTCACATTCTTCTTTTTCATATTCTATGGAAAGCAATGGTAAGTTCCTGTTCATTAACTAGACACATGTCAAAGCCTACATTAAGGTAATAATGCAGAACAGTGCCTTGAAATAATATAAGGTAAACATTATGGCCTGGCAGAATTCTATCCTGAACTTCCCAGCAGGCAGAAAGAATATGCCCATTTGAATTGACCTTATGAATTATTTCGACTGGGCTGTCTGATTCACTGTAGAAAATTCGCATCCCAAAGGCAGGAAAAAAAAAAGTAATGGGCAACAAAGTATAGTATTTGAAGTTGCAGACTGCGGTCACTCTTGTTTACTAGGTATCATTTTCTTCAATCTGAAAGCACTAGCTCCCCCTGCGAGTTTAAACATCATTTTTTTTACATCATGACATTAAGGGATTTGGGGTTTTTTGTTTTAAATTCTCCATGCTCCTGGAAGCAACTCTGGAATCTCAGAGTTCAGCACCTTCCCTAAGCCATCTCAGCGACTCAGCAATAGAAACAGTTTTCCAGCATGGTTACTGAACAAGCCTTTTATTTTACCTTTTCTTTTTCCCCTTTTTGTCTTTTTTTAGATAAAACAGATTGTTCTATTTATTCCATTCAAAATGCTGCTTTTATTCAGACCACTACCAGGAATCTGCCCAATGTCTGAGAACATAAACAACTTGATATACAAAGAAAAATTAGTTTGGACATTAAAAAAGAAACCCAAAACTTAGAAAACAAGAAAACTTTCTTTGAACAGTAAAAAATAACTAAGCATTGGAACAGTCTGTCTATAGAATTTGCAACATTAATGAGATTACAGGACAAACACCAGCATACTACATATGTCCACAAGAGAAGATGATGGCCCAAAGTGTCTTCTAAAAGCCCTTTCCAGTCCTGCATTCCTCTTACGCTTGGTAAATACACCCTCCAACACGGAGGTAATTTTCTAGAGCACTCAGTTTTGACAGTCCCTTTACAGAATTTAAGCTAATGTTATTACAGCACAGTTAGACCAATCTAGACTGCATCAAGAAGTCCTGCTTTCAACTCTCTCCTGTGTGCCTCCACACTACACACCTCCTATACATTTCGCACATACTAAACAACAGCATTCAGAAGTCCTTTTTGCCAACATAAGCTGTGTCTCCATAAACTTACTTTTAAAAGGCTAGAGTGATAGTCTACAGCCACAGGTGAGGTTACATCTCAAGCCATACCTTTGCAGTGCTTATTCACCATGAGCATCCTATTACAGCAAAGTGTATAGGATATTTCTGTCACCAAGAAACAAAGCAAGACCTGTATCATGCCTGGTATGCAAGTGTAATGATGAGTTTACACACAAAAGCAGACTGTATGATTCAGTGTTTCATAAGGGACTATTTAAATAGCCTTAAAATATGGTGTTGATCTGAAGGCTTGGAGGACATATTTAGTTTATATTGAAGAGGGGGGGAAAAGAAGAATGACTAGATACTTCCTTGAGAGATTCTGGATCACAGACAGGAAAGCAAGAAGGCTATAAAGTGCAAGACACGTGATAAAATTCATATAAGGAAATCTTGAACTTGACTATTAGAAGTGAAAAAAAGCCATTTCAGACTTAAAGAAACTTTCCTCTAAACTCCTTTTAGGAAAAAGGTAAGAAGGCAGATCCCTTACTACCATAACTGAAATCCAAAATTCCCTACAACTATTTCAACTCCTTCACAATACGATGGATATCAGGACAAGAATCTGTTTGCTCCATCCAAGGGAAATTTTCACGCACTGCTCTTCTATACCATCTTCTTCAAAAATTCCTAATCTAAGCTCTTTTCCTACTCATTATCCCATCAGAATGATTACCTTCCATCCCTCATGATTCCTCTCAAATCCTTTACTAGCATCCCTCTCAAACCTAGAATACAGCAACTACATTGGTTTTTTTGCTGCCTGATCATAAATTTAAAGCCTCATCCATACCTCCAAAGCTCTGTACAGCTCTAGTAGTCCATCCCCTTTCACATACTCTGACCAGCTCTGCAGCTCTTATCTTAATTCATCATGCAAAATAGTTCTTGCCTTCTGTCGTACGCTTACACTTCATGTAAAGGTATTTATCTGTCCTGATCTTAGGCAGCACACGTTCCAGGCGCTCTTTTCTGCAAAGTTCCTTTCTTCTTATTTTTGAGGGTGATAAACTGTTAAAAATAAATTTCAGAGGGATTACAACAGAGCACAAGTGTTTTATGACCTTTTATTACTGTAGCCTTTACTCCCTTCTTAGGCATCAGACCTGTAAGTAGAACACACTTCAGAGCACAGATCTCCGTACTCTTTTTTGACGCAGCACCACAGAGACAGCTATTGGAAAACAGTTACAATGGCAACAAACCTAAATCTGATGGTGGGAAAGAGGGGGATTATTTTTTGTTGCTGTTATTGAAATGACCAGAACAATAATGTACAAGCACATGGTTTTATGCAGCAACTGACAACATTGTTTCTACTTTAAAAAAAACTTGTGCATTGTCAATGTTGTTACCATAAGATCCATTAACTTCTACATCAAAGAACAGGTGCCGGAAGGACAATTCACTCCATTTAAACTAAGCAATATTTAGAACTACTGTTCCACACAGAAAAGTTTTCATCCCAAAACAGGATAAAAATTCGAGATTTCATTCAACACACTGATATTTCCAGAACAGCAAAAAGCATGAAGACTTAGACCATCACAACTTATCATAGAATCATAGAAAGTTTTGGGTCGGAAGGAACCCCTAGAGGTCATCTAGTCCAACCCCCCCGCAGCGAGCAGGGACACCGCTAACTAGATCAGGTTGCTCAGAGCCCTGTCCACCCTGGTCTTGAATGTTTCCAGGGATGGGGCCTCCACTACCTCTCTTGGGCTACCCGTTCCAGTGCTTCACCACCCTCATTGTAAAGAATTTCTTCCTTACATCTAGCCCAAACGTACCCTGTTTTAGTTTAAAACCATTACCCCTCGTCCTGTCACTGTTGTCTCTACTAAAAAGATTGTCCCCATCTTTCCTATAGGCTCCCTTTAAGTACTGAAAGGCTGCAATGAGGTCTCCCCGCAGCCTTCTCTT
>Ga0065711_1029992_pt1 | contig 34122 bp, 24 predicted proteins | sample Hoacrofraction12_FD_59098 | JGI IMG/M metagenome (GOLD analysis project Ga0065711, IMG submission 59098) | Hoatzin crop microbial communities from Cojedes, Venezuela - Epithelial fraction 12 v2 (version 2) | ecosystem: Host-associated > Birds > Digestive system > Esophagus > Crop | place...
CCAAAAAAAAAAAAAAAAAAAAAGGTAAACTTTCAGAGAAAATCCTGAAAGGGAAGCCAGTTGGTAGAACATAGAAACAAAGCTAAGCTAAAGTGTGTCTCCTTAAAACAGCACTGAAGGGGAGTTGATGGGCTTTACTGCAAGGGACATGCCAGCAGCAACACAAGACACACAGGTGTAATAGAGCTATCTCTGTGACCCGGACATGTAATGACAGCATGGAAAATTTCAATTAGTTTTCTGCATGCTAGAACGTTCACCTGGCGTGCAAATGCAACCTATATTCGTTTTCTGGGTCACAATAGCATTTCCCCAGGGGAAAAAAAAATAAAAATGAGCCTTCCTGACTTCTGCATCTGTTTTTCAGTGTAGAAGATAATGATACCAAAAATGGATCATAGAAAAAGTACCTTATTGGATTTGAAGGTGGTGTATTCCTGGGGCTGAAATCAAACTCTTGAGGACAGGTGGGACTGGAATCAACATTGTTCTTAAAAAGCAGATTCAGCTTTAGCTCAGTGTATCACTCTTACTTCTTTTCAGATGCAAAGGTCCAGTACTAAGTCATCCTAAGGGATGGGATTTGTTACAAATAGAATATTCATTTATTTATATTCCCATATTGCATGCTTTATATATGAGATTTTGCAATTTTACCTCTTCTTATCAGAATACCCATGTGCAATAGCTGTTTTGCTTTATATTTAACTAACATTCTGTATATTTATGAAGCACTGTGTGTATGTGTTTGCTAAATGGGCCAAAGCACAGTGTTTAGGCACACACTTGATTTTACATCCATGAATGACATCATTAAAGTCAACTGGTGTCCTTGCTTATTAAAAGTTACTGTGTCCTGAGTACCCTGCTGAACTGGAGTCGTAAAGATGGCTCTACTCGATGAACAAAGATGGTACAAGATGTAGGTAGAATTCTCGTTCTCTGTGGAATAAATGATTCTGTATGTCAGGTGAGCAAAAGAAAACTGAAAGTAAAGTTTCTGGGGCTTTTGTCATTAAATCACTTCAGCTCACTTTTCTATTTGTTTGCTTTAACACATTGGATCTTTAAACTGTAAATTGCTTTAGATTTTTGCTTAAAATAAAAAATGCGTACAAACTTCTATTCATGCTAAAGTTTATGCAAGCAACATCCTGCACACACTTTGGCAAAACTTGATGCCAACAGTATTTTACAGGTGCATTACAGAATTTGATGGTGATCCACAATAAACACATTATTCTAGGAGGGAAATGGCCACATGGCATTTCAGGATGTGACTTAAAGAACATGACCGTATTAGTTGTCATTGTTAATGAGTGTAACTGAGGTAAGAAAAAATAGCCTGTTACTACACATAATACGGTATAAATTTCTGCATATAAAGCTTTACGAAAACGCTTATGTTGTGCTATAAACCACCATAAATCTGCATTAAGAGAATAATAAATTTGCAAAGTAAAATTTTTAGAAGTTGTCAGAATTACAGTTGCTGTGTAGTTTAACCAAGTTCCATTGTGCTTTCATATAACACTGAACAAGTGGACCAATTAATTTTGTACCAGCTTCTCTTCAGGATTTCTACCTCAGTTCAAAAGTCAACCAGCAGGTATTCAGTCAGTGAGGAAATCTACAACATTCTGAGAATAATTTCCCAAAAGCTCACTATTCATCCCTGCAGCTGAAAATGGCAACTAATTTATTTCTGAAGCATTCCTATGAAGAGTCAGGGTTGACTATGCCCAGTTTACGGTGAGACAGCAGAAACAAAGGGCAACTAAACACAAAAACGTTAAGTAAATATGGATGTCCATTTTGAGATGTCTCTTACTTGGATTTTTAAGAGCACTCGGTGATATATATGTAGCATTTTATGTATCCAGCATTAGGATCCTGTTGATTCCATCTCGTCCACAGACAAGAATGAGAAGTGGTAGCAGAACAACTTCAAAGTGTTCATGCACAAAACACTTGATTTAGTGAATTCTCGCACGTCTATAATGAACAGAATTCAATTATCTGAACAGCATCCAACTGTCTTAGAGGAACCTTTGTTTTCCACCCTCCCACAGTCGCCACGCACATCTTTGATTCTGCAAAAAAATGAAGGAAGCCTAGAGACAGCAGACTCCTTGGCTTTGCAAGCCTTCTCCACTACAAGAGCACAGTCCACCATGTATGAAAAGGGGGAGGGGATCAAAGAATGGGCACACCATATAACTGGAGACTTTTTCATGATTCATAATGAGGAAAGAGAAAAACACCTTTCTTTAAAAAAAACAGGGTGATTTGGCTTAGAATTCTGCTGTTGTAGAGCTTTGAGACTTGGAACAACACAGTATGTTTACTTACCTTTGTAGGACAGCTTATGCTGTTAAAATAGATTTTAATGACAGTAATTTGTTGATACAATAAATGTTGTATTAAACACATTTCAGAAATGTATCAGTAGATATAAGATACGGCCTTGTCATAACCTGTAAAATAAATGATGCAGCGCATCTCCAATATTGTACAGGAGAATAAGGACTCATTTGCTTCCTTCTATTTACTCCTAAATTCCGAAATGGAAAATTTAGGTCCTTGCAACTCATTCAGTAATGACCCAAGAAGTGGATGCTGCCTTCTGGAAGGAAAGAGACCACTAGAATATATCCCATCTGAAAGGTTTCTCTTTGACACTGCAATATAGTCTGATCATATTTTTAAACATATAAGAGCCGTTCTTGGATTGTACAAAACTCATGCAACTTCATTTATCAAAAATATGATCAGGAATGATAACCAAGGATTTCACAAGCTTTTTTTTTCTTTTCTTTTTTTTTTAAATACGTGACATATACCTATTTTGACTGATGGGAGCAACAACTGGGCATATATATTGGGGGCCAAAAATTACACAAGTTCATAAAATCTTCATAATTCAGACTAGCTGACTATTCTCTGACGATGATAAATACAGGGCAGGGTGTTATGTGTCCATAACATATAGAGAAATATGCACCCATGGTAGCTATGTAACAGGGCTCTTGGGACAGACACTTGCTGAAGCCACCTGTAACACTAATTCCAGCAGAAAACACTGTTCTCTGTGGGAACAGGGCTACAGAAACCAGAGTTTAAGAGGACAAGAAGTCAAATACAGGCATGCAGCTGGGGCTGAGTGCACCAGTCTAACAGCTAGAGAGGCAAAAGATTTACCTGGACCCTATAACTACTTCTTCCAATCCAAGTCTGAGGATAGGGTCTAGCCCTTTTCCACTTGTGAATTTTACATACAGTAGCAGCAACTGCATGCTTACTAGAGTGATATGTACTTCTAGAAAGTGACCTTGCTCAACCCTAAGCCAGGGTTACTGTTTTAGATATTTTCTTTCTCTCTCCTTCTGTGTTCCCTCCAAGTTAACAGATTTGTTCCAGTTTTGTTCTGAGTTTCTCTGTGCTGAATCTCTGCTTGTGATTCTCCTCTGCATTTTCCAGCCTTCTTCCTATATTTGACAGACATAGGGCCCAACTAGCCGACTATATTAATGACCAGAATGCACATTAGTATCAGGAGTAAGCCCCTTGATTTTAATTCGTTTCATTTAATTCATTCATATGCCAACAATGTGGTTTCTTCACAGTTCACTCCTAAGCACTTTCTTCTTAAGATCCAGTTCAGGTCTGTAACTTAGAATTAATATTTATTCATTATTCACCATCTCTCTTACTCAGACTGTGTAACTGCTCTCCACAAACCACTGCTCATGGCAGCTTTTCACACTATTAAGTTCAGACTGTGAGTTCTAGAAGCAGGAGACAAGAAATCAGCTTCTCTCCAGGGCAACAGGCAAAGGGACCACTTCAGCTGTGCCCCCTCCATTGCTCGTGTTGATCAGAGTTGCTAAAGGTAGAGAAAATGAGCCCCAGAGGATCAAAGATAGCAAGACCGAGTGAGAAATTGCTTCTGTTTCTCCTTCTGCCTCACCAACAGCCATGTTTTCTGCTTTCTGATTATTTAGAATTGTCTACAGTTCAGGAGGCAGAGATGTCATGGGGAGAAAAGCCTCATGGCAATGTCTAATAAGCAGAAAACTCCGACTACCTTGAAGAAATTAGGTTAAGTTTGTGGACTTTAATGTTGAAGAAGTATCTTTTAACTGGCAGGCAGAAAGAAATCTGATAGAGTGATCTTTCAGAGACCACAAACATGGAGGTCCTAGCTGTCTTTCTCACATACCCCTTTAAAGAGTAGAACTGCATTTTAATAAAAAAAGTCTGAATGTTTGTTACCCAGAAGATGTCCACAAATTTAAAATTGCCCTATGGGTAAAAGAACTATGTGGTTTCAAGTACCAGATGAGTTGACCTGTTATTATTCTGATCTATCCTGGTGGTCTCTAGAAGAAAATTTTATTTTCATCTTATTTTCTTCTTTCTTAATCTTCCCACAAGCATTTAAAGAAATATTACCATCAAATTATATCTCACTGTTGCTGGACACATTTCTGGCTTTTGATGTTCTTCTTTTATCTCTACAGTTGTATCCAGATATTTCTTTGGTGTTCTGGTTCTGCGTGTTTACATGTTTCCACATGAGCATAAGTTTTCTACAGCTTCAAGGCGGTTCATATCGTTTCCTGTCATTGACAAAGATTTCAGCCTCAGCCAAATTGCTGACATTGGTTCAGAGCCAACATGTAGCTGAAAGTACTAAATGAAGCAACAAACTCTCTATTACTTGTCTCTATCAGAAGTAAAATACCCTTGTTGTTTTGGAGCTAGATATGTCACTGAACTCCTGACAGAACAGTTACATATAGGATCTCGTTAAAGTCAGTTTTATTAATGTAGTTCTTAAAGTCCAACCAGGAAGACAATCCAGGTCAATCGTAGGCTGGGTCATGAAGACTTACCTTCTTGATCTGGAAAACAGTAGGATACTTGAGGCAGTGTATTTTAGTATCTCACATATCCAAACTCTCTCACACCTGATTCCCTCATCAGATTGTTTCTAAGATATTCAGTCTCCTGGCAGTTCTAGCCAGAGAAACAGCCATGATCAGAAATGGCAAGAAAACACCTCCAGAACTGTATTTTACCTCTGCCACTAAAGCAAGGGAATTCTTTTTGCATTTTAAAAAGGAAAGAAAGAAGCCCTACATCTCCGGCTCTCTAGTCTGTAGCAGAAGTGAAATAACCGCTAGATGTACCTCAGAAAGAGAAGCAGGATGAAGAAAAATCCTCTTCCAGGGTCCTATCTGAGTGTTCTGCTTCTTAACCTCCCTACCGCTTTGAGCAGGATCCCACAATAATGACTGTGTATATGTCAAGGAAATCCAGAGCATTGCGTGTGCATCTGGTAAGGGAATGAATGACTATGGGAATACTAAGTGTCTGTTCATGGCAAAAGGGAATATGTGAAAGCAAAGGACATACGAAAGAAAGCAATCATCAGTCCTGTCTTTGAAGAAATCAAATGTCATTTCAAGAAGGACAATAAGGAAAATCTGGCGAACTACAGGCTGGTCAGCTTCACGTCAGTCCCTGTCAAGGTGATGAAGCAATTCATTCTGGAAAGCATTTCCAAATACATGAAGGACAAGAAGGTGACTGGAAGCAGTCAAGGTGGATTTACCCAGTGGAAGTCATGCTTAACCAATCAGACAGCCTCCTACAATGAAACTACTACCTTGCCAGATGGTGGGAAGAGCAATGCATGTTGTTTACCTCAACTTTATTAAGGCCTTTGACACAGTCTCCTATAACAGCCTTATAGACAAGCTGACATAGTATGGGTTAGATAAGCGGATAGTGACATGGATTGAAAGTGGCTGAACAGCCAAGCCCAGCAGGTCATGATCAATAGCACAAAGTCCAGTTGGAGGCAAGTCACCAGTGGCATACTCCAGGGGTCAATACTGAGGTGGATATTGTTAGGGACCTAGACAATGGGGTAGAGTGAACCCTCATCAAGTCGAGAGATGATACAAAACTGGGAGATGTGGCCTTCAACAACGTGGGGAACTGGGCAGAGAGGAATCTGATGAAGTTCAACAAAGTGAAATGCAAAGTCCTTCCCATGGGGAGGAATAACCCCATGCACCAGTACACACTGTGGGCTGACTTTCTGGAAAATAACTCTATGGAGAAAGACCTTGGGGTCCTGACCACTCTTGTCCTTCACGTGTTTGGAAATGTTTTCCAGAATTAATTGCTCCATCACCTTGACAAAGACTGACGTGAAGCTGACCAGCCTGTAGTTCCCCAGATCTTCCTTCTTGTCCTGGACAAGAAGTTGAATGCAAATCAGCAATGCACCATAGAAGCAAAGGCAGCCAACAGCATTTAGGGCTACATCAGGAAGAGCACTGCCAGCAGGTTGAATGAGGTGACCCTTTCTTTCTGCTCAGCACTGATGAGGCCATACCTGAAATGGTGTTCAGTTCTCGGCTCCCCAGTACAAGAGAGAGATGAACTTACTAGAACAAGTCCAGCGAAGGGCTATGGAGATGGCTGGAGCATCTCAGAGGAGGAGAGTTGAGACTCTTCTGCCTGGAGAAGGGAAGGCTCATCAATGTGTGTAGATACCTGGTGGGAGGGAATGAAGAAGAGCCAGGCTGTTCTCAGTCGTGCCCAGTGACAGGACTCAAGTTTTCAAATATTGGTTTGGACATCTGGAAAACTTTTTTGAGTAACTTAATCAAGAAAAGATCCAATTATTTTATGAATCTTTCAAAATCAAGAGGACTGCAAAATATTATTTTTATGCAATATTCACTCATTTAACTATATGTTTAATTTGTTTTGAAAACTGTAAAACTTTCATTTTTAAACAATGAGTGGTGCACTTCTGTCAGATACTTCTCATGAAAGTAGAATTTTTGTTTCCCGGAAAACTCTGACATCTTAACATTTCCTTCCTTCTAAATGGAAGCAAAGTAAATGTTTTCCCTAGGACTTTTATTAATTCACTTAAGATAAACTTCTATGCAACTTTTTAATTCTAACACTTTTTTTTGCCTAATTTATAATATCAAACACAATCCTCAATGAAATGTTGTTCCAAAATGAAACACTCAAATATTCTGTCATGACAAGATAACAAAAAAGTTATCAAAAAGCTTTGTTTTGATTGAAAGCAAAACAAACAAATACAGTCAATCCTGACACATTCCCACAGAACATTTACAACTGAATTAATTGGCATTTTCTGAGAAACATTCTGCTCAAAATTTCTGAGCCCCTCCGCTGACAAGTGTATAGAATCGTTGCTCTGTCCCAGGCAACCCTCCACACATGCACGCATTCTGTTGAGCTGACAAGATTTCTGCTGACCTTTTTAAGGTGGAACTGCATTACGATATTCCTATCACAAAGGTAGAATACGAAGGAAAAGCAGAGAAACTGTTCCCAGAGAGGTGTCTCAGGTAATTTCTCCCTGTGCTTCCCCTAGGACAACATTTTTACCCAATGTTTTTGCTCCAGACCATACCTAGAAGTAGCATCTAGTCCTTTTATAGGTCATTTAGTATTATTGCATTATTACATGGAATACTTTGGATATTCATTACCTAAGAAAACTAACAGGTGGGGAAAAAATCATGATGGAATTAATGGGGTGGTTTAAAACTATTATCTTTTAAAATGTTCAAAAACAGTCTCAAAGTGTGCTACCAGAGTGGTATGAATTAACTGTGAAAGCTTGCTGACGCACACCAGGCTTCAGTTAACCATGTTAAAGCATCACATAAGTTTTACCATGATTTGCACAATTTGCTGCTATTGATTTTTATATTCACATTAGTACTTGAAAGGTGATCTACTTTTGAAACTTTTTGCATTGTTTTTATTTTAATCATTTTAGATTTATAAAGTTGAAAAAACAGACAAGAAAGTATTGCCCTCCATTCCTATTCATCCAACTCATCAGAGAATTCATAAGGCCAGAAAATTTCTTTTTAATCCCCACCTCCTTTTGTAGAATGACTTGCTAGAAGGTCTCTGCCCTTACTCCTAGACACAAAGGTTCCTGCAGCACACTATTGAAAACTGAATGGTAAATGTTCAGAGGGCATGTCTTTAGCAGATACACTTCACACTTGTCTGAGGTCTTAAATGCTTTGTTGCTAGTGAATTTTAGATTATCACATGACCGTATCAGAAAGGAGAGTCCCACAGAAGCTGCAGGACTGAAGATACGTATATTCGGTATACACCATTTACACGTAGTGAACTCTAACTGGCACGAGCAGAAAACTTTAGTCACAACTGAACCCAAACAGGAAACAAAAGCAAAACATGTGTTGTTTTGGCTCAGTTATGTATAATTTTGCATGAAGTACACCAGATATTCAAGCAGAAGAGGCTCTAGAGATCCAGAGATCTCAACAGATATGATAGGAAGAACTGAATATACAGTGATGACCACTACGTGTAAATATTCTGAATACAGCGAACACAGTTGTATCTGAGATACACGTTTCAGAGAGTGCATAGGTAACAGGCATACAACATTGTCTCCTATTAAATGGAAAATTCTGACTTAATGTTGACTTTATAATGGCAAGTTAGAAAACAAGAGTATTGACAAAACAGCTTTTATTTTCCCCTGATGTCATCTGGTCATGTCACTCATCGCAGTTAAATCCAATCCCTATTTGCAACAAGCATTATGAACAGCATTCAGGCATTTATTACGTGGTGCTAAGCCAAGCCTGCATTTGAGTGCATGCTCTAGTCATTTCTACTTCTGCAGCTATCTAAACTGTCTAAAGTCCTCTTCACCTCAAAAGGACTGATCTTGTTGACAAAAACTGTGTGTGCATATACAATGTGTAACATCATAAAGAACATAAGCACACACTTTGTCTTGTCTACATGCGTACCCTTACCTTCATCATATTTTCCTACTTCGTTTATGATCCTATCATATTCTACATTTTCATCTGTGGAAAGGACTGAATTTTGAAAACGCAGGAATCTTGCACCTGTTGCTCCATTTACACATGTGGAAGATGACTGCAAAATGCAAGCGAAACACAACATTTTTAATATGAAAATGTTTCACAGCCACACTGCATGAGCAAAGGCAAGTGTAGGACATGACACTCAACGAACCAGTCTTCTGTTTTGCACCATTCACACACCGGGCACATCATGAACTCATCAAGACTGCCATTTCTGTGAAAGTCCCTGCCAAATCTGCAGTTACTTTCAAGGCTCTTTTACACAACCAGAATTTTAGAAAGGAACAAAAATGTAAAGGAGACTCAGCCCATAATATTTGAGTGCTAAATAACAAGATTGGGTGCCACGCTGCATACATGAGACCAGTAAAGACTCAAAATGTCTACCAGTTATATGAGATGTAGATTTATTATGATTGTATGTCAGGAACATTGTTCTGAAATATAAAAACACAGGCTACCAGATGCTGAAGTGCACATGACTTTTTAGTGCGTTTCTTTAATGCCGGTAAACTAAAAAATGAAGAAATGAATGTTTATATTTAGCAATGGTGGGTGACAGCATGATCAATGTATCAGTCTAGTTTGGAAAATTCAGTTCTAGATCTTTTTCCTCCATTTGCTCACATTCTTCTACCTATATGGCAGCAAAATCACCAGTTAAAATTAATGTTATTGATCTTTCCTCAGGAGGTGGAAGATAATAATTTCAGTCCTGAAGCCCACACACATAGTTTGCACTGATAAAACTCAGAAGTAATTGATTTTAGACACCAAAATGATCTCTGATTTCCCATTCTTCTAACTCAGTTTTTGGGTGAATCATTCAAAATGCTCAAGGACTACAACATATAGTGAAACCATCTGTTAAAACTAAAAAGCAGTTTTACATGCTTCCTAGCTGGTAAGGATCTCGACAAAATCCTTTGCAGTAGGGGTATGGGGGGCGTGCACACAAACAAGTTCTAGCAGAGCAATGTCATACAAAACATGAATAGTACAGGTTACAAAGTATCAAGATAATCAGATACATGTGAATGCACAAGTCTAAAACATTTAAGTTAAAAGCTTAACTTAAATATGTTAGAAAAAAAAGTATTTACAGAGGATGTTTAACAACATGCAACAAGTTACAACACAAAGTGATTGCTACAAGGTGTAGCCTTTGGTGGGATTTTTGCTGCTTGTACCTGGGTTCACAGGGTCAGTCATGGCAATTCTGCTGAGAGCAAAAAAGCATGCATCTGGAAAATTATATGCATATGTATATGAAAAGTTACAAAGCCCTTCAAAAGAGCACGGCCTTTTTTTTTCTCTTTTCAAAAACACGAGAGCTAAATAGTCTCAACTTCTTTGTGTTGCCTTCAAAATGAATGACCTGTAGTGTTCTTGTTTGGTCCAACATTGTCTCTTAAACATCCATTCTGCAATGCCACCACTACATAACAGTATTAGGGCAGAAAAATGAAGAAAAGCAACTTTTATAAACTTGGAAGGGGGAAGAAAAAGACAGAGATTGAAATGACAATGTCAGAATCTTCTACAGCTCTTAGTAATATTTTTCCTCCTCTGGAAAAAAATTTTCCAACCATCATACCAATAAATATATACTGTCCTTACATACTTAGTCCCTGTTACAGACAGGGACTGCAGACTTTTTTCCTTAAGTCATCATTTCTGATTTTAATTTTCCTTGCTCAGTCAATACTTCCAGCATAGGGAAAAAAAAAAAAAAAAAAAAAGAGAGAAAAATGTTTCACTAGGGCTTCATTATTTGATCAACTAAAAACAAACCATATAAAATAAACAAAACCTATATATAAATAACTATATAAAATAAATGCTGACAGATTTGGGTGGGTACATTTTTCAGATGACGTCTTCTTTATCATTCCTATTAAATATCTTTTTAATGTTACCCTACACATGTGAAACAAGGACACAATCAATACTCTCAGGAATATTTTTCAGTACCCTATGGCTCCCATTAAGCTGTATCTTGGCATGAATTTTTAAGGGGTTGCTTACAATTTTAAACACTGCCCCTCCCATTCAGCTTAAAAGGGATGCCTACATTGCCAAAAGCTAATATTTTTGTAAATGTTTCTCATAAACATTCACTTCCTTACTTTCAATTCAGCATTTCTACGATGTTTTGAAATTATTTCTTCCTCATGTCTACTGTGATCTTGAAAGCTGTTAACAGACTAACTGTGGGCAGAAAGAAAGATGATATTTGTATGTACAGGGTAAATTCTCCACTGTCTTTGCTGGCACAGTTCCATTCAACAGCTTCTTTGGCACCCACAGCACTCTGCCTCTTTACACTAGTGCTTGGCCTATAGCTTAACTGCCTGTTCTCTCATAGCAGATACATCCATTTTACTGTCTTGGTATTTTCTATATGTAATTTCTCAATATTTTAAGAAACAGGCATTAACTGAATGAAGTAATGATGATTTCAAGCGTGCATCCCCATCAAGTGTATGGGTCAGTGTATTCACACAAACACTTCCACAAAAATCAGAAAAGATTTATGCACATTTGCACTCAAGGCTGCTCTACAGGCTGTTCAGCTGCTGAAACAGTTTAGACAAACAAAACTGAATTAACTAAGAAGACCTTAGACCTCCGTTCCCTTCAACTCTGAGTTCTGTGCTGCTGTCATGACGGTTAGAGATTTCCCCTTGCTCTCCACATGTTAAATCTTTTGAGTCTTTAAATCTACAAACAAGCTACTTCCCAGCCTTTCTATTTGATTCTTGGCATCAACATTTCACTTCCAACATGAAAAACACTATGTAGTTTCTTTAACTGCATCTAACACGAATCGCTTCCCCTAGGCGTGCAAGTTGCAGCTGCTGGTGTCCCCCTGAGCCCTTTCCTGCCACACTGCTTTAGCTTTTTCAGAAAGATACCTGTGACACAGCAGGCAGAATTCCTTGACAGGATTTCTCTTCCCTTTAAAAAGCCTTCAGTTTTCCCTGTCAACAGCTCCTACACTTCAGGTACTTCAAGTCCCCTCCCATTCATGCTGCAGGTTACAGTATTTCTTCAGTGACCTCTTTTCCTTGTTACACTAGGGATGGTTGCCCAGGCTTTTCCAGACAGGGATATAATCATGTTCAGCTGGGTTTTGTTTTTCTTAGTTTAAGACATGTTCTCCCTCAAGTTAAAGAGTATCCATGAACACTAAACCAGCTTACGCCGGACATATCCAGCGAACATGAACAGAATACAAAGTGTTGAAGATGGCAAAAAGGCACTGTCATACTGGTCCAAAGAGGTGTGCACGGGCCCAGAAGCAAGGGCAGTAAGTTCCTCTAGTGCTGTACAACGTGTGGCTACTCCGTGCTTCTGCAGCTCAGCAGATGCTGGGGTCAGCTGGACAATGCTGTCAGGTCACCATGAGGAGAGAAGGTGCCAGCACTGGGCTGTAAGTTCACAGTGGGTTCAAAGCAAGCGAGGGATGGTGGGGAGCAGGGAAGAAAGAGGAAGTCCTACTAATCCATACAGCACACATGGTATGTGATGAACCATGCAGTGAACAAGGTAGGAATCATCTACTGACACCAGTACACAACACAGGCAGCAGAACAGTACTATCCCTGGGCTGGCACCTGCTCATTACCTCCTTCCAACCCAGGTTTGCCATATTTCCCTTTGGAAAAGAGGTGCTATCTGATGCCTCATTGCTTAGATAGGGTGGGAAGTAGGCTAGGACATTCTTACTTTTCACTATTTTCGTGGTTTTCTGGTTTTTCTTCCAAATCAATAGGTCCGTCCTTCTACTGCTGTGCTGGATCCAATACAATGCCCATTTTTCCTTTTCTCTTGCATCCTCATCTGAGTCTTTCTACTGCTTCTCTTACATTACAAAATCAGAATCAGAACAGTTAAGGCTGGAGGGGACCTCTTCAGATCATATAGTCTACCCCCCCTGCTCAAAGCAGAGTCAATTCCAGCAGGTTGCTCAAGTTGTGTCCAGTTAGATTTCGTTTATCTACTAAGCTGGAGACTCCACAACCTTTCTGGCAATCTGTTCCAGTGCTTGACCATCCTCACAGTAGAAAGAAAAAAAGAAAAAAGCATTTTTTTGTGTGTTTAAATGGAATTTCTTGTACTCTAATTTGTGCCCATTGCCTCTTGTCCCTTCACTGGGAACCGCTGAGAAGAGGCTGCTCCCGAGCTTTACATCCTCAACCAGCTCTTTCTTGTTCGTAAGTACAAGGTAGAGTGGAGTGCCTCCCCTTGTCATCTCCCCAATCGCCTGTGTTAGAAAGCTGTCATTAATGCACTCCAGAAACCTGCTGCATCATTTGTGCCATTCTCTGTTGTCCCTCCAGCAGATACTGTGGTTGCTGAAGTTCCCCTGTGAGCACCAGGACCCGTGAACATGAGGCTTCTTCCTGTTGTCTGAAGAAGACATCATCTACTTCTTCCCGACATGTGGTCTGTAGCAGACACCCACTGCAACATTTCCCACATATCTCTGCCCTCTAATCCTATTCATTAAGCTCTTGACTGGCTCATGATCCATCCCAAGGCAGAGCCCATGCATTCCCACTGCTCTCTCATCTGAAGGGAAACTTCCCATCCTCGCCTTCCCATCCTGTCCTTCCAAACACATATCCAGCCATGGCACCGCTCCATTACCTCAGCCCTTAGCCTGAGCAGAACAGACAGCAAGAGGAGACAAAGAGACTCCAATACATCTTCTTTCTACTTCTGGTGCCTAGGAAAGGTGGCCCCACTGGTCTGGCTTTACAGCAAACATGTCTGTATAATTAAGTGTGTTTATATGTGCCTGAGAATGGCCAGACGGAGAAGTGGTCCTCCAGATGGGAAAGACAAAGATAATGCAATATGCTACATATGTATACTCATATTCGTGAGGAAAGGAAAGCAAGGCACACAGATGGAAACATCTGCTGAAAAAAAACACGCCAGAGAGAGAACTACAGAGTGATGCATGTTCCAGCCCTTTGTAGGGTCTGATCCAGACCCCTGGCTCTGCAGGACAAAACAGGAAACACAAGGTGGGCAGGAGACAAAGGAGCGGGCATATGAGTGGGACCAAGGGCAGACAGACACCAGAACAGAAATGCTATGCCCAGCTTCTTGCCCACTGAGAAAGACAGTGCATCTGTCAGCAGATAGTCTACAAGTGGAGCTTAGAACGAGCTCCTGGTGCCATGAAACTGCCAAGTATGTTCACCCTGCCCTCACCCACTTTAGCACCTTCAGTAATGGAGCAGATGTAGTGCATGCCCTACAGGCCAGGCGAATTGTTCACATGCCATGTTTTGCACAAGAGTACACTTTGATCATCAGTGATTTCTTATGAAAACAGAAAAAATCACATATTGGCTACCTCGCTGGGAGGCTGCAGTGAGTGCAGCGGTTTCTGCACCAGAAGTTTCTGCGACATGAAGCCAGTAAGGACTTTTCAGTGGCAAAGAGCAGGGCAAATAGGGGGAGTTTAGATACTGAGTGCACTCTTACAGAAAGCCTACAAGCAGAATAATTTTTACAAGGCCTTTTAGAAATTGTATAATAATAGTGAGTTAAGGAACGTTATCTGGGCCACATCATCCTCTTTCTTCTCATGGTCAAAGGATAAAATGCCTGAAATTAATGCTGCTTTGTTCCCGGTGGAAGCATAACTAGTTGAACCATACAATGAATTAGTCATGGATTTATTTTTAGACTTTCATTGCAGGTAGTCCTGCAACTATTTGCTCTGGCAAGACAATGCATGGCTAGGGAAGTTAGGCCTCCAAAAATAGTAAGCATTCTACATATTTAGTGGGAGAGCACATTAGAAAGCACTCATACTGTCATACCCTGAATAATCCTGCTTCTCTTGCTGCTCCAGATACCATCTTTGTGACCTCTGTCAGCTCCTAAACTGGAACCAAAAATATGGGATCAGCTTCTGTGTAAGACCAACTCATAACTGGCAGAGGACAGTTAAAGCAGCCTTTAAATTATCAATGCACAGAAGAATCCCTTATCAGCTCTTCTACAAATCTTCTCTTCTTTCTCATCCCCTTTCCCTGTAAACAGACTTCTGTCTCATAGATCGCTTCTGGATGACTGCTATCCTCAGGTTTTCACTGTCTACTTTTGGATAACTAGAGAGATTATATTTGGACTACAGTGTCCAAAAATGTCCTCAGTAGTGGCAGCTCTGTTACTTGTGAAATCAATGACATTTCTGGCTTCATTCAAATATTTTCCTGGAAAAATACATTGCCTTTCTACCAGCTCTGGAAAGGAGAATGTATGATGTATGCCTTGCCATAGCATCTGTGTAAACTTACCACAATATACAGCAATTTTCACATCTGCAGTTCCAATTACCCATTTTAAATCAAACACATTTTCAGGTAACTCCAAAACCTTTCTTTTCTCCAGTCACAATTCTTTCTCTGGTAAGACCAGAAGGCACATGCTTAACCAAAGCATGTAAGTTGTCCTACTGTTTTTCGCAGGGATCTTTACATGTGTAGAAGCTGGTGTCTTGGTAACTGGAACTCAAGGGCCAAATTCTCTGCTCATGTTGTCCTGTAAGACCATGCTCAACTGATTTTAAAGTCCAAACTGTATAATGAAATTTAGCCAACTGGAAAGTAGAATATAAAAGCATTATGATGCTGTCAGCTTTACAGCAGGAAGCCTTGTGGCTAGCATTTATTTGGAAACATAACAAGCCCTGAAGATGTTAGCTAGATTTCCTTAACAAGTGATCTTATTAATGTCATTCCTCTGTATGGAGAAGAGTGTGTTAATCCTGGGAGCTTGAAAAGAACTAAAATTATATTAAAATTTTTCATTTGTAAAGGTCTTTTGAATCAAGTGAAGCCCATGATGACAAGACCAGCAAGCAGGTGCGTGGCTCCCTCGGAACCTGCAGTTCTCCACCGTACTTCCCTGTTCCTACAAAGCCTCAGGACGAAGGATGAGAAACTGCAATTCTTGACTAGCTGTCCAAGAAACTACTGCTACTGTGCCCAGGTAAAAATTTAAAGAAACATTGTTTAGCAGTTCAAAACAACAACTGTCTTGAAAGACTTACAGAGCTGAAGTCACTCACTGGCTTGCTTTCTGCTTGTTTCATTCAGCTGGGCTTTCTGTTTGTTTCCCTTGGCTCCGTTTCTTGCTCGTTCATTGCCTGTTGTATAACTTTTGCCCAGCAAAGCTTCAGACTGGCTAAAGCTCTGCAGTGTCCACAGGAAGGTGAAAGGGCAATGTACTGCGATGTTTGGGCTAGGTTGGAAGTGCTGTATAGAACAGTATTTTCGCTTGTGGTTCCCTGCAGGTTAGGTACAAACATATACGGGTTGTCTTGTTTGTAAAACCATCCGGCGCTCACACGTTTTCCTCTATCACAGGTGACTCCAATGTTTAATATAACTCTAACGTAAAGAGTAGCATATCTAGTTAAACAGAGATGAGTACCACTCCAAAACAAAATCTGTTTATATTTATATTTAACAACAGGAGGTGTATCCTCTAGCAGATATTCCAGTCTGCCTGGAAAGCGTATATGCTCTATTAAGGGAGGCTTACAAAGGCTTTGACGATTCCTATGGTAACCCAGTAGAAAGGCTGTTACCATGGGGACTAGCCAAGCCTATATAAACCTTCTGTCTTCATTAGAGTATCTCTGAGACTGAATGCTTTAACAGTTACTGTTCTGGAATAGTTAACAACTATTTCTGCTTTGGGGAAAGAATTAATTATTTCTTTCTGGTGGAAGTCCAGTTATTTTGTCAGCTTTCGATAACGTTCAACAGCCTGAATACGTATCGTATACCAATACACTGAACAGACTAAACAGTGGTATACACTTTAAAAAGCACTCTGCTATTACCATCCCCAGTATTATAACATATGTACATTATGCATTTGAATTTGCAGTTAATTTAAGCATAGAAAACAGAGTATATCACAATCCTTAAGTTTAAATTAAGGAACTCGCATGCACCAAAGACCATCTATCTGCGTGTATGTGTAGTTTGTTATCTGTGAAGGTGGCATTCTGCTTCCCATTCAGATTCCCCTTCTCAGTTACTCGCAACTCCTTCTAAAATACTCTACCAAAACAAAATAAAACAAAAAGTATTTCTTTTGAATTTAAATGTTTCATGCTTAGTGTCAGCCAAATTTGTTTTTTTCCTTTCCTTTTTCCTTTCTCCATTTTCCTTTTTCCCCTTTTCCTTTCCTTTCCTATAAACTCAACAGTTTTTGAGTTACACAAGTAGAAATAAAAGGTTTGTTTCTTTCATATGTTCTACACAAAATGTTTATACATTCACAGCTCAAAAATGCCTGAAGGAAGAAATTTCAAACTTCATCTCAGTAATTTCTGAGTCATCATTAATTTTCCCACCTCTTTCTTATATATTAATGAGACTAATTTCTCTTTTTTATGCCCTTTTCTTTTGATATAAGAGCTTTTCTTTTAGCACCCTCCCTCCCATACCCTTGGGATATTATTCTGCACTTAAAGACAATATGCCGACCTCAGAGTAAATAAATCAAAGAAACAAACAAATGAAAATCTCTGAATAATTCTTAAAGAGTTTAAAAACATGCCCTCAAATGGCTTTTGTCTCCAGTTGCAGCACTACATGTGCTAATGCAGTACAAGTTCTTGACTGGAGTCTTAATATCAATTGGGAATAGACTAAAATTATTATTTCTCTCTACCTCAAAAAAAAAAAAAAGTCCATGTGCCCTTTATAATATTTTTGGGACCTTCCTTAAAAAAGGCTTAGCTGTGCATGGCTGTGGTCTCCCCTGGAGTTCATAAAGAAGCCCATTTCTGCTCCATTTAATAATGGACAGCTCTCTTTAGGGCAGGAATTCAGCATTTCTCAGAAAAAAAAAAAACAAACAGGACTTGTTTGTGGTATAGCTTTCTTCCACATTTGCAAATTTAAAACCAGCAAAGAATATCACCACACTCCTCCTTTTCAGATGGACAGTGGCAGAGATGATGACTGATGCACCCAGCCAGGACCAGTGTATCTGTGCCCACTTCATGAGGTGTTGCAAAGAAGCACCCTCCAGTCTGAGATGTTTAGAAAACTCAAGGGTTTCATGCATCTATCTGCGAGTCCAAATCTTGCTCAGCCTACTGGCAGTTGTGCAGACTTAGATTCTTCAAATAAGACACTGCTTGGACCAATCCGTCGTTTATGTAGCATATGTGACAGAGCCATAAAGTACCATCACGCTTCGCAGCTTTGCTTTCTATAACGATGCCTTGACCTCCCACTTGATGTTCAGCATATGATGAAGACAGAAATTAAAAAACGTTGTATCATCTCTCTGTTTATACCCCTTTTTACATGCACTAGCATGCTCAGAACAGCACCACACACACACCACCTGGAAGACACGTACCTTGGCATTAGATATTCACTGCTTATTTTCCAGCATGTATTTAGACACATGGCCAAAGACAGTATCTGAATGATACACTTGATTCCAAGTAGCACTTCATTACAGATTACAGGGTCTAAATGCACCTTCTATCATGGTATAATCTGATGTAACTCCTGGATCAGTCAGACCACTTTGTATCATAATGCTTTTCTCCTTCAGATTAATGCAGAGGTCCAAACTCATCATGATCTACCCAAACTGAGAGCAAAGCTTCACGTACTCACTTCAAGTCAGTGCAGCAACCAGTAAGATAAAGAAGGCTTATCTATTTAATAACTTTCTAATGGTGGATATGCAGTGCCTTTATAAAAAGAAACAGTACCTCATTAGGAAAAATTAAATTAAAAAGAGTAAAAGAGAGAAAAATATGTAGCATAAACAGCAATGCTAGTATATGCCTCAGTTCTTGTGAGGATCCAAGTTTTCAGACTAGACTGGTTTTCAGAACAGCAATACAATTAAAAACCAGTTTTGAGTGAGTGCACTACTGACTGAATCACTTTAGGCACACAAGTCACTAGATATGTATTCTGTCCCTTAAGTTTACATTTTTATTACAGTTGTGCACACACTTATAGCAATTGCACATGCCAGCTGGACGCACAAATACTTACACTGTCCTGAAAAATCTGGGTCTTAACATGTTGTGCAAGGCAGAATACTGGTTCACAGTGCTTGCTGGGCAAGCAGTCTCTGTATTGCGTTGAAGCATTGTCTATCTGTATCTCCCTGTCACCATACCCTACAACTTCACAAGTATTCAGAGCAAAATGAAAAGATACCCAAAAGGCATTGTAACAGAACCCCTGCGAATCTCAACAATTAAAGCAATTCTTTTCAGGATGAACTCTACTAAGGAGATCCAACTTTTTACACAGGTCTTAAAATACCAGTGTTTGCATGTTGACAGAACATTTCTGTATTGGGCAAAGACTATGCAATAAGTTCTGCAAGGTGCATGAGACACCATTGCTTCCCAAATTTGCATTTTATTTGTTGAAAATACACGTGCTTAGTTTAAAGTGTGTTTTTAGCTATTCAGCTCATCTTTTCTACTTAGTTTTCTGTTAGGCACTGAAGTGATGATATCTCAGCTAACTCAAGTGGTAATGTTCAGACACTGACACCACTACCAGCACCCCTTCAAGCAGAGCCCAGTGAATGCCCCTGAATCAGCAGTGTACATGCCAACTGAACAGAATGAGGTCATTTCTCTCCCTTACATCTCTTCCACAGCAAGTAATTGCTCAAAGAAGCAAGAGTCAGTCGGTGTTCTTACAGTCAAGAAATCATTGCCAATTATTGCAGTTATGAATGATCCCTTACCAGACTAGAGAGGGGGTCCTTAAGCCAGCCCCACAGCCGTGCAGCCGGCACAGTGTATAGATGTTATAGTACAAATGATCTAACAGTGTGGTAAAGGGAAAAGACCGGATGACGAGTGATACGTTCATCCCTTCTGCGTGGTGAGACTTACAGTTCGAGATGATTCAGTTAGGGAGTATGTCAGCAGAGAGTTTTTAATCTTGTTAAAGAAAGCAGTCTTCCTTCCTATTGGATACCTACCGGCAGTCTCTAGAGAGATGACTTCTTCCCAGTGCTGCACAGAAACCCACTGCTTGCTGTGCTCGAAGGAATGTGTCAGAACTAATCTTACAATAACAAGTTGCACTAACTGCTGACATGAATTTTGGCACTGACGTAAGCCTGAGTTGTTTAATTAGTATTTATGAAGATGAAGTGATACCGTTCTTCAAAAAATGGTAACATTCTGATAATCTTTTATCATAAACTGATATACAGTTTTCAACCAAACTAAGATCACTTAGAAAAGGGGAACAGTTATCCATGGTTTAATAAAGCAGAGAAGGGATTTGGAGAGCACAGCATTATGCAGAAGTAAATAAATAAGCTTTCGCTTTATGGTATTTATTTCCTATTTAGCTTCTCCTTAAAAGTAATTTGATGTTGAGAGAAAAATTCAGCTCATTATTATGCATGCATTTTGAAAAATAGGTGACCATCACCATACTTTAAAAATGTAACATTCCAGTAGTGATGTATTCATTTACCACACTAGCAGAATGGGCATCAGTATTTAATATCTCCCTAATTAGAAAAAAAACACTTCCATGATTCACAGACCGCTATTCAAAATGCAGAACTTCATTCTCATAGGCAGCAGAAACTAACAAAAATACATGCAATTAGTCTTTGGTAGCTTTCTTTAAATTGATAATGCTAAATTCTTACAGATTAATAACATACATGTACACAGACACAGTATATTCTTCCATCTTCAAAGAAAAAGATCCATTAAAAAATATTATTAAAAGACCCCTAGGGACATTTTCAGGTGTTTTTCTACTGCAACAGCATTAGCTCATGATAAATTCTGCTCATAGCTTCAAGAATGTTTAATTTCCCACAGTCAGATTGCTTTCTTCCATTGAAAAATCCCATGGGAAGTGGTTTGAATAAAGGGATACTCACGAACATTCCTCTTCTGCTGTATTTTTGAAGCCGATTTGTGCATATCTCTAGGGATTGACCAGAGACATAAAGATACCCACAAGGGTGGGAAAATGTTTGAGCACGAGTGTTTAGCACAGTGATGTTCCTTGTTAGCTTTTTAATGAATCTACATTGAGAATAAGGCCCAAAGTTCCCAAGTGCTGGATTTGCTCTTCCTTCAAGCTCCTTTCCCACACATCTGTTTGTGTAAAACAGAGGGCGGCTGCTGGAGGCCTCTCAGAAGGAAGCCTGATACTATCAAGGTAAGTAAGTGACCTTCTTTCCATGCCTCTCATTTTTTCTTCCATACAGAAAGGGGGAAACCTGTGTTTGTCATGTACTTTCCCCATGTCTCCACTGCCTAGACCAGTCTGTTCTTTCCATTCAATATTCTGCACAGTTTGTAAAAGATCTCTCTCTCTCACTACTATCTTCCTTCCCAAGAGTCATCATTCTCCATACATTTCATGCAATTTAATCACATGTTGAATTTTGTGTCCAGGTAAAGACTTTAGATTCCCAAAGAGATAGGCTTTGCTGTAATATGTGTCCACAATAAACAGTACATACACGGCACTGCTTTTATCCTCTCTTATTCTAACTACCTGTCACAGTGTAAGTATCACACCTTCTTTTACTCTGAAATTCCCCACCTCCCCAAGTCTCTTTTTTCTCGCCACTGTTTCCCAGTGAAAGTCACTGTCTCCTCTCCATCTTCCCTAGGTGGGCTGGGAAGCACAATGCACTCATGATTCATCTATTCTCCCTCTGTTAGCCAAGTTCCTCCACTTTCATATACTGCCTCACGCTTACACCCATTCTGTCCACTTCATACATTTAGCCTCTCCATGCCGGTTGCTATGCCTACTCAGCCCAGTCAAGCATAGTCCATTTCAATTTCTATCAATGACTTCAAAACATCTCATAGACGTACAGATACATCAGTCTTAGACACGACAGAAATGCGGAGCCTGCATGCCTGAAAGCACAGTGCTACACGGAGTTGAATATGGTCCCTTTATCTCATGAGATCTACTTGCACCTGAAGTGTTCTCAGGTATGAAAAGCACTCCTGTGGCTAAGGGGAGAACACCCAAGGACCCACATCACGATACTGACGTGACACTCTTCTCCGCCCCTCACTGTCAGACTGATATCAAGGGAAGCAGGGCCAGCACTGAACAGATCCCATCTAGATTTTTATCACCGAAAGGGCAGACAATGTTTAAGATGGACGCACAGAGGAAAAGCCTGGTTTTCACTGATCACTGAAAGAAAGCTACTGAGTGCGGCAGTGTCAGTAGGCCTAGAAATAAAGCAATGTTGCATATATTTCTACCCTGCACTACTCCTTCAGACACTCTCCCATCTCTGATTCACAGGGGTTAAAAATCTATCAGAACCTTGGAATTTAAATAATTTTCCAGCATCTCAGGGTTTTAGCTGCAACACCTTGACCAGTCACAAAGGACAGAGGAAGGCCTGTAGGGAGCCAAGGCAGTGGACCTGTCCCCTCCAGCTGCAGGGTTAGGAACCCATTTCACCTATCTGACAGCCTTCCACACCAAGACTCAGAGCATCAAGAGCCTCTCGAAGTCCTCCTGTGTCAGTACAGCTTTATGCCACCCCCAAACAGGCGGGTGGTTGTCAGGCACAATCTGGCCTGGACTGTTTTTCATTGTATAAAGTTGCTATGGTATCACCAATTAAAAATTCTAAAAAATAATCTGCATCTGTACAGCATGCTAAAATAACCTACCAAATGACACGTCCTTTCGTAGAAAGCGATTCTACTAATTGCTGAGGGGCAGATTCCTCCACCCTTCCTCTCGCTGAACAGTGCCTTCAAGCTGCAAATACTCCCACTGCTTTCAGCATTTGCCAAGCCGAAGTTTTCTGCAGAAACCATGAGTCAGGCTCCAAAAATCAGGAGACGGGCTTAAAAAATCATAAGATTTAACTACAGCAGGTAAAGTATTTTGACTTTACGATTGGATTTGGCAGAGCAGGCACTCAGCATAAGACTCAACCTTCACAGCTAAAAAGCAGGTGATCAGCAGCTTCAGCAGAGAGTGATCCCAGGCACATCTGAAAATATGTGGTCTAACACTTCAAAAGCATTTTGATAGTGTCTAGAAGAAGGAAACTGAGATCCTAGTTTCCCTGATCATTTTCTTCCCTCTCCATTTTTATACTTCTCATTTCATATTCTTTTTCCCCCTTTTTCTGTCCCTCTATCTTAATTTCCAAAAGCATTTCAACAGATCGGTCATTGCAGGAAGAAGGTGAAAGTTAAGACTCAGATAGCAAGATGGTTCTGGTAGCCAGGGGTCTGACGAAGCCATGGATGGCAGCACTAGCCCATGAAGGCAGCACCAAGCCTCCTGGGAGAGAAGGTTTTGCTGATCAGACGGCAGAGTCTGGCACGCGCCAGTGATCTGGAAGAGCCGAGCAAGGCGAGGGTGTCTGATTTCACAAAGATTTATTTTCCCCTCATTCACCCATCACCTGAATATCAAGGATTTGAGATCAAATGACTTAAAAACTGAACTTCTGTCAACAATGTCTGATATCACAAACTAAAGATCTGTTTTCCTTCCTCAGCCTCACAAGCTGCTCCTTCGTAGTCAAGGACTCAAGCTCATGTCCCTGACTGACATGCCCTGGGCCTTACTGGTCCTGACTGGCCTCCATTGGCCCTCCTGCCATGACTGGGGGGCTCCATGTACCTCCTGTGCTGCAGCCCGAGCTATGTCGCTAGGCAAGCCTGTACTTATCTGCCCTCCCTGGCCTTGACCTGCTGACTGGTCCTAGACTGACATGTTGCCCTGCTTTTGCCTAGTGGTTACTGGACTGTTGACAGAACCTGCCACGGCCACCAAGCTGCCCTGCTTTGGACTGTCTGTCCTCAGAGAGGTCATTGTTCCTCCTCAGTGAGGTCATTGTTCTGCCTCAGTGATGTCACAGTTCCAGCCTTTGCACAGCCTGACACCAGGCCAGTTGTGTGACAGAAAGGCTCTTGCCATAACTTGGAGCAATCTCAAATTAACGCCAGGCTGGCCACATCTTAGGAGTCCAAAGGAGGCTCTGTGGCAGCCATGGACAGCAGAGCTGAGGACCATCACTTTTTTCCTAATGACAGGCACAAACATGGATGTGAACACCACATGTTGAACACCTCTATGCAAAGCACACAAATCATAAGACAGATTTAGACCTGGTCAGACCTGATACGATGAGAACCTGCCTTCACTTACTTTCTCCTGCTGTAGTGAGCCTTTTCACGCTCACATGTATTATCAGCAATCTTCTATGTCTTCCACAGGAACAGTGAGCTAGAAGGTCGTAGTGCACAGAAAATGAGAACTCGGCACGTTCCCTCTTCAACTCTAAGCTTTATCTTTCCCACACAGAAAAAGCCTGGAAGCGCTGCAGCATCAGCTTGTCAATGGAGGACAATTTAGCTTCGAGAAATTATCAGCACTGATTAATCTCATGACGTTTGAAAGCAAAGCCCAGAAACAAGTTTTATCACATTAGCTTTATGAGGTTCTATTAATTAAAGACACAAGCATTTATATATGTTCATGTTATAAGCTTTCTATCTATTAAATTGACTAATTAAATTCATATTTTACTTCATGGGAGTTGATTAGACTTTGGTCAGAAACATGTTAATATTAGCATTTACATAAGAGAGTAAACAAGTCCAAATAGGCATGTAGAACTTGGTAACAAAAACATGAATTTGTAATGTCATAAGATCAAAAAGATGTTGCTAACTATGATGGAAAAGAAAGACTCTGGTCATTTTCAAAAAGAAAATATTAGTGCTTTTTTTTTTAAATGGGTGTTGAGAAAAGCTAAGTGAATAACTGTCTGTCTGGGTGCTGCAAGTGGGAACATGTCTAGATGCTATAAATTTAGAGATGAATAATCTTTCTTTATAACAAGTATAAGAAAAGTACAGAAAAGATGCTCCATCTTAAGAAAAGTCCATATAAGCGGAATCAGCTTCCGTATGAGGAAATAATTACTGCAAGCTGCAAAAAATAGAAATAAAATCTCTGACGAATGGCTGGTGTATGAATTCCTGTTACAGTTTATTTATGCAGACAATATAGTGTCTGGGATGAAACAGCTCTGTTGGCAGAACGAGCATGAGCCACTGTATGTGGGCTCTCAGAGCACTGCATGGGAGTGTTTACTTCAGCTCTCCTGGAACCATACAGAAGTGACGTTATCATGCTAGAGCCTGAAATAGGCAGTGAAATCGCCAGCACCAAGAGAAAGCTGAGCGTGTGGCTTAGATCTTCGTCATCTGACAAAAAAAAGCCTAAACAAACTAAGAGGAAAAATTATTTGAAACCTCTTCCGAAGCAGATCTCACCGAATTCGAAGAGGGGCTGCTGGACTTGGTCATTCCCACTTTGCCACTGTGATCGTCTGCCTGTAGCGTTTTCTGCAGGGCAGGACAAACCACATCTTTTTGCCTTTTCATGTCTGTATGTTTACATTGCCTTATTCTTCTAAATAAGAGTTCAAATCATACTGGATAATGTCAAAAATTCCAGTAATCCCCAGCAAGAATAAAACGGTCTCCTCTGACTGAGATAAACAAAATAGGGAGTATATACAAAAGTTATAAATAGCTTCCTTTTCTAATCTAAAGAATGAGCCTGAAATTAAAATGTATTGATTGACCAGTTTCAGATCTGGAAGTTGTGCTGATGTATTCTGTTTAAAGATACCTGCAGTAGGCCTTTTTATAGCCCTTTTGCTCAGAACAGTCAGAAATGAAAAAGAGGAGGAAATGCGTGTATCCGAGGACGGGTGAAGCTGTGGCACGGAACTGCAGAGGAGCAGACCTGCTGCGGGAACACAAAAGAGCAGTGCTGCCCCGTCCCTCCACCAGAGGAACCCCTCATCAGTCATCATACAACTCTTACAAACCAGTGGGTCAGGATAAGGACCGCACTCCAGCTAATAGCCCAGCTCTTTGCTCCTGCACTCCTTGAAGCAAATGACAGAAGATCCATTGGCTCCAGGGACAGTGTCACACCCTGCCAACAGGAATCACACACTACTGTTTCCCCAGACATGAAGTTTCTGCGAAACCACAATTTTCTTTTGGCCTCAGTGTGCAGCTGTTGATTTCTCCATGTGTGTCCCAGTGACATGCTTCTGAAGTGCCCAAGGCAAAACCTGGGCACAGCCAGGGAGCAGCCAGCCCTGGGCCTGTAAGGGCTCCTGGGGTATGCAGAGATGGGCTCAGCAGTGATGCAGCTGAAGGAAGAGAGCTATCTAATCTATATAAATCTTGAAAGTTCACTGAAGTGGTTTAATCCCCTTCCACTGAAATCAGCTGGAGTCTTCCCATTGATTAACAACAGGACTGGCCTTTGGGGTTTGGTTTTGGGGCGGTTTTTTGGTACCCGTAATCTCACCAGAAACAGGCAATGACTATTATTTCACCAGTTCTGAACTTCAAAATTTTGTCCTTCTTCTCTCAGCTGGCATTCTGTAGCATTCAGCTACTTATTTTTTCCATGAAATAAAACAATTGCATCAGGATCTATGTTGCAAGCCTAGCAAAAATATTTAGGGGGAAAAATCCCATTATACATGGATAACTTCTTCCCAAACGGAAAAAAGATTATATATTTGACCCTACAAAAGACATTAATATACCTGAAAAATAAATGGTTACTTAAGATGTATTATGTGGGGCAAGTGACTGAAATAGATACACCTGAGAGGAGCAAATTACACAAGCTCATTATTATGATAAAATTAACAGTGATGGTCACTACAGTAGAAAATGACCAAAAATTCATGTGTCATGTTGAGGAGGAAGAGAGGAGAGAAGAAGGCATGCAAATAAACATCCTGATGCAGTATATGCTTTTTCTGCCTCCAGATTCTACCAGGCAAAAGAAGGGTACGCAAGAGGAGGTGTCTACTTTTTCTAGAAAAAAAAACCGAAACAGCATGGGGAGGTATCATTTTATACATTTTCACATTCTGATATTTTATGGTCCTATGTTAACATCTCTTTGAATTCTCTGAGCACTGCTTTTGCATTATACAAATTTCTGGTTTTGTCAATATGTGCACTGAATATTATTATTTTTAAAAGAATCTGATTTGGCTTTGTTCAAAACTGGAGGGAATTTTTCCTGGAGGAAAATGTAGGAATTATTCTCATCTTTAACTTCTACAGCCTTATAAAAAGACGAAAACATGCAGAACAGAACTTTTACTCTATGGCAGGAAAATCTAAGTTGCTGTGTTCTCATCATATTTTTCTATATTTTTAAACAGTATCTTCACTAGTAAAGGAAGATATTCTGTGAGGCTAGATATTATGTACATGCTGAAACAGATGTCAGTAACTGTTGTAAAAGCTTTTTCTACCTCTTACAGATCCAAACCAGAGCTATTTTCTGGAGAGTGAAATATCTTTATAGTATCTATAGCAGCAGTAAAAGCAATGGCAGCTGACAGCACCATCCAAAGCAGATATAGTGGATGAATGGGTAGTGTCAGTGAATGTTAGCTAAAAATTCACAGTCATTTACAATAAGTTAGATGCAACTGCAGTCTAAAACCTATGCAAAGGAAAAAAAAAGTCACTTCTCATAATCATACGTGTACCTTTTCTCTTACTTCCACACCTAGACATCTGATTACATGCATGCAAATAGATATCAGTTTTAAGATACTGGGCTTATTTCAGGACATGATCTGAAGATCCTTTTCAGGCACTTAACCATCACTTCTGTTTCTCCAAGTGTTCCTACTGAACATTATTACTACTAAAATGTCTTAGGGAGTTTTTAAAAATTCCCAAGCTTATATATTCGTGAGGCATGTGATTTTGAATATATCTGGTTTTGAGCCTTTTAATCCTGCACTTATTATCTGAATACATTCAGTCAGTATGCATTAAAGAAAAAAAATCTTTTCTGAGTTAATTTAAATAGATATCAATGATTCAACTTCAGCCAAATCTCCAGTGCTGCATTTCCTCTGTAACTTTCATGACATAACAGATGTATAGTCTCAATTTGTTTGTTGGCATATTTTTAATAATTTTTAGTAACAGGAGAGGATGCATCACAGTGAGTACATGAAGTGCTGCATCTAGCATAAGCTACAGCTTTTCACAATTTGGATACAATGTTCCCTAGGACATCCCTTGGTAAAATACATTAGTATTAATACCAAAACCTTTAGATAGGAAGGCCTGGGTTGATCCCTTCTTTTTGCTCTTATGCTTGCCATAAGAACCTGATTCATTTCCGAAGGGCTTACCCCTAGCTAATTTTACATTTTTCTGTTACTATTGTTATTGTCCACATCAGTTTTTTGTCCTAATGCAGATGACACAGGTGATGTTCTGAAGGCTGTAGTTCAAACATCACTCTGATCTTCCTTAGGCTAGGATACAAACAGATAGTCGTCGTCCCTCATCTGATCTTAAACAAGTATGGTCTTGGTGGCAGCGGTCTATATTAGACATCCTCAGATGAGAAGAAGGTAGTCCTTGGTGCATATTCCCAGCTCTTCTTTTCCTGCTATGGTACAATTTCCGCTGATAGCTGTATGTAGACAGTTGACAGGACCAGTGTGAGAAGTTACTGAGATGGGTCTCAACTGGAAACAGATGTAATGACAAAGACAAGCTTTCCCATAAAAACCCTTTTGGATCCCATCCAGGGAGGACTTCAGCTGTTTTAGAGAATTTCAGGATAATATAAGACCGCACAGAACAAGAAGAATGTCAGCATGCCCTTTGCTAACAAAAGAGCACCCACGGTAATAGCCAACACTGCTCCTACCGCCTGTCCCAGCCCAAAACAGGCTGTGCATGGACTAGGGTTGTGCATTCAGTTATCCGAGTTGCATGTAGTCCCCAACATAAGAGGGCTGACCCTGGTGCTACTGCTGAAACAGAGTGCATCTCCCTACCTGTGGCAGACCCTGGGTAAGCACCAAGTCACTAGGCTGGGTTGGCTGGGGTTGGATGTTGCATGGTGTGCTGCAACTAGGTATTAAAATAAATTTGGAAACTGGAGAAATACTAAAGCCTTCAAGATTTATGGGGACTGATTAAGGAACAGGCTTCTGCACTTTGGAAATAGCTCCAGATGTCTTAAATATAAACCAGGAAACCCCAAAAGTAAAATCTGTAATATCTGAGATAATTGATGGTTGGTGCAGCATTATCTGCACTTTGACAGATTCCTTTAGTATTACCATCATACAGCAGAATCATAAGGACAAGATCACTGCTGATCCTTTCAGTGATCCAAAAACACAGATATTTTTCTTCTTGGGAACATAGGGTTACTGTACTTGTTCCCAAAAGCTGAGATTGTGCTGCTGTGAGCTGCCACATGGGCTGGATAGGAAGCAAGTCAACACCCAGAGAGAACAGTAAAGGAATCATAACCCAGGGGTTGTTCCATCTTTCATTTTTAGATGACAATGTAGTAAGAGGGATAAATGGTGAAATGCTGTAGGATGTAGCCAGGAGCTAAGACCACACAGGCTGGAACAGTGGGGTCATACAGGCAGTTAAAAAATGAAAGTATCCCTTGGAGAGGTAATTTTAAGCATGATCTTACATAATAGATGGAAAGAGAGTAGGTGGTGTAGTCATATAAGACAAGAATCTACCCCAAATCAGAAAATATGTACAGCATTTCTTATGTCTTAAATGCATTTTTATGTTTTAGGTATAGCAGTCAAGATCAGATCAGAGTCATTTGCAGGTGATGCTAGTTACCCACTGCAAAAGGAGCAAAATGTGGTTTTAAGGGGTAAAAGGAAAACTTTGAAGAATCTGAGAGAGCCTGTCTGTCCTAACACAGAGCCCGAAACCCCTTTGAGGGCTATAGCGTAAATTAAACCAGAGACGACCTCACTTACTCTTTGTGAATTCTTCACACTTTCCTGCTAGCTGCATGTCCTACAAGATGCCTTGCCATCAGCACCTTGTTCATTCCATTCATTTAGACTTTCACAAAGTCCAGTTCAGTCGGTTGAAATCAGAGGTGTCCACATAAAGGGGTATTAAGTCTAAAGGCTTAACTAGGAGCATAGATTAGCTATGGGCAACAATTCTAGAACTAAAAAAGGGAGCACTGCATCACTGGATGAGATCTGAATGGAACAAAAGGATTAGCTTAAACACATGCTCAAAATAGAAAATAATTTTAGTGATGTTGTTCAACTAGGAGGCTTTTTTTTTTCTTAGAACAGATCTGCAAAGGAAAAACTACAGCAAAGCAACTTCTCCTCCATTCAGCTCTCAGGGCTTAATTGTCTTTCAGTACAAATTCTACAAACTAATTTAAGTATCTCAAACAATGAACTGGATGATTTGATATGGTCACATTACCATGAGCATTGTGCATGCTGCCTTTTTTGTTGGAGAGCTTGCTGATTTACCTGACATTAGCATGCTGCGTAGCAGCCTGGCTGGTCTCTCAAGCAATGACTAAGTCTTTGGGCAAAGTTTAGAATTTGGAAGAGTGAAAGCGTAGTTGAACTGTGTGTATATTTTTCCTTTTAGAAGGCATGTTGCAATCAAGGCTGTAAAGGTCACATCTACTCCCTCCTTTTCGTTAGTGCTGATTTAGGCAAGAAGACAGTCATGTTTGGGGGGCAAATTACAGTCTGATGTGATAAATGCAGCAGTTCAGAGCCCAGGATCAAAAAGGTTGCCCCCTGGGAGACTGGACTGACCATATTTCTCCTATAGCATGTTGCCTCATGGTGCTTCTGTTTCAGAGAAAGTCCCAGGCACATGCAGCTAAGCAGGGCTTACTGAAGCTACTGTATTTATCCAAAGCAGTTACAGGACACCAATCACTGGCTGCCAAAAGTATGTACTGAACTCAACATCTGCTTATAGCCTCTATAACAGAAGGGGGTTAAGGAGGAAGATTTAATATGTGAACAAAGGTCTCTGTCTCTCTCACACCCATTTTGCCTCATTGTCTGTCTCCAGGAGATGGACACACGTTCACAGCCTTACCCCTAGCTTCATTTAAACTACTTATAAAGTCATCTTCCCTTTCCGGACTTTCAATAGCTGCCCAAATATGGTTAAAAAGTCTTTAATCAAGCCCTCTAACTTCCACAAGAGTATACCTAGCAACAGATGTGCATGTTTGTTACCAGTACTTTATCTGAACGCTTGTGTTACTGAAGTATCTGGCAGTTCAGTCAGCCTTTAGAAAGAGGAGAGCATGAGTTATTTTCAGCACCTCAGTGCAACTTTTTTGACAGGTTTTAGGATTAGAGCAGCTTTTAAGGGACTAATGGGAGAATCCAATTGTCCTGCAAAAGCCCAGAGTGTGTAGGACAAATATTAAATTACTAGCGACTAGACTTCACAGCTCTGAACGCTGATTAGTTTTTTAAAAATCTCATTAGTTTGGCATATCATTACAGTCTTTGTTTGCAGTTGCTCTCTTAACTTAGTTCAGTTCTAAAGGATGTCTGAGAAGTGACCGACTAGGACCCATTCAAATATTTCAGTTCAGAGAACTCTCTGAACTAGGGAAGTAAATTCATCCTTTCCATTTTTCCAAGTAAAACTCAGTCCACTATCACTTCTGGCCTAGATATAGTTTCCTCATTTGCTTTTATTCTTTGTAACAGCAGGGAAGATTTTAAAGCTGAGCCATTTATAGCCATAACCCATTGAATTACTTTCTGGTGAAGTGGTTGAGAAAATCTTCCTTTGGAAGAACTAGTGACAGTGTGTACATATTCCAAATCATAATGCATGCACCAATAAGTTTCTGGGTTTAAAAATGCTTTCCTTTACTTGTGTATAGCACAAATGAAGTCAGTGGGATTTCAAATGAAATAAAACTTGGCACTTCTTCTCAAAAAGCCATATTTTGTTTTGCTAGATCTGCATAACTCAAAATTGCCTAAGTGAAAGTTTCTTTCACATAAGAGAGATGAATTTAGCTCAAGAAAGAATTTCCGTCTTAATTTAAATCCCTAAGACAAACAGGTGTTAGTCTGTGCAGAATTTGGCCCTCTAGGTCCTTTTATTTTACCCCTACATTTATGTTCTCTCAGAAACAATTGGGCAATTTCACCATCCACTCAAAGATAAAATACGATCTGTCATTCCAAGACCAAGGCATGGATCTCCCAGCTTTGCACAATGCCAGTCCTGATAAATGAAAGAAACAGAGAACACTTGAGAGTACCATATTCTCTTATTTAATTTTTTTCAGTTTTGCCTAAGATATCAAGAAAATCGTGGAAGCATTGCAGATTTATAGTTTTTTTTAATCACTGTTCAGGTATGCCTAGAAAAAAGCAATAGGGATTAAATACCCTATGCCTTTTATCACCCTGAGGTTGTTATTTTTTGATTTCTGAAGTCTCAAGCAAGAGTCACCAATGTTTGTAATTACATCATCTATTCTAGAAGTTGCAAATAAAGGTTTTTATTTGCATTTACCGTAATATGATGAGTTCAGAGTAATTTCAAGCTACATAAGTAATGACAATACATCCCTTACTCAAGTATATGGAATAGAAGTGAAGTTGTAGTACTCAGGCCCCCCAGCTCTCCAGCAGACCGGCTAGAGTATTTAAAGGATAAGAGTTTGGGCCATTTTTAAATTATTAGCTTTCTTTTGAAAGAACCAAGCAGAGATCTTAGTTCCAGACCACACGAGTCCAGAGATACAGATCTTCCAGTGGATAGCAGTAACCACAGAGGCTCTCTGGCTGTCTCTGTGAAGAGATTGTGGAGAGCAGTTGCTCAAATTCAAGGCTCCCCAGGGAGTCTGTCACAGCCACCAATTATTTGAAGAAGGGAGCTAAAAATAAATCTTATTTCTTTTCTGTCCTCTATTTCAACATGAAAGCAGAAGGTTCTATGGTTTAAATGAATAGCCGTCCACCCCACCCCCCCAAAACAGCAACAACAAAAACCATGTACCTCTTTTTCATTGCTACTTCATTAATGCACCATGGAGATGCAAAGGAAGAGCAGGTATTCCTTGCAGAATACTTCATTTTCTTGTGAATTCAAGGGAATATACTCCAAGTATGTTCCTGAAATGCAGAGGAATGGAGTGGGATCTGGTGGTAGCTGACATGCCAAAGAATCGACTCTGTTTCTGCCAGTGGCCAGCAGGAGACAATGTTGTAGTGTTAATAAACCACGCTTAATTCCTACTCCTGAATAACAGTGAGCTCTGCTAACTACCTAGCTATTCTCTGACGGTCAGCAAAGCATAGAAACTACATTTTTAAGTATTTGGAAAGGGCTGGAGCACAAACAGAGTTAAGGTGGGCTTTCTGTTGAGCTGTGCTGGTTTACCTCTCCTAATGCAGATCTGAGCAAATTACTTCAATCTTATGACACACTGCAGGAATTTTTAAGAATTATTTTGCAAACCTGGCTTCTGTGGGTGCTTTCATGTGCCTGATATCATAAAGTAGCACCAACCTGAAGGAAGGATTTTAAAGAGATTTTCAGATCAATTTTCTGGAAGACTCTGCTTTATAGAGAATATCATCAGTTTGAACACATGTACAGAGATGTGACAGATACCCACACACATAAGTCTATGTACAGGGAGTGACAGAAGCAAACTCATAGGCACTTCCTTCTAGCGGTGGCTCTGTAGTAGCTGTATCGTTCACAATACGCCAGGTTCAGGATAAGATAGTCCAATGGGGATACCAGTAATTGGTTAGGAAACCAGGTATACCAAAGATAAAACATTCATTCCCTCGTCTTCTAAGAGCTTTCAGGAGAAGGATCTACCTGCCCTCCGCCTTTGGGCTTCATAATCCACAACCCTAACAAGAATAGGATTTGGCCCAATGTCTTCGTAATTTTTATGAGTCCAGTATTTTCCTATTTATTGATCCATGCGTGAGAATCACCATAAAGACGAGTTAACACATTACCTTGTTCTCAGCTGTTCCTCTCTGTCATTCCCCTCTATATGGTGCTGTAATGGTTGCTGAGAAATTTAGCAAAGGAGGCAAGAGACCTGCATGGTTAAACAAGGAGCTTCTAGCTGAGATCAGGCAGAAGAGAAAGGTCCATGGAATGTGGAAAGAGGGACAGGCCACTTGGGAAGAGTACAGAAACGTAGTGAGAGCATGCAGGGATGCGACGAGGAAGGCCAAGGCTCAC
>Ga0065711_1029994_pt1 | contig 34122 bp, 35 predicted proteins | sample Hoacrofraction12_FD_59098 | JGI IMG/M metagenome (GOLD analysis project Ga0065711, IMG submission 59098) | Hoatzin crop microbial communities from Cojedes, Venezuela - Epithelial fraction 12 v2 (version 2) | ecosystem: Host-associated > Birds > Digestive system > Esophagus > Crop | place...
CACTGCAAAGAGTCTGGCCCCGTCCTCCTGACCCCCACCCTGCAGATATTTGTAAGCATTTCTAAGGTCCCCTCTCAGCCTTCTCTTCTCCAGGCTGAACAAGCCCAGCTCCCTCAGCCTCTCCTCGTAGGAAAGATGCCCCAGTCCCCTCACCATCCTCGTAGCCCTCCGCTGGACTCTCTGCAGTAGCTCCTCAATGTTAATCATCTTTGCCTCTTTCCTTTGTACGTTTTCTCTGTCGCTTTTGTGTTGCTGGGCGCAGTATCCCAGACGCTGTGTCGCTGATTTATGTGTCGGCATAATGAAGTTTTCTCTCCCTTGCCCAATAGATCTCTTTGCCTTTTTGTCTGAGCACTGGGTTCTGTTAAAACATTGTTTGTCTGGCGGCTCTCTAAGCTCCCCGTGTCACGAGGCCCTCTTCACCACTTGTCCCTGTGCTGCATCAGTACTTGGAGAGCATAGTTCCTGCTGCGGATCGTTTTTACTGGATCTTTAGCCGAGAGAAGACCTTCCCCCTCATCCTGCGGCGCTTGGCGCCTGCAGGAGCCTTTCAAAGCACAGTAGCTGAATATGAGCAGAGCACCCGAGCAGATTGTACCTGCTGGATCTCCATCACCCGTTTGCTTGCAGACACCTTAGAGAAACCCTTTATGGATTTGTGAGAGTGGAGTTTTTTCCCTCAATGTACATTTGTTTGTTTTTTCCTTAAGTCTGCCGAATCTTTGTTGCTATTTCTATCAGTTTTCTTGGAATGGGTGTCAAATGTACTGGTCTGTGTTTCCACAGAGCTCCACTGGAATACTCTTAAAACTTGACATTTGCCCCTTCGCAGTAATTTCGTGTTGGCGGTGTTGGAGCAGTGACACGCTGCATGTCTTGGTTCAGTGGCTGCTGAAGTGCGAGATTCAGGTCGTGCCGCAGGGGGTTTTTGAACCAGAAGAAGGACCCGGGTTTTGAATGTTGTCTGATCTTGGTGTTTTGTTACTGTTTTTTTGGTTTGCTTCCACAGTTGTTCTTACAGACAGTTCAGTTTGAGAGAGATCCTCAGCTCTGTTCTTCACGGTTGGAGATCTCTGCCCCGGTGGCCCCTCACCCCCCACCTCCCCCCCGATTCCGCCGCGATGAAGAGGGATGCGCAAACTGTTTTTTTTTCTCTTCCTGCTCTGCCCGTGTCCTCCTCGAAGGATCCTTCCGTACCTTGGTTTTTAACTGACCCTGCAGATTCTGTCAGACAAGAACATGTATTGCAGTCTTTCTCATGGATGCTCTTTATTTCCCTGATTCAGGAGAGTCTGTCCTCGTTGTCCAGAGATTTTCTGGCTGAAAAATAACAACGAGTCTAAGGCTGACGGCAGTAGCGAAGGAGGAGCAAGGAGGCTGTTGCCAGTCTCTTAGCTGAAGCCTGTAGCGCAGAGCACCCTGGTCTCAGCGGGCTGTGTTCGTGCGGGCACAGAGATGCCGTGCTGAGGAGGAAGTCAGCTCTTGGGGCAGTAACCACGGGTACCGTAATTAAAAGAAATTACTTTGCTCTTCTGCCCTGCTCCCCAGCACAGTGTGCCAGTGCAGTATCCCCCGGCTTTCAAAGAACTTCCTCAGAGCATAAAGAACAAGCTTCTCCTCTGCGGGGTTCTTGGAAAATCCCATTTCTCTGTTCTCATTCTGATTTCTCTGCTTCTTCATTTAGGGTTTCGGGGTGATGCTTATCTCTGTCGTGACAAATCATAATTTAGCAGGGATTTCTCTCGGTGGCGGTGCTGGTTTTAACAGCCCTCCTGTTCCCCCTGCCCCACCAGTCGTGTCGGTGCAGCTCATGCTGAGCAGTGGGACGTGACGGATCCGAGTGAGAAACAACCTCGCAAACCCGGCCTTCCCTCCGCCTTCTCCTGAAGCCTGCAGCAGCTTTCTGGTCCAGCTGCGCCCGACGCTGCACAGAGCTGCCCTGGCACAGCTGAGGGAACGGGCTGTGGCTGGGTGGAAGATGCTGCAGTGGTTCTTTTGGGGCAGGATTGCGATGCTGCTTCCTGGGTGCCGAGGGCAGAGCTTGCCGGAAAGTCTGCAGCATTTTTAATTTTCTCCGTTGCGTGCTTGAAGCTTCCTGGTCGTTTGCCAAAGCACAGGTACGGCTGTGCCTGCTGTCCGTGGGGCTTTAGCTGGTGCAGCCTGGCCCTGCTATCAGCTGCACAGCCCCATCCTGCTCTCTCAGCAGCGTCTCTGCCAGCGTTGGTGCACGCCGGAGGGAGCACCGGGGGGGAAGCGGCTGTTCTGCGGTGATTTTTAACTGGATGGTTGAACAGATTCCTTGCACCTGGCTGAGTCACTGAGTGTCTTCCAGTCCCTGCTGCGAACGAGGTGGCACGGCTCCAGGTCACAGCAATCTTCGTGATGTGTGCCAGTCTCGTTTATCAGTTGTTAAATACGGTGATGAGCCTGGTCTCTGCGGGAAAAGAGCAGTATATGAGCAGGTGGCTGGGGGTACGTCTTTGTTCTTGGGTGGAAATTAGGTCCAAGTGGGCAAATTTATGATTTTGTAATTTTTGTAAATTGTCTGTAATTAGGAATGTCGTCATTTTGTTTAGCCTTTTGCTGGGAAATGACCACAAACAAGCAAATTTGTCTTGAGTATCTATTTGCGAGAGAGCGTGGCTTGTGAAGCACAGAGCGTGGTACTAGTGCAGCGAGTATCTAACGTAGCTGGCATCCACGAGCATTCCTTGGGACCTCCTTTCATTGAAGTTGACTAAAGTGCAACATTTTTCATTTGCGAGGAAGCATAATTTTGGAGGGGAGGTGTGAAATACAGATTTGAAACTTAGTATGTGCCAGGTGGTTTAAAAAAAAAAAAAGTCTTGGAAGCATTTACGTGTGGATATTCCAGAGTTAAATACTGGTTTCCCGGCACGCCTGAGAGCTCCCAAAGGCTGGGGCTCGTAAGGCACCGTGGCTTGCGTGGAGGATCTCAAGGTTTCCAGCCGCTGGTCGGTGCTCAGACTGCCAGACTCCCAAGTGAACCTGACTCCATGGGTGCTGGGGAATGAGGTTCACGCTGGAGATGGGTTCAGAATTGTCTTTGTAGCAGAAAATGTGAAAACCTTGGTGGCCTGGGCTTGAGTGTAGTCTCGTAGCGTTTTCTGGCTTTCAGCAGTGGAGCCACAAATACAGACATAGTTAAAACCTGTGGCTGTCAAGCCTAAAATGGGTAAAAGAAATCACATTTTAGGTATAGTGCTTAGACGTTGTCCTAATGGCTGACTGTAAAGGGAGCTCCGACTTGGTAACGTAGGTCCCTCAGCAATGTAGGCGTTCAGAATGGAATGAGAAATTCCTCTTCTGACAAGAGGTCAGCTGAAGGTAAAGGCTGAGATGGAGTCATAAAATCCTGCTGCTTGCTCACTGTACAGGGAGGCTTTGATGATGCAAAAGATCTCCTGTCCCTAAACTATTTATCAAAAATAGCTTGAACTTCAGTGTTTGAAGCGCTGTCAAAGTCCTCTTTCTTCTGTTACCTCAGGCCTTGCCCTGCTGTCAGGGAATACTCTAGGCAAACAATGGCAAGTCAAATATCGGTTGACAGTGAAAATTCAGAGGATTAAAGGTGTGTCTGTAGACAAAATTAAAAGGCATTTTGTTAGAAACTTGTGTACAAACACGCACAGGGAAGTTTCTCCTGGCATCTGCTTTGGTGGTGGCACGTCTGCTGCTGCCCTTTCAGTCCCCCTCGGCTACCAGCTGCAGTGGGATGCTCCGTTTCTTGCTGGTTTTTGTCTCTGCCTTTAGATTCTGATATCTTCACTGATACCTGCTTTCTGTGGTTCATGAGCTTTGTGTTCTCCCTTCCGACCATCTTCTGTCTTCTTTTTATTCCTTTGGAGAGGGCCATGAAAGGTGTTGCTGATGCCTCTCATTGAAACCTTGGATGGGGTATGAACGGGAACTCAGATCTGAGAGATTCTGGAGCCCACTGTCGCATCAGGGTGGTGTAGTCGAGCTGGGCTGCTTGGCGCTGGGCTCCAGAGGCCTCCCAGCGCAGGTCTCCAGTGGCTGAGGGATGGTGTTTGCCTTTCTCCATCGCCAGTGGTGCAGATCAGGGGTTTTCCTGCGGAGCGTTGCTCGCCCGGGCGGTGCTGCCCGGAGAGCCTCTTCTTCCTCAGGATGCGTGGCGTGCTCTGTAGTGCTGGCTGTCCCCGCGCTCGCTGGCATCTCGCTTGCTTTCCAGGTGGAACCAGGTGTGCAGCCGCTGGGACCTGCCTCTGAAGGACATGAAAATTTCCCTCCCAAAAATGCAATAGCAGGCCGGGAGAGCAGCCAACAGATACAGCAGCTGGTGAGTTGTGAACCTGGTTTGGGGTGACAGAGCGCTGTACTTCTGCGTGGGGTTTTCACCTGTAGAATGCAGGCAGAGATTTTGGGAACAGCAGTATTTCTGGGTGCGGCTGCTCTGCAAAAGTGGGAAGCTTGGGGGATTCGGTGGGAAAACACGGGCTGTCTGCATGGAGAGTGCTGCTGGGTTGCAGCTCCAGATATTGGGCTGGCGGGGGAATGTGTCACACTAAAATGAGAGGGAAACGTGCCAGCAGAGTCTGTGCTGTGCTTGGCTTAGTCTTGTCTGAACTGGGAACAGATACGACTGACCTGGGACAGATGTTGCGGAGTCTGTGTCCCTCGTGAATTATTCAAGCAAACCAGGGCAGTTGACAGTGAGGTTTAACAGTTCTTGTCTGTCTGAGGAGCCAAGGGTGGTAGCGAGTAACTGCAGATAAAGGTGCATAACCAGAGGATGTCTGCTCTCTGTTACGTGTCATTTGGGTTAGAATAGGAGCGAAGATAGCACAGTTAGTGTTTCTAGCTGAATATTTTGCACAGCTCTGTCCTTTTGTTCCCCACACCCTGTCCTCCGTGCCATTCTGTACAAATAGGAACCATCTGTGTAAAAGGGAAACGGAGAGCTGTTTCCAGAGGATGAAAGGCTTGGGGAAGAGAGGAGCAGCTGTTTCACTAGTTTTATTACCTTTAAAAACATATCTCCCTTGGTTTCTGTGTAGTTTATATTTGTCACAAAGAGATTTTCTTAATAAAGTAAGAAGAGCTGATACAGCATTGTGTCTGAGAAGCTGGGCTTGAATTTCTTATGCCTTGTAAGAATGTGGACTTGCTGATCTGCTGATGCTTGTTTCGTGCAGGAATTTGAACTCAAGAAAAAGCGCAAAAAATGTGAAAACCTTGAGCATGAAGTGAGGAAAAAGCATAAAAGATGCAAAGAACTAGTAAGTGTGCTTGTTGCCTACTGTTGTGATCATAATGGTAGAAGATGAGCCAGGTTGTTGGCGTGCCTTTCTTGGATTCTCTTCAGTTTATCTTAATAAGGAATCACCAGTCTTTCTCTTAATTTGAACAGTGTCACAAGGTTTGGCCTCCAGTCCTTGAGGCTGGAATTGTTTAGAAAGGACCAACTCAACTTGAAGTCCTGGGACTTATACTGGACACACAGGGAATTAGCTCTTGGGATAGCCAGAAAATATTGGATGATCCGTATAATTGGGATAGGGAAATGTGTGTGTGTCTGTGTGGAGTCACGTGTGATTATGGAACTACTGAATTCCTCTAATGCTGACAAAGTTCCTGCAAATGGACTGGACCTGACAAATTCAGTCAGTGTCTCTCTGTACGTCCACGGCCTCCTGCCTGCTCAGAGGCAGTGTTCTCTGAGGCAGAGAGGTAGCTGGCTCCTGCTGCTTTTTAAAGTCTAGACTGAATCCTGGTTTCAGAGTCAACTGTTTAAAACTCGTTGAGTTTGCAGTCTAGAACTCTCTTTAGTATCATTATTCCAAATAATTTGTCTTCCTTAACTGAAATTTGTCAAGAAGACGCTTACCTTGAACCAACAGTGAAACCTGGAGAATGATTGAAGGTGGAGATGGAGTTCTAGACAGCAGTATGTAAATAATGTGGCACTGGAGCTGTGAAGTAGGCAAGGAAATGTCTTGCTTGATCTGAGCTTTGAGGCCATGTAAATGGGAAAAGAAAATTCAGAGATCTTCTGGCTCAGGGCTGGTATCTGCTTGAGCAGTGCTGCATGCTGTTGCCTTCCACCCCTCGAGCAGCATCCCGGCAGCATCTTGCACCATCAGTCAACAGGAGCAGAGGAGCTGCTCTGCAGAACAATGTGGGGGAGTTAGTCCGAAGGCCTTGGTGTAGTAATGCGTGCTCTTTGTGGACAGGAGATCCAGCTGCAGGAGGTACAGAGTGAAAATGCACGGCTGGCCGAAGAGAACTTGCAGCTGAACGAGAAGGCTGGATGGGCAGGACAGGTAAAAAACAGTATCGCTGTTTGTCAGGTGGAGCCATTAGCTGCTGTAAAATTTTGCTGAGAAGAGCTTGCTAGCATGCTGGGTTTTCAAGTTACCGGCTGAGTAACGGTCGTGTGCCCATCCGTGTACTCTCTGTCGTGCGCACCCCAGGGTAACTGCAAGCAGAGCAGTTCACCGCCCTATTTTTATTACAGAGTCTCCCAAGACCTGGGTGAGATGCTTTGTCCTTACTTAAGTTCATACTTGGTTTACCTGTGGTGACTTGTTAACTAGTTCATAACCAAACTCGGACAGTGGCTCGTGGGGAGCAGCATGCACTGGTCAGAGTGGTTGTAGAGCGGAACCCATCACTGCGAGTAGTGCAAGCATGTGGTGTGTTCGAAAGTCCTCAGTCACCTCTGACGTTTTCTTTTTCTCTTTGAAAAGGAGTTTTGGTGGCTGCTGATGGGGCAGGGGAGAAAGCCACCCCTGCAATTCAGAGCTGCCCTTGCTGGGTGGAGAACCCAAAAGCTTTGGGTCTTGGGAGAAAGGCAGAAAACTGGCATTGTTCAGTGTGCAGAGCGGATTTTGGGGGAGGGTGGCTGCACCTCGGAGCGTTGCGTTCTGGGAACGTGTTGCATGTGAGAATGGTGGAAGAGCTGGTACTCCAACGAAGATCCTCCATGGGTTTCTGTTCCCAGCTCCTTCTCTGGACAAATGTCATGCAGAAGAGTTAGAGAGTCACTTCCCTGACCCGTATGTCAATGTCGTCACCATGCAGAAGGCATTCCACGTATTTAATAACCATTTGTTCTAAGTAGAAATGTTTGTCTTTGCTTGATAATCTGCATTGCTAATAGTCATCAAGCCGTAGTGCATTCTAGAGCTAAAACATGTTGCTGGAATTTCCTGTAGTAAGTGGAGGAGGCAAACATGATTGCAGCAGGTTACTGAACTTTCTGTACTGTTCTCTGTTTTTAATCCTACCATCTAGGATAAAAAAAGCTTGTAGACCTTGGTGCTTTTTTCAAATCTGTTCAGTATGTGGCCTGTTCATATCCCAGTCCCTTCCTCCTTCCAAATGGGGAGGGGTGATGAGTCTGGTGGGAGAAGCAGTGTGTGCAAATAAAATGTCCATCACATTGATGACCGATACAAATGCTCACGTGTTTGTTTTGAGTGAAAGCCAGAGGGAGAGGAGGTTCACGATTTCAATGTCATTACAAGTAGAAAGCAGGCCTGCAAGACGGCCTGCTGAGATACAGAAATAAATTGTCCTGCATTATTTATACAAGGAATGCCTATGGTTGCTTGTGCTAATTGAAAATCCTTTCTCTTCAGGTTGAATCTGAGAATGCTGACCTGAAATTGCAAGTTGTTTTGGTTACTAAGGAACGGGATTCAGTAATTCAGACGAATCAAGGACTCCAAACCAAGCTGGAGAATCTAGAGCAGGTGCTGAAGGTCAGTAGGACCCACATGGCTGGAAGGACTGTCCTGACACTTGGTGCTGCTGTTGGATGGCACGTGTTGTCTCTCTGCTGTTTTTGTTCATTCTTTTGTCTCTGTGCTTCCATTGGGAATCCTGGAACCGGGATTCCTGCGGAATTCCTGCGGGATCCTGGAACGTGACCTGCCAAAGTGGGCAGAGATGCTTTGGAAAGGCTGCTTCACGGTTCTGGGTGGGAGGGGAAATAAGATGTCCATCGCTGATTTAAGGATTTTGTTTGACTGTGTTGCTCTGGCTTGTGGTGAGAGTTTCTTGCTTTCTCCTCTGTTTAATGATGATGTGAAATACAGGCCATGTTTTGACTTCATGGCCCATGATAGGACGCAGGAGAGTATTTCAGTAACGTCACCCTTCAGCTGTCTGTGAATTGCTCTGCAGCACATGAGAAATGTGGCTGAGCGAAGGCAGCAGCTGGAAGTCGAGCACAAGGAAGCGCTGCTAGTCCTGCAGGAGAAGCAAGAGGAGGTCCGACGGCTGCAGCAGGTATGCAGTGTGTGAGAGAATGGACATTTTACTCTCTGAATCCCTGGAAAGTGGTGGGACTCCTGCACCTTGTTCCCTTGGAAGTGTGGTGTGTGGAGGAGGCACATGTGAGTTTACAGGATAAAGTAGATCAGGGAAGAGTGTCTGCATCTAGGTGAGCTCGGGCACCTGAGCAAAGTGAAGGGCTTTTCTCATCAATGGCAGTTCTGATCTCTCACCACTGTTTGTCCAAAGACCAGAGGTACTTTCAGTCTGTACAGTGTTTTACATCTATGCTGGTCTGTCGAGATGGTGATGATAGTAGTAGTGAACTTAGGTGAGCTGCTTGCTTATTTACACCAGTTCTTATTTCTTCCTAGGCGCAGGCAGAGGCAAAAAGAGAACATGAAGGAGCAGTACAGCTTCTAGAGGTAAGACAGAAGAAAACAAGATGGATTATTGGCTGCTGATTTGGTGTCTTTTGTTTTTAATGTCAGCTGTCTTGATGCCCTGGGTTTTGTTGGCTCTTGAACAAAATGCTTTAATGACTTGATCGGATGTAGCATGTTGCTGCTGTGCACAAGCACCGGTTGTGCTGGCTGAGTAGTCTCTGGGGTCAGAGTTTTTGGGGATTAAATCCGGCCTCAGTCCTCAGATAAGTTACTTCATTCAGATTGTGCCCAACCACTCTTTCAGGGATGCGTTCGTTAACCAGCCTCAGATCTGCCTGCTCCATTTTCCAGGATTATATGCAGGGAGGAAGAACACTTGTGTCCTTGTGATTTGAAATTTCTTTTGTGTATATGTGCTCTATGCTTTTTATTAGGGGGAAAAAAGCAGAAACATGGCCTTTGCCTGAGCATAGCGAGAGGTGAGGTTTGAGGCAGCTCCGTTGTCCCCTCTGCTAGGCTGGGACCAGCTGTGCGAGTGCTCTGACATCCACACAGAACACGCTTTGCCGTGGTGGCCCACAGCTTAGCGGTGCAGCCTGGCAGATGTGATGAGCACTGCTTTGGTTTTGATTTGCGTTATCTCAAGTGTTTATCAGGATGGCCTTGGGGAAAACCTTGGCTGTGGATTTCTGGATCTGCAAAGGCAAAGCACCACGCCCTGAAACTTGCAGTGGTGATTTAGTGGCTGCCAGAGAGTTGGGTTAGGTGTGATGTGTGATGGCAAATGGGGCAGCTTCTGCTCTCTCAGTCCACTAAGGTTTTTGGAGTACTAAATCATCTGAGACCAAGCAGAATGCCTCGCTGCACAACCCCTGGAGAGTGAGAGCTCGTGCTGGTGAGGCCGTGGCCCTCTCTGTAGTGGTGACATACAGTCTGAGGTGGCAGGCTGAACTGCCTGTGTCCACTGCTGTGCAGCAGCTCTGGGGCTGCTGGAAGCCCAGGAGAGCAGAGCGAGGTGTAAGTGTCTGCTCCGTGGCTGCAAACAGCATCTCCTTTGAAGGGGGGGCTGACCTGTGTCTGAACTGTAGAACCTGAGAGTGCTGGGCTCCTACTGAACGGGGCTGAAGTTGTTGCAGGCTGGGTGGGTGTGGTGGGGAAGTGACGTTATGTGTTACCCCACTGCCACGTCCTTTCTGGGACATCTGCTTTCAGCTGCGGAGATGGGATCCGAGCTGCTCTTATGTCAGCTGGTGTTCAGCTGGCCTCTTAGCAGCCATTAAGCGAAGGGAGGTTTGACGCTTGCTAGATCTTTTCTGAACTAATTCATTGAAAGACTGGAGAAACTGTTTAGGTTTAAACTAGATATCTGCCTGTGCAAAGGAAGAAGGGGGCAGTCATTTTGTTCTGTGTTTGAGAGGCTGGTTGTGTTCTGTTGCAGAGGGGCCTCAGCAGTTAAATATTCTTGCTTTCATGCTACTGGTACAGAGATGCCTTATAAGTCAGTGACATCAGGTGGACCAAAGAAAGACAAGTTGTCACTAAAAGCTAGTTTAATGTGGAGCAACAGTCATTTAAACGACTTAACGGTAATCATAGTTGTTCTAGAACATCAGCGTAGGGCAAAATTAGGGGGTTTGGGATGCCTACACTGTGTATTTTCATTTTTACATGTTTTTGGTTTGCTTTTTGTTGTAATATTGGTGAAGAAGGAGTGTGGTCCATTTCCCCGTTGGAAGAGTTCGGTCACATGATCGTTGTAAGTGGAGTCTCCCTCCTTGGAGGTGTTCAAAACTCAGTTAGACAAAACAACGAGGGAGTTGGGCTAGGGGATCTCCAGAGCTGCCTTCCAGCCTCAGCTGTTCTGGAGTTGTGCGAGAAGGAAGTGAGGGGGGTGAGCAGAGGTGTATGGGGTGGTTTCCGTGTGCAGAGATGCCGTGGACAGAAGGACTGTCTCAGCTTAGAAAGAAGACCTTGAGGGCTATGGTCATGGGAATGAAGGAGTTCAGCAGCGGTTCCGGCACTGCTTGGTCTCAGACCCGGGGAGATGTCTGGACACAAAGTGTCCACGCTGTTGGTTTTGTGGGGGGTTGCAATGTGCTGGGAAAAGAGGACTTAAATTTTAGCACTCGCACCCGAAGCAGGTTGTGATTTGGGTCAAAGCACATTGTGATTTGGAGGCCCTCGAACAGTTCGTGGTTATCCTGTTCACGCATTTGGTATGTGGGATTTGGCTGTTGTGTAGCAAGCAGATGCTTGTGGGAATCTCAGTATGGAACAAGGCAGCCACTCGTGAGTCAGTGAGAAAATAATTTCATTCAAACTGAGGGGTGGGTTATCTTTGATGAATTTTAATTTTTGGCTAGTGTAACTGCTGATGTAGTTTTATATCTCTTTTTGCTTTTCTTATTGCTACCAGAGTACTTTGGATTGCATGCAGGTACTACTATAATCCTGTTAGACAGGACATTTTTCTCCTCTGTCCTGACTTTGACAGTTGCTTGATATTCTTGTTTTAACTATACTCTGGAAAAGATTGCAAGAGTGTCACCTCCAAGAAATAAATGCAATTAAAGGACCTACCACTATGAGTTTTGATGGAGCAGCTGCTTTCCTGCTTAAGTGCGTTGCTTTCTCGACCAATTAGAATTAGAAGCTTTGTTTTTTTGGCATTTCCAGATTTTCAGATTTGTCCAACCATGCGCCTTCTCCACGTGTCACATACATTTGAAGGTCTTTTGGGAACTACTTGCAGTCCAAGAGTGAAGTGTTTCCTTCCCAAAAGCGGTGGCCACACAATTGCAAATGACAGTGCCGTGGAGAAAAAGACAGATCCTGCTGGCTGTGTGATTGGTTGGAAGATGGGAAGCAGAGATTGGGAAGAATAGTTTTCACAGAAGAGATAGAAACGAAGTTATAGTCTGGGAGCTGTGCTGGCTGGCCTATTCACAAATGGTTTGGGAAGAAGGCTGGTGTGGAAGTGATGGGGTTTGTAGCTGATAGAAAGCTGCTTTCAACAGTCGCCTTCAGATCTGACTGCACAGAGTTGTGAGAAGATCCCGTGAGTCAGGGGGAGGTGAAACGACAGGTAACGCTGACCAGGTGAAGGCATGTCCCTGGGGGAGACGCAGCCGTGACCAAACGTGCGCGGCGGTCGGCTCCGAATTGCCTGTTGTGGCAGGGAATGCAATGACTGAGGAAGGGTGCTTTTAATTAGAATGTCAGCCTAATTCCGAAGTTGGTGAAAAAGGCAAGTATGGTGTTGGGAGGTTTTAGGAAAGGACTTGGGAACAGCCCAGGGACATTATTAGGGTTTGCCCACATCCTGTAGAAGTGGCACCCACATCCGTGTGGAGTTCTGGATGCTGCTTTAATCCCTTTGGCGTTAGCCCTGCTTTGAGCAGGAGTTTGGACTGCAGACCTGTAGAGTTCCCTTCTAGCAAAATCGTTATTCTCTGATCTCAGAAACATATAGCAGAAGATACAGAGAAAGCTAAGAAGGGGCATCTGCATGGGGAACGTCATCTGTAGGAGAAGTGTAACAGAGCAGCCAAGGAGAGTGTCTAAGAGGACAGAGCTGAGCTGGTGGTGCTTCAGTCTAGCTTGGTGTGGAAGATCAGAGTAAGTTCCTGACTTGGTGGTTAGAATGACCCCACTGACCTCTGCTCCCTGCTCTTGCAGCCTCTTCTGGTGATCACGCTACTCAGTCGCTGTTGGTGTGTGGCTCCTCTTTCTCTCCCGTTCGGGCTGGGCATAGACACAAAAGTCTTCTCTCTCTTCTGTGTCTGGGGCTTGATTCCTCCTGGTTCTCTGAAGCTCCTGGCTGTGTCCAACGCCTCCTGTTGCTTATTCCCCTGGCTCCTAGCACTGCCCTGGAAACTTGCTGCTTGCCCAGCTGTGTGTGAACCTCTGCAGGTAGTTCGCTGGAAGTACGCGTTGGGTATGATGTGGCAGGAACACGTAAGGGATGTTTGCACGTTGTTTTGGATAACACAAGATCTAAAGACACCTGAGTAATCAGATATCTCAGAATTAAACTGTGGGTTATCCAGGCTATTGACTTGGCCCGCAGTATAGGTGGATTAAACTATGATTAATAAATTTACAGAACCAAGGTACTACTATGGTGCTATTAAACACAATATGCATCTGCTGACTTTGGTCTCCAGACAAGATGGGAAAACCCTCTCTGGTGCTGCAGTCGTTCAGTACCTGTCTCTTGATGTAGACTGCATCCCAAAGTGGATCGGGGACAGGGGTGGTCTAGAGGAAGCCCTACTTTGATCCAGTGCAACTGTTTTGGTTGGTCCATGGTTTCTTTTCTCTATTAAGATGTAATGCATAGGGGAGTAGCATTTATGTGAAAAACCTGAACTGTAAGTAAATTCAAACCCTTCTGGTTACAGAGGAGTCCTGCACAGAGTGACCTGGTGAACAGGGAGTTGACTCTGAGCAAGTGGAGAATGCAGATGCTTCTGGAAGTTGCTCATGGTGTCTGATACTCTCTTTCAGTTCAGAGACAGTTGCTTCTTGCCAGGCTTCAGAGACTTCACCAGGCTTCCCGGAAAGGCTGAGAGCTCCTGGCTAATTGTGAAGGGAACAAGTGATAAACTGATGTGTTTCAAACAGATATGCCACAATAAAATAAAAACGCATGCACACTCAGAAGTTGGTAGGGAGTGGGCTAGAAAGATTTTTGCAGTACTCTGAGACCAGAAAGAAAGCTTTTTTGTAGGTCAGATGTGTTATTTTTAGAGCTGTCTTTAAAGTCAGACTTTCTGTCTCGCAAAATATTTCAAGGCATGATTTTGCTTTTTTCTGAGTTGAAAGGAGAAAAAGACAGTTCAAAAACTTTTTGCAGAATGGAAAATTTTGAAGAGCACAATGCAGTCATCTGTTTTGATGCATCTCACCTACGCAGAATGGCGAGATGAGTGACTACATAGCCTGGTGTGATCTCAGCCCAAAGACAAAAAAGAACAAATGTCATCTCCTGCAAGGCAGAGCGTGCACCTCAGCCAGATGCAGTAACGCCAAATTAAATATTTTCTGCATTAACTCAGTTGAAGAACTGCTGATTAGATAATATATTCCCATCCAGTGTTAGTGCTTTTTGTTTACGTATTACCTGAAGTGTATGAGCAGAGTCTGCACAGGGTATCTGTGTAGGGAGTAAGCTGTTGCACAGAGGAAGAGTGAGAAGAGGCAAAGGAGCAGTTGTGTTCTCCTGGGAGTTGGTATGCCCACACCTAGGGAGTATGTGGGGATGTGTAAGGACAGCCAGGACTCAGCAATACTCTGCAAGGGGAATATCTAGAGACGGTAGAAAGAGAATACTAGAAAGTACAAACAAATAGTTCTCTAGTAGGAATGTGTCCTTCCTTCTTCATGGTATTTCCCCAAGGGTCCCCTGCATCTCATCGTGCCGCGATGTAGCTTTCTTGCACGCAGCATGCGTTTTCCTGGAGCGAGTCGTCCCTGCAGGACCTGGTGGCAAAGCGTGTGGGCTGCTCGCGTCAAGGGAACGTTCTGCAGGGTGGGACGGGGTGCTGATGCTCTCTGCTCTTCCTAGAGCTTGGAGGGACAATCAGGAGTCCTGCCCAGAATGGTGGGGAGGCTAGGGTAAGGTTTTGGGAGCTTGCTGGACCCTCTGGAGTAATGGATGAGATAGAGCATGGGGAGAGCAATTCCTTTTGGAGACGTGATATTAATGATCCAATAAACATGCAAAACCTTTTCAGTCTTTCTAAGACTTACTGATCTTTGCTTATCTCATCTGGTCTTGTGCAGGGCTTGGATAGGATATTGAAGTTCAAACCCAGCATTTCAGGGATAATGAACTTGCAGTCTCCTGACAGATGCTGAGTCTCAGGTTTTCAGAGGTACCAGAGGTGCGGAGCTGCCGGTTCCTATTGACCATTCCTGGGCAGGGCACACCTTTAGGTTCCTGGAGTCTGAGACCCACTGAAAAGATGCAGCAAAGGCCAGTGCTGTTTGGAGCCTCACTGGTTGATACGGGTTTGTGCCTCATCTTGTGTCTCTCCTGTCAGGCCCGGGTGAAAGATCTGGAAGACCAGTGTCGCAGTCAAACAGAGCAATTCAGCCTCCTGTCTCAGGAACTCAAACAATTCCGGCTTCAAACAGGAAAAATCGACCTTCTCACCTCTACGCTGGTGACTTCTGAGCTTCCGCTTGCTCTGTGCAGCTCTACTCCACAGCCCCCCTGGGAGAAGGGTAATTGCTGGAGATGCCTGCAAGTGCTTTGGCAAATGAGTTGTTATTTGTGTAAACTGAAAGGTGTAAAGGAAACAGTGCAAATGTGTAGTTAACTTTTGTGATCTCTGTCTCCATCTCGTTCTCTTGTAAGTACCTGTGGTTGATTTTGTAGTCATGAGGAGGACTTGGCATTGCTCTGACCAGAGAGAGCCCAGGGTGTCCAGGCTGTTTCACTGTTAAATGAATCGTAGTTTTAGAGACTTGAGCTGCTCTAGAGGATGTTTGCTCACTGCAATGTTCACTGCTGATCTTGTATTCTGCCTGTGGCTAAAAGTAATGGACAGATTATTTTATTGCAGAATCGACTGTTCCTGGATTGCTCACTCTCCAGAGCGCAAAGAAGGGTCACAATGAAGAAACCAATGAGTTGGAGTCGTCACAGCGGGCGCCTGATGCCACTGTTGGTGCCCCAGTTGCTGCTGCCAGTTCTCAGAAACAAGCCAAGAAAGTGGAATCTCAGTCAAACTCTTCAAAATCAGAATCCATGCAGAACAGTCCAAAATCCTGCCCAACTCCAGAGGTCAGTGTGGGATTCACCTCTGCAGCTGGGCCTTTCTAGCTGCAAGGGAAGAAATGCATTGCTGAGAGCACCAGTAATCTTGCATTTGTTCCCTCCTGGCTGCCTGAAGAAAATGGGGGAAAACCAAGAGAAAAGCTGTATGAAAAAATTGAAAAGACCTTGGATGCCCATGTCTGTCGTGCTCCTGTGAACATACTGCTGTGCTCCACGAAGGAAGCAACTGGCTAGACACAGTGCTGGGAGCTTGGAGAAGGAGTCGGGTGGGGAGGTCGGTTGGTGGGAAGTGTGGGAAAGCTCTTGCTAAGCTTCCTTGTGACATCTCAGCTATTGTTAAAACACTCAAAGGCTACAAAATGTTGTTCTTAACATGCTGAGGAACTGTGTCCAGACTGTTGTTGGCCTTGAGGTGTGGACGAGGGGCTCAAACTTCTTTGCTGGTGCTTTTAGGTATTGAAATTTTACTTGGTGAAAGAAACCATTAAAAGATGCTGAGTAACAGAGAAATGGAATTAATATACTTTGCTTGTTTGTCTCACCAAGATCTTGTAGGTGGTTGTTGGTTCTCCTCCCCAGGAGCTCCTACATGTTATTGTAGGGTTCACTTAAGCAGTCTTTCATACTCTCTGCTTTACATCACTCGATCTGACCGTTTAGGGTAAAGCAGTGCTGTGAGTGGGGCTGGGTGTGATGGCATGGGAGGCAGCTTTTGCTGTTTTGGTCCACTGATGTTTCCTGAGTGCTGAAACCTTCGAGGCCATGTGGAGTGCCTTGTTGTACACATGGAGAGCACTGAAGTCCTGAGCTACCGAGGCCAGGACACTAACAAAAGGGTGCTGCTGTGGCAGGCAGTGTCCACCACTGTGTAAGAGCTCTGAGAAGCTGTCATGTTCAGAGACAAAGTGAAGGTCACACCTGGGGAAGAACAGGTATGTGACTACTGTCAATTTTGTAGTGGGGAAAAATCCTTTTTTTTAGTTCAGGAAAGCTTGGAAGCCACCATGCCTCAATGGAGAGATCAGGCCAATAGTGCCTACAGAGGTCAGTGTGGGATTGTTGGAAAAGAGCCAGCGGTTAGAGCATTTGGCTTCAGCAGCGCATGATGGTGGGAACACTCCAGAGTGTTAGCCAGGCTACTAAAAGCTGCTCCATGTGGCTCTACCGTGGGGTGTTACGGGGTGCAGGTGTTTGTTACCCTAGGACATGGTTCAAGACTGCATTGCAAGGAGTACGCTAACTTGTAAAGGTGCTCTGAACTCTTTCAAAGATTAACTTTGGCAATTCACGTACTAGAAAAAATACCTGCTTTGCATTCTGGTGCCTGTGGTGGGTCTTCATCAATAATACATGTGCCTGGAGGTCTGCTTTAACAAGGCAGCTTGAATTGGTTCATTGGCACCGTTTTGAAGACACACAAGGGAAGTGCATTGCTTCGGGAAACACAGTTGCGTTACATGCCTCCTTGCCACTGGATGTAAAATTCCAAGATGTCAACGGGATCAAAAGGAATGACACAAATTTCTCAAAGGTGCTTTGGTCAGTAGCCACCAAAGGCATCCGGGGTGCAGCCTCCAGCTTAGAAAGCCCCGAAGTAGCTGATTGCTGGAAAGCTAGAGTCTGTACCAGGAAGATGAGTATCGTGCTTGCCCTGTCTCTTGTACGCTTTCCTTCAGCATGTGCTGCTGGCTGTTACCAGAGCCGGCTGTCTGCACTAGATGGCCCAACCAGTTCCAACCAAAGCTCTGTCTAATGTTCTGAAAGTACATGAACATTATTGAAGTATTTACAGGTGCTGGGGGGGAACTGCCTGAACAAAAGCGCTTAGAGACTTAGACATGCACTAGAGCTAGAAGGTCTCCTGTGTTCAGGTTACCATTTATGTTGCGCGCATGGACGACTACCATTTAGGGGAAGCAAGAAGTGAATATAGTGAATGATGGATAGGTAGGGTGGAAGGGACCTCCAGAGTCTCTAGTCCAATCTCCTAGTCAAGTGGGACTGTCACCAATGCCAGGTCAGTGTCACCATGGCTTTGCCTAGCTGAGGCTCTAAGCTCTTCAAGAATGGAGATCTCCCACCTCAGCAGAAACTTCTCCCAGAGTTGCAGCACCCACCTGGGCAAGAAGTTTTTCCTAGTGTCTGACTGGAACCCCTGAAGTTGCAACTTGGAGCTGTTGCCTCTTATTGCTACTTCTTCACCTTAAAAGTCATTCTTCAGATGGTGCTGGCCCCCCACATGAGCTTAGAAGACTTGTTCACTGATGTTTGAACCCTTTGAGTGTTCCTTTACTCTGTTTTGGGCCATATCATATCCTTCATCTTTAATTTTAGGTGGACACTGCAAGTGAGATGGAAGAACTGGATGTCGACAGCATCTCTCTAATGCCAGAGCCAGGCAGCCAAGGCCCTGCAAAGCTCCAGGTGTTCTTAGCTCGATACAGGTACTGGGTCATTTCTTGTGGGCTCTGAGGTTAGACGGGCCGTCTCAAAGTTGCCTGCTTCACACTCTGCTCTAGGATTCACCACACGTAGGGCTGGGTATTCGCTTAGACCATGTATCTTACCTCTCCATGGGATCTCATGAGACCTGTTATTTCCTGCACAAGCAAAGCCAATGAGCTTCGCTTAACAAAAACATAAGCAGCCCCGTGTTATTCATTGAGCAGCACTGTGGGAATTTTTTGTTTTTGTAATATGGTGTTGGATGGAAAATTGAGTTTGAATTGATACAGTCCTTGAAATGTCTGATTTCTCAAAAATAGTTCAAGAAATTTTCTCTAAGAAAATCTTATTCCAGCAATTAAGAAAATTTCAGCCTGGAAATCCTGAACTGAAGTTTTTGACCAAAATCATTCAGGTTGTAATTTTAGACGGAAAAAAAAAAGCACAGAATGAACCCAAATTTTTCTGATAACAGTTGCAGTATCCAACTGAGGATAATTATATCCAACTGATATTATGAAGAAAAAGGCTAGAAACCTTTTCTTTGCTCATGTAAATTTCTTCTTGCACAAATCAGCTCATGCTTAGGGTTTTAAACATGAGATTTTTGAGATTCTGTGCTGTGCTTGTCCATGACAGTTGTATGACTGGTCAAGCGTACCTTAAATGTTTGGGGCATATTTGATGCCCCATTTTGTTTTTTTTCCAAACTACTAAGTGCATGACATGTAGAGAGCTATCTACATGAAATAGTTAGGAGTGCAGGTGAATTTAAGGATGTCTGCTTTGGAACCTGCTTGGTACACTCGGAAACACAGGAGGCACTCAGGGAATTCACATCTGCTTTTAAACACTTGCTTGAGTCACTCTGATCCGTTCCTTCAGACGTCGGAAGACATCTGTTCTGCTACTCAGAAAATGATTCCTAGCTGCTCTTTGAACATGGAGCAACACGTTATTAGTTACATGTAAAACTCCAAACTAGAGCGTTGGCCTTTGTCTGTGGAATTTGCTGCTGGCAAAAACTGAATGCAGTCCCCGCAAATTGTCAGCTGTCTCACACCGCAGGCTGAATGTGTTGCTGGGAGAGTTCCTGTACAAAGTAAGACCTCGTGTTGTAAATATTTCAGCTACAATCCTTTTGATGGACCGAACGAAAATCCGGAGGCAGAGCTTCCGCTGACTGCTGGAGAATATATTTACATCTATGGAGACATGGATGAAGATGGCTTCTTTGAAGGTGTGTTTTAGTAGAATGAAATATGACCAAACTGCTGTGGAGAGTTTATCGCTTTCTTTTATTTTTAAAAGATAAAGAGGAATTTAGTGAATCTTGAAACCTCAAGAGAAGGATTTTCTGCCCAAAGTTAGTTTATAAGAGGAAAGAGCAGATTCTGTTGAAAAATTTACGTCATGATTAATTCTAAAGCATGAAATCCCAGTCTAGTGATTTCGGTGGGAATTTTACCACTGCTTGCAGCAGAGCTCCAGGTTTCATGCCCATATGGTTCTTCCCTAGCCATGGAGGCGAACATGTTCAGCCCTGGGCACCTGCTGCAGGTGGTCTGTTTCCCCCTTTGCCGTGGCCGCAGAGTGAGCCAGAGGCTGCAGGCAGGTGAGGGTCTCCATTACCTCTTGCTCGTTTGGCGGAGCAGGGTAGAGGCTGAGCAGCCAGACTGCAGGCATTGTCCTGGTTGGTGTCGTACAGCGTGTTTCTCTTTCGGCATCTTTGACAACATGATCCTGGCTGACTGATAGGCAGACGGAATTGAAACCAGGAATTGTGGACTCTAAATTGGGAATGAAGTTTCTTTGTGGAGCTGGCTTACTTAGTGAGATGAAGGATCCAGATTTACTGAGGTGCTTTGCAAGAGCTGAGGCAAATGCATGCCATGTTGCACTGCTTGCTCTTTGACTGTTCTGGCTCTTTCTTTCATTCTTTCTATTTCCAAGCTTCTCATGTATTTGTTTATTTGTTTGTTTGTTTATTGTCTAAAGAATAAAAAGGTTATTCTTTACTAACATTTTCTGCTTTCCCTGCTTTCGGTTGATTTGCTGTAGGTAGAGTTTGAAAGGGGAAAGCGAGTGCAGTCCCTACGCACTGCTCATTTGACTGTGATTTGACGGTGCTTGCACGTACCAGGAGTGCTGTGGTATCAGTCGTCCCCGTGGGTCCCTTTGGGACATCTTTATTACAGAAACTAGCGTAACAAAGGAGGGAACTAAAAAGAAGGCCAGAGCTGAATACAGAGCTGGAAAGATGGACTTTCCTGAGGAAGTACTACAAAACCCAAAGCTGTATGGCTGGGAGAAGACATATAATCATCAATCTGCCTAGTTTGGGAAGGCTAGGAAAAAAGTTAGTGAAAGAGCTGTGATGAGGAACAATAGGATAATGAAGAAGGAAAAACCCTTAAGCTAATTACACAAAGCAACTTGCTAGTTAGTTGGCTCTGGAATGCGTGGAGCAGTGAGTCTTTCTGCTGTGGCCATTGGGATCTCACTAGAGCAGCCTTAGGAAAGGCAGGAAACCTTGCCAGGAATAACCTCCCAGAGGTTTCTTTTTCATTCCTGGCTGCAGTGCAGTTACAACCTAGCTTAGACGTTGTTACGTTGTCTTCACAGATGGGTTGGAAGGCTGAACGGTAGGCGCAGTGGTAACAGGTTTCCTGTTTTTTGTTTAGGGGAGCTGATGGATGGCCGGCGAGGGCTGGTCCCCTCCAATTTTGTTGAGCGAGTTTCAGATGATGACCTCATGACGTTTCTGCCTTCGGAGCTGAATGATCTCACCCATAGTTCATACCAGGAGAAAAGTTTTGTCAGTGCAAGCACCAGCAGTGGAGATAAGAGTGATTTCTCCATTGAAGAGAGTAGCATCAGTCCGTTGGCCAGTAGAGCAGAAGGAGACCAGGAGGAACCTGTTAGTCATACAGCAGTGCCTTACCCACGAAAATTGACTTTGATCAAGCAGCTTGCCAGAAGCATAGTTGTAGGCTGGGAACCACCACTTTTGCCAGCTGGCTGCCCAGACATACAAAGCTACAACATCTATGTGGATGAAGAGCTACGTCAAAATGTGAAGAGTGGCTTTCAGACCAAAGCCGTGATCGAAAAGCTGGATTTAAAGACAAAGGCTTATCGTGTGTCCGTGCAGAGTGTGACAGAGCAAGGCAGTTCTGATAAACTGCGGTGCACTTTCTGCGTGGGGCAAGAGCTTTGTGTGGCACCGACTATGCTGAAAGTCAGAAGCGTCACTGCCACGTCAGCAGAGGTCGTGTGGCTTCCCTGCAACAGCAGTTACAACCACGCAGTCTATCTCAATGGGGAGGAACGTGACATAACAAAACCCGGGGTCTACTGGTACGCCTTCCGCAACCTGCAGCCGAGCACTCAGTATGTGGCCAAGCTGGAGGCCCGGCCCTTGCAGACACCTTGGGAAGAGGCCCCAGAGGGGCAGGAGCAGAACTCGGCCGTGATACACTTCACTACCCCGCTAGCAGGTATCCGAGCAGTCATGTCCACTGCCGCTGTGCATGGCGTGCTTGGAGCAGTGCGCTCTGTCGTTACGTTGCTAAGAAGCCCTGGGGCGAAGGGAACCAAGGTTTGTTAGGTCCCAAAGCCTGAGATGCTGTCCTGTTTTGTCTTAATGTTTTTGTTCCTTTATTTTAAAAATTTATTATCTCTTCTGTTTTCATTTGCTCTGGGAAGACATCCCCCTTGCTGATTTGAGCAGCATGCCTCTCAGGGCATGGGAGATTTGGTTTGCTATGACTTTGCTCTAACGGTTGCTGCATCTTGGCCTCAGCTACTTTTGCAAAGTTCTGTTTTCTGTGCATTAAAGCTTTCACAGAACAAGAGCGCCTTATTTTCTCTGGTTCTGTCTACCATTTCCCAAGACTAGCCTGGCTGTTCTAGTGCGGTTCTGCAGTGGCAAGTCTGGTGTCAAGATTTTTCTCTTTGATTCTAACCAGGGTTTAGTTTAGCTTTACGTTGTAGTGGGGTAAGCAAGAGGAAAATCTGTTTGGTCTCTCGCAGGCACACCTGATGCTCCTTTGGATGTCCAGGTAGAAGCTGGTCCCTCACCAGGTATCCTTGTTATCAGCTGGTTACCTGTCACCATTGATGCCGAAGGATCTTCCAATGGAGTTCGAGTTACCGGTTACGCTGTGTATGCGGACGGACAGAAGGTATCGTGCTGATGCTGGGCCAGGCTGACTAAGCTGGGAAGTTTCTGTGGCAGGACCCTTCGCTAGCAAAACAGGACAATTAGTGTTCGCCTGCTGTGTCTCACCCTGAGCACTAGCTTGATCCACGGGGAAGCAATGAGCTCAATGAGCAGGGAGTCCACAGGGCATGGCCAGAAAGAAGTACACAACCTTGCCACCACCTGGGGCTTGCCTCTGGACTATGAGGAGCGAGGTGTAGTTCTCTGACCATTTCTTAAATCAGGAATAGGTGAAGGGAGAGGTGTATAAACAACCCAGGGCCCAGTACGTATACTGGTACAGAACCTCTGAGGATATTCTGTATTAAAAGTGGCCTGTGGTCTTCTGCACACGTGGTGTCATGCTGTTGGCTGTGGGAGAGGCGAGCCACAGCTGTGGAGCACAGTGCAAAACAGAGCAGTGTTGTGTTGAGAGATTCCTCTTTTATGATGGAAATGCTTTTCCCTCTACACAGGTCAAAAAAAGGAGGAGTCTGGAAAGGTGGGTGAAAGGGAGGCCAAAAGAAGGCGTTTTAAAGCGTAGGGAACTAGGAGAGTTAAAACCTGGAGTAGGAGGGAATGTAGTCTTATTTTATAGACTAGCCATTTTCTCAAATGGTTGTGACAACAGTTTCTCCTGACTGTTCATTCTGTTCCCTGTTATTGTGCGGAAGGGTGGGAATCCTGCGTGTCTGCTGCCAAGAGCTGTGGGGATAGTCGTTGACTTTGGGTTTGGGAATTGTTGTTCTCAGAAGGGCTGAGCTGTGCACAGTAAATAATTGCTCCCTGTTTTGTTGCTTGCAGGCAATAGAAGTTACTTCTCCGACAGCTGGGAGTGTCCTGGTGGACTTGTCCCAACTCCAGATGTTCCAGGTGTGCCGGGAGGTTTCTGTGAGAACGATGTCTCTATACGGGGAGTCGGTGGATTCAGTTCCAGCCCAGATTTCCTCAGTCTTGCTGCGAGCCTCTCGTCGCTCTTCCCCTTCGTATTCTGCTGTTTCTACCACTTTTACCTCTAGGCTGCCCCGTGGAGAGCCCAGGGGCTCTCTGCCTGCACGCAGCCAACCCACGCACCACACGGCTGCGCTCCTGCTTCGACAAAAGGTTCCCACTGATCGCTCGGATGCCAAATTGACTGATCTCTCCTCCAGCCACGACAGCTCAGCGCGATGCCTGCCAGAGAAAGCCCCTTCCCCGCAGCACCTCTCCTCTCCCAGTGCTTCCTTGGTGCAGGTTTTAGGCACTTCCCCAGAGGGATCTGACGCTGCACAAGACAAGAAATGCCTGACTGTGCCTCCTCAGCAAGCTGACAGCGCAGTGCTCCCCGGCGAGGGCGCGGAGCCCGTCCCTTCGGGGGAAGCAGAGTTGCAAGGCCTGGGCGAGGGGACGGAGGTGCAGGTAAGTGCTTACACCTCCTGCCCAGTACCACGTGTGCTGGGGAGTGGATTGTTTTGGGGAATGGAACGAAATGCCACTGAGCATCTTTCTGTGATGCACTGTTGCCTTCAGGCCATCATCCAGTGGTTGGCAAACCAGCAGGGAGCACTGGGTGCTGTTGGGTGCCTGGAGGAGCGGACGAAGCTCGCCACTTGATCGCGTGCGTGCAAGCAGATCAGGAATAGAGTCAGGAAAGCAAGGATTCGTCAGAGATAGAAGGTGAAAAGGATGTTTCTACTGATGACGGTGTCAGTGTTAGTCTGGCAGCTGTGTCTCAGACAAACTGGCAAGCTGTGATGGGGTTGGGTATTTGGAATCCTGTCGGGTGGGTGAGTGCCTTCAGGGCTTATTTTAAGACAGTGGTGAGGATGTCTGAGAACCCCATAAGAAAACAGGTAGATGGTCTTTAAGGCGCTCGCTCTGTGACAAGAGGGAAGTGGGTTCTGTTGGTGTGTGAGGTGTTACATCAGGAAGAAGGTCCTTTTTCCTATTCTGACCTTTACATCAGGGACTCGGGGGAGTGCTTCAGACTGTTAAATTCAGCATGACTTTATTAAGCTTGGCAGTGTGAGCTTGCAAAGGCTCAGTTAGACAAAAGTGGGAAAGTCTTCTCATAATTGCTGGAGCATCAGCAGCTGTCTGGGCCCAAGACCAAAGGCTGGGCAAACACACAGAGGAATCAAGATGTTGAGTCCAAAATTTCAAGCATCATTCTTCAGCCCCTGGTTTGCTGCTCACAGTACCTCTGGGCAATTCTTGTGATTCATTTGCCAACATGTAGATGGCTACACATGGGTGGGTCACCTTGTCTGCTTTGTAGTCAGTGAAGCAATGTGGGTGCTTCCAGGATGGAAATCATCCTTCTTGCTCAAGACGTGTGTCTTCGTTTGGCTGTCAACAAGGAGAAACAGAGCAGAAGGATCCTAGCTGTCAGCTTAAACATGAGATCTAGACCTGTCTGGCTTTTGCCTGAGCACAGGGGGCATTCAGAAACTAGGCACTGCGGTGTCTAAAACTCCTTAGGCATCTGATCCTGTAAATATTTTCAAAGTGTGCCTAGTACGTAAGGACAGGGTTGTGCTCCGTTGCACAATACAGCGCAGGCTGCCTTATGTTAGAGCGAGGGTTAGAGAAGGGTTTGATTGATGAAGGCCTGCCTGCATTACTGTCCTCATTCCTGGGGTTCCACCTCTCCCATCTCCCAGAGGTTTTCTTAAACTCCAGACTGAACTGACTGGAAAATAGAAGAAAAATTTATAATTTCTGTAATCCAGCCAGGTGACCTGACCATGAGTCTGTGTGGTTGTACTCTCTGTGTATCTTCTTCTTCATTAATTCTGCTTTTCTTCACAGCTCTTACCAGCTCCTAAAAGTGCTGGGATAGTGTCCTCACCTCCAGCTTGAGCTAACCTGCAGGCTGGTGTGTAGGACATTCCTCTGGCAGATGACAGTGGAAAATGACCTTGTTGTATGGCTTGGGCTCTGCTTCTTCTTGCTAGTTACTGTCAGTACACTTCTGTGGCTTACACGAGCCACGTGTGCTGACCAGAGCTGCAGCAGTGGAAAGACCGTGTCCCTGCGTGCAGCTCATGGCAGGGAGGGGTTTGTTCCAGGGCTGGCCAACCTTCCCAGCTGCAAATTGCCTGCCAAAATGTTTGTATACCAACAGCGCAGAACGCATGGTGTTTGTGTCAGAGAGTTTGGGGTGGTAAAGGCCCCCTTTGGGTGCACAGGTGTTGTGTGGTATCTCCCCCAGGGTTTCCCTGTTTGTGAGGACCTCTTTTGGTTTGTTTCCCAGGTGGAGCCATCTGTAACCAAAGCGCCAGAGCCGGAAAGCCCGTCTGACAGTAGTCTGAAGATACGTATGGAGACCTGCCATGCATGCTCCATGGAAGAGCCGCCAAAAGGTCCCAGTGCTGAAAGAGAGAAAGAGGCAAAGGAGAAGCACTTGAGCTCGGAGCCTCTGTGCTCCCCCAGCCAGGCCGAGGGGACGGAGGGCACCTTCCGAGATGCAAGCGCGGCTGGGAGCAGCTGCCAGGAGTTCCTGAGGTTGTCCCCTGACAAGGAGGTGATGAAAGAAGTGTCCAGAGTGAAAAGAGAGGTTTGTTTAACCTTGCTTGAATGTGTCTGCCCATGGAGCTGTGTGGATTGTGTTTGACACCCCTAGGTTTTACAAGCATGCAGTACTGTTCTGCAGGCTGTCACATGTGTCTGCTGGTTTTGTGTGTCCGTGTGTGTGTGTGTACACATGTGCCAATTTCTGCCTTGGGTGCTGCCCAGTTGATTTCCTGCCCCACTTCAGCTGTGTGTGTACTAGAGAAAGGTAAAGTGCTACTTTCTTGCTGAAACCAAGTGCCTGAGAGGACTGAGGAAATCTGTTCTGCTTTTCAATAGCAAGAAGAAAAAATGTCTGAAATGGGAAGACGACAGCTGACGCTTTTTGCTGAGCACAACCGCAGTTCTGACCTTTCAGATATTTTGGAAGAGGAGGAGGAGGAGGAGGATGAACTGTCTTCAGAAGCTCTGGAAGAGAAGAAATGGGACCAGAGAGAGCCGTGTTACCGGGAGAACGGGGAAAAGGTAACCTGCAGCGGAGTAATGCTTGCGGGGAGCGCCAGTGCAGCCATCCCATGCCATCAGCTTGCAGGAGGAGGTGCCGGTCTGAGCCCAGCGCTCCCAGCAGTGCTTGGCTAAGTTCCTGCCTGCTCTGCTTTTACTCCCAGGGTTGTCTTAAGCTAGTAAAAATGCAAGCTGTCTGTGAGAGGGAAGAGTGTTTGTGTGTGATGAATGTACCCAGGGTTTAATTAGTTGGAAAAACACACGCTGTAATGTGAACTTTAGAACCCAGGGTTAAAAATCAATCCTATTGATCAAGTTCTTAATATAGATACAAACAGTGAACACACAGGAATCTGTAGATGCTGTACCAACGCAGCTTCCCTCCCAAGGCAAAACAGGCATGTCATATTTTGGCCTCAGTCCTGCAGGCACTCCTGAATGTGAATAACTTAGCGCAGATTGTTTTGCTTAGGCCTTGGTGCTCCCTGTAGGAACGGATGGCTTGTAGGAGCGGAGCCGTGGCTTGGCAGCTCAGATGTTGCAAGTGAGGAAATGCTGACGGAGCTGAACTGTGAGTGATGGTGTTAATTCATGTTACCAGTTCAAACGGTTAAAGCTAGTTAGCGTGTTACGAGACATCTGTGACAGGTAATGTGCTTAAAACTGCAGGGCTGGAAAGTGGTATATAATCATACAAATCACAGCAGTTGAGATGAATGTGCAGGAGGGAAAGCACTGAGGCTGAATGACTGAGAATTGAGAAGGATTTGCAGGAAATGTGATGTATAGCAAGAAAGTACCCTCATTTTTTCGTGTGTACCCAAAGAACATTTGTGGTTTGTTGATGCTGACCTGTGTGGCTGCCAGCCTGCAGCGCAGCCGGGATGGCTCTGGTGAGCATTAGGGGAGCAGTAGCAGGCAGTGGAATGATGCTGGCGTATATTTGCTGCTGCTCCTTTTCCCCTTCTGCAGGGGGTTCTGCTTCCCAGGTGGGGAGCTTGCGCCGGCAGTGCAGCGTGTCGGCAGCCCCAGGAGAGCCTGGGAAGCAGCTGGTGAAAGGGCTTGCAGTTGTTGGGATTGCACTGGAAAAACAGGAAGAAAAACAGTTGCCCTGGAAGGAGACAAGAGGAAATAAGAACAGTCAAGAACTCAGCTCTTTGTCTCTTTTTCCTGGATGCTTTCTAGGCCTGAGTGTTTGTTGTTTGGGGTTTTTATTCCTGAAAAAGAAACACCAAAACCCCATGCGCATCCTGTTGAGTTGAGCGAACTGGTGCTTCTTGACCTGGTAAAGTGATTTTCTGTTCTGGCAGTGACAAGTTGAAGGTGTGAGCATGGGAAGATGCTGAATGTGGAGAGGGCATCGGGGCAGGAAGCTTAGGGCACAGAGCTCCCAACACGGCCTTGCAGAGCAAAGGAAGATGGTGACTGAAGCAGGCCAGGTCTCAGTAGGGCTGTTTTCTGGGGTTCTGTGTGTTTAGTAACATTTTGGGTTATCTCAGGACTCCTCAGCCAACTCTTTCAGGATTTGGGGATGAAAGAATGGAGGGGTGCTCCTTTAAAAATACTTAACTGCAAATAACTTGTTTAACATCTAAAACCGTTTATTCTATTAAAACTCAAAAGCAAAAGCGACAACTTTGTAAACAGCTAAAATAAGTATTCCTGGACTTGGTTTGTGGTTGTGTTTATAAATCCTGTGTATTCCTAACTGCTGCTGACAAGGCAGGAGCCTAGAGCGCGTGTTGTGTGAAGGAAGTTTGACGAAGCTGAGCTTGTTTGGTCTGGCAAAGAGGAGGCTAGTGGGAGGTCTGGTAGCTGCCTACAAGTGTTTGAAGGACATTTAAAAGGATGTGAGAGCCAAGGTCGTCTTGTTCGTGGCAGATGATATGAAAAGAGGCAGCAGTCATGGGCTGCTGTTTGGGAGGTTCATGCTGGAGATGAGTACAAACTTCTTCCCCGGACGGGTGGGACAGCCTTGGGACAGGTCCCCAGGGAGGTGAGGGATCTCTGTGCTGCGATGTTGTCAAGCCTCAGGTACGCAAAGACACTGCTTTGCTGTTGGCAACAGTCCTGCTGCAAGTAGAGGATAGAACTGGAGACCTCTGGAGGCCCCTTCAACCAATTCTGAATGTAATTCAAGACCAACTTTTGCTTGGAAAAAGTTATGGAGGTTGGAATAATCGATAGGCAGCTTACAACTGTCTTTTTGTTCACCCCTGTGGTTCAGTTTTTCATTATCTCTACAGGCCTGCTCATGCCTGTAGCTTAAAACATCAATAGCTACATATGTTTTGTAAACTATTTAGAAATGTATTTAGAACATGTCTTGATATAAATTATCAGGGAAGTTGAAGAAGAGACCTCCAGAGGGTATCTTCCAGCCTAAATTACACTGTGCATCTGGGATTCTACCTCCTTATTTCAGTATAAATGTAGCAAGAGGCAAAACAGAAATTCTACAGATGGTCCTAGACAAATTTTAAAATTCAGCAGTGTTTTCCCAAAAGTCTTACGTAAGCCGGTAGGCTCTTACCCAGCTGCAAGTGAAATGAAAGTCTGTGTGACCCCTTTGAGGTGAAGGGTTTTGCTGTGTGTTGATGGCAGCTCTGTTCACCTGAATTTGCAGACGGTGAGCTGCTGTAGAGCAGGACCTTGGCAGATGATGGGAAGGGCCTAGGGAAGGACCTCCCGTAGCAGCAGCATCTCCAAGGGGTGTCTTGCTGCACAGGTTTGCTTCCTTCTGTTCCAGTCCGAGGACAGAGAGGTGAGGGAGGACTGTGGGTCCTGGTGTGAGTGCAGGCTGTGAGACTCATCCCTGCGGAGCTCCAACGTGCGGTGAGCAGCCGTGGAGGAGCTGTGCCTCTCCTGCCCCATCGTCCCAGGCTGGGGATGCTGAAGCTGCGGGGAATCAAGTGGGCGGGATGAAAGGTGCTGCTCTTAGTTGTGTGTGCAGAGGCAGAGCCTGGGAGGGAGCTCTTCCATGCATTGGCCTTCCTCGCTTTCCGCTGCATTGCTAGTTCATCTGATTGTCTTTTGCCAGAAGACCCATTGCGTGCTCTTGCTCCCTACCCTTGCTTCGCTGCAGACCACAGTCGCCGCTCCATACTGCTGTGCTGGGAGGGAATCAGCTGTAACTTTGTCTCTCTTTTTAATGTTTATTTCCTCTCTTTTTTCCTTTGCTTGTCCTGGCTGTGGCTTTTCTTGGGGGCTGGGTACAGATGGATCTTTGTGATACTGACAGCGATGAGGAGATTCTGGAGAGGATACTAGAGCTCCCGCTTCAGAAGAACCACAGCAAGAAGTTGTTTAGCATCCCTGAAGTGACTGAAGATGAGGATGAAGATGAGGATGAGAAGTGTGTTATGGAGAAAAAGGGAGACCCTCAAGACTCCTTGGAAACGCTTACGTACCATGCAGGAAGGACAGAGAAGCAGCTCAACGTCAAGGAGCCGTTTCTAAAGGCAGATGGGAGTAATAACTCCACAGATCTGTCCGCTCAGACTCCACGAGAGGAGCGTGGTGTTAGGGAGAGCAGAGGGGATGCTGACCATGCGAGTCCTGCCTTTGCCCAGCTGGCCTGGAGTCAGAAGAAGGCAAACTGGAACTGGAGCTACCAGGAGAACGATCTGAAGTCTGGGACTGGGGCAAGTCCCACTTGGAGCAAGAAGAAGGGAAATAATTATCGAGAGAAGATCCGGAGTCGGCCTGAGATGGGTAGGAAGAGACAGAACGATTCAACAGAGCACTGCAGTCGTCTGCTGGGCAGCAGCAGCCAGATGGGAGGCGGGTTGTACAGAGCTCCTAGCCTCAGGGAAGAGCTGAACATTGTGAGCAGTGCTGGTGGTAAGGAGGGGTTCGATATGTACAGTCGTGCCAGACAAGGCAGCTTACGAAAAAACCACCCGAAAGCAGTGGTGTCAGGGTTTGCAGAACCTGCTGTGACGGCAACACGCTGCTCCAGCCCCAGGAGCCTGGAAATAGACATTGAATATGACTCCGAAGATGATCAGGATTCGACCTGTGCATCCCCCCCTGAGAGCAGGCTGTGGCCAGAAGGGTCCCAGAGCTGTCAGGGGGACTGGAGCGATTGCTCCAGTCAATCCAAGGTTGCCCACACAGATGACAGAAGGGACCTGACCAGGCTGGAGATGATGGAAGAGCAGGGTATGGAGTGGGCTGGGTCTCCGAGCCGGCGCCTGCGATTCTTCTGCCGGGAGAAGGAAGCACTGAGATGTGAGAGCGGTTCTGAGGAGCAGGGCTGGGAGCTGGACTGTAAGTCACCTGGCTGGAGAAGGAGGCTCGAACATCCTTCGAAGGGGATACGTAGCACCTCCTTGCACAAAAGGGTTGGGTGACTTTTCCTATTCTGGCTTTGAAGCAGCTTGCAGTGGCGTTAGCTTCCCTCTGCTTCCCTGGCCTGCCTGTATCTTGCTTTGTTCAGTGTTGTCCAGAGAAAGGACCCTCCTCTAGGATTGTCTGGAAGAATACCTGAGAGATTCTGTAGTTCTGTGCTGCTCCGTGGCTTTTCTTGTATTAGCTGCTTCTGCTTTTCCTGCTAACTGACCGAGTGTCGCCGATGCAGTATTCCTTTTCGCACTGGGTCTTCCTCCCCATGGCAGGAGGCTGTGGCACTCAAATGAAAACCCCTGGTGAAATACACTGATTTGTGATAGCTTGGTGTAGCTGATGACTGTAATGTCATTGCCTCCCCTCGAAATGCCCTTTCCTGCATCCTCACGCTCGCTGAGGGGACCGTCACTGGTGCCTGGAGCTTGTGCTTGGTTCTGTTTGCCATCTCCCTTGGTATTTTCAGCTCTAGAGCGTCCCTGAAGAGGAATGTTGCATTTGGATGCACTGCTCTTTGTGGCGTGCGCTTGGGCTGAGCGCTGCTCACGCCACTTGGAAGGCAGAGGCTGCTGCTAACTCTCTGGTGGTTCCTGTTGCAGGCGTCTGGTAGTAAAGACCCAAGGGGCCAGGATCTGCCCGGCACAGCCGCCTGGCAGGCTCCCAGCAGGCGAGGGAGCAGGAGCATGAGGAGAAGCCAAATGCAGAAACCTTTGCTCTCCAGTCCAGGTGAGTGGGCAAGGGGGGGAGAGGTGGGCAGCTGGAGAGAGGGAGGCTGTCGGAGCTGGCAGGGCAGAGGCTGGCAGGCGGTGTTGGAGCCATGCAGGGCTATGGCAGGGAGATGGGGCTGACGTTATGTCTCCTGTGTCCCCTCTCTGCCACAGGTCCCCCAAGGAGCACCGCTGCAGAAACCTCTGTTAAAGACGATGGCGTTAGAATATTTGTGGCTCTCTTTGACTACGATCCCGTTTCTATGTCCCCTAACCCCGATGCAGCAGAAGAGGAGCTCCCATTTAAGGAGGGACAGATCTTGAAAGTAAGAGCGCACCTTAGTGAACGTCTCCTGCTCTGTATGGATCTATCTGATGTTCCAGGGACAGCGTAAACCTCGGGAGGCAGAGCCCCCTTTGTCTCGGGAGGTGCCGTAGCTTCCCTTTCTGCTGGGTCTGTGCGTCTCAGTCCCTGTAGGGTGAACAGTCTCATGAACAGTCTCTGGCCTGTCTTTTCCCTTGCAGGTGTGTGGAGACAAGGATGCTGATGGCTTTTACAGGGGTGAATGTGCAGGAAGGGAGGGGTACATTCCCTGCAACATGGTGTCAGAGGTCCAGGTGGAGAATAATGAAATCAAGAAGCAGCTCCTAAAGCAAGGGTTCCTGCCTGCCGACACCCCGATGGAGAGCGTAGGTACTGTATCTCCTTTACGTGTGTGCTGGGCTATCATCAACAGCTTTGTTGAAATGTGAAAGCTCAGTCGTGCTGCCAAGCTGTGTGGCCGTTGCAGCCCACCGAAACGATCTCTAGGGCTGGTCCCTGCCATCTGAAGGCTTGTTTAGCGGCTGTGGCAGCAGCAAGCAGGGAGGTCTCGATGGCTGAGGGAAGCAGGCGTTCTGAGGTCTCGGTTCAAACCTGACTCCGCTGCAGCACAGCACTGCACAAGGCTGCGTTTGCAGCTGCTGGAGCTGCTCCCGCGCTCGAGGTGTCGTGAACTCGGCACGGAGTGTTAGTGAGGGTGGTCCTCGCTAGGGAAGGGGAAGCAAAGAAGTCTGAAGTGCAGCTGAAGGATGTGAATGAGAGTTTTCACTTCTGTGTTTTCTCCTTTGTTTTGTGAGTCTGTAATTGAACCCATAGCGGTGACCCTGCTCTTGAGTGAGAGAATCTGTGACTTTGGAATGGAGGAAGATGGGGAGAGACTTGTGGGGAAGGAAGGGTGTGAGACCACGAGGTAGGCAACCAGGAGTGTACAAGAAGACCTGGTCCTTGGGCTCCTCATTACTCATTCCCTGAAGTACATGGTTCAGTGCTTTATGCACTGCAGAGACTTTACTGTTTCTTCCCACTCGAGTACTCAGAGAGAGGAGAGGAACCTTCCCTGGGCTGTGGAGCCATCACACCTCGGGCTGAGCCAGGCTGCAGATCCGTGGCTGTGAGATGCCCCGAGACTGCTGTCAACATACTGGTGTCCCAGTGCCTGTCCCTTATCCCTCCCATCCTGCACCTCTCTGTGTACTCTCTGCTACCAGAGGCAATTTTTTGACCTGCTCCACTTGTTAAAACTAGAGGAAATTCTTGTTTTGGCTGGCCACCATTTCCCTACCAGTTCAGCAGGGTAAGACAGCACAAGTGTGGGTCTGAGGCAAAGGTAAGCCCTGAGATCGACTGAGCTGTTCCTCTCACAGGTAGTGGAGGAAAAAAACCCAACCAACCTCCCCCAAGAAAAAAAGAAGCAATCCAACTTGTTTCCATTTCCCTGCAGGGAGACTCAGTATGCAGCCATAGAGGCTCGGGGGCTGCCAGTGCCCAGCTCCCAGCTGTGGGTCTCTGGAAGGTTGATCCCGAGGAGCACAGGGCTCAAAGGAGCTTTGGCTTTGTGACTCTGTGCTTTTTTTGGTAGGTTTGTGTCCTTTGGCCTTTCTCATCTCTAGGGAGAGGAGAGATTTCTGCTCTCTACAACTACCTGAAAGGAGGTTGTAGTGAGGCAGGTGTTGGTGTCTTCTCCAGGTAACCAGCGATAGGATGAGAGGCAATGGCCTCAAGCTGCATCAGGGGAGGTTTAGATTAGATATTAGGAAAATTGTCTTTACTGAAAAAGTGGTCAGACATTGGAACAGGCTGCCCAGGGAGGCAGGTTGAGCCACCATCGCTGGAGGTGTTTAAAAAATGTGTAGCTGTGGCACTTCAGGCCACGGTTTAGCAGGGGGGTTGGACTAGATGACCCACAGAGGTCCCTTCCAACCCCTACTATTCTGTGATTCTGTGATTCTGGGTTGGGCTGACGGTTGGACTTGATGATCTTAGAGGCCTTTTCCAACCTACAATTCTATAATTTGAGTAAGGCGTTTTTCACACTTGTACATTCATAAGGTTTCTCCCACGTGTATCCTCTGGTGCCCAAAGATGGCCAGATGCCTTTGTCCCTGTATGGCTACACGAGGCTCTCTGTCCCTTGCCCTGCTGCGTACTCTCAGAAGAAGAAAGGAATTTCATTGCACTTAGATTGCATGAAATGTAGTGGGTTTGAAAGTTTGCAGGAGGGTGGTGGCAGTGAAAAAAACATACCTTACACGTGGCAGGCAGCCGGAATGTACGTAGCTCCGTCGTTTGCCTGCTGCCATAAACCCCTATTACAGCCTTGTAACTAAGAAAATGCCTTGGAGGGGTTGGTCTGGGAACTCCTTCTGCAGGCTCGTCTGGGGACTCGTCCAGTACTGACCCTGCTCGGTGCAGAAGCTTCAGCTAGAGACTTCCCAATGTCCCTTTCCACCTGAGTGAGGTGGGGGGTGCACCTCACCTGGCCTTTTTTCAGGTGTTAATGATACGAGGTTTCATTTCACAGAATCACAGAATGGTGGGGGTTGGCAGGGCCCTCTGTGGGTCACCCAGCCCAACCCCCTGCCCAAGCAGGGTCACCCAGAGCAGGGGGCACAGCACCGCGGCCAGGCGGGGCTGGAATATCTCCAGAGAAGGAGACTCCACAGCCT
>Ga0065711_1029993_pt1 | contig 34120 bp, 20 predicted proteins | sample Hoacrofraction12_FD_59098 | JGI IMG/M metagenome (GOLD analysis project Ga0065711, IMG submission 59098) | Hoatzin crop microbial communities from Cojedes, Venezuela - Epithelial fraction 12 v2 (version 2) | ecosystem: Host-associated > Birds > Digestive system > Esophagus > Crop | place...
CCCCCCCATCCCCCAGCCTCTCCAACAGAGCAGGCAAAAAATACCTCTCTGATTTACCTAGGAAAAAAATGGAGTTACTGCTTCCTCTGAAATCGGAACAGGAATATTTTTCTTGAAGTCTGTGTTTTCCTTAATTCCACACTAACCTGCATTCTTTGGGAGGCGAATGAAAAGAGGAAAAGCGTTAGGAGCAGTATTTCCCATAGAAACAATTGCCTGTCAAACAAAGCATAAAAAGACAAAAGGCAGAAACACTGTTTCAGCTCGACTGCCTTAATATCACCATTTGTCATGCAGCGCTTCCCCGAAGTACAGCTAACTCTACTCCTCTCTATGCCGCTCGCTCTCTCCCTTGGTCCAGCATGGGAATGTGCCGGGCCTGACAATGAAACAGCAGAGCCATGGCACATTGTTATGCAACTCGCTGTCTGCAAGGGTGGCTCGTAGCTCCTTCTTTATTCAGCAAGTGCCAAGTGCATGTTTAATCAATGTCACAGCTCACCACAGCGTGCAACTAAAGCCACTGTCATTCCTCTCTTCAGATCTGCCTGGCTAAGTTATGCAATGCTCCGAAGAATACCTTGGAATTCTTTCCAGCGGCTCTGAATGCAGGTGCGTGACAGCGTCCACACTACTGCCAGCAAAGCAGACTTCTTTTCATTCATTTTCAGGCTGGACTAAAATTACATAGTGTGACTGCACGTAGTTCGCTGCATTTGGAATTACAGCATGTCAACGTGAGAAAGCCTCTTCAGACAGCTGCCACAAAGAGTAAATCAAAGGCTGGATTCTTCTGAAGTCTTAAGAAATAACTAAGTATAACCGAATAAAACCAGGAGCTGTGTTTTTTTTTTTTAAAGGCAAAACTGAACAGCATGCATTTTGTTGCTCTGCATCATCTAAAGAAAAAAATCCTCAATTTTAACGAGAATTAGTCAGCAGTGAGGATCATTACCAGAAAGGGGTTTACTGTTTTTCGACTACACTTGCCTTAGTGGATTACTGAGCAAGAAGGCCAGTCATTTGGAAGATTCTGTAACATTTTTATCCTCACTGATAAACTTCTTCATCAAGGAACAGTTCATGCTGCTATCTGGTCTGTCTGAGTGAGGAGGAGAGCAGCCCCTTCATGAAGATAAAAGCCTGGTTTGCCCCTGAATTGCCAAGTAAGAAGCATGTCTGATGACATTTTATTCCTGATGCAATGTAGGGTAAGAAACATTTTTTTTTTTTTTTTACCTTTCTGTGAGAGATGCTCTGAGCTGATGGCTTTAATTAGACTCACAGCAGAAACACATTTATCTCCAATGATTAAAGCTGTTTGCCAGGAGAGAAAAATTTTATTGCATTATAAAATGCGACTGCAAATTTTCAGTAAATTGGGGTTATCTGAACTAGTAGAAATCCCAATCAAATTCTGGTTTAAGGTTGGAAATTTCTGATCAATAAAGCTAAAACAGCATAGCAGATTACATATAATACCAACATCTCAGCCACCAATGAACATAATTTTACAGGGAATATGTTTCTAGAGGATATCTGACTATAAATTAATAGTACAACAGCAGCTAAGTAATAGAGACGACCTGTCAACTCCACTTTTGCAACAAAAAAGGTAATAAATCATACATACATCTGTAAATACTATCTCAAGTCCTTATATTGCACAGAATTTTGTTACTATAAAAGTACTACTGTCCTTTGGCATACTGCAATAATAAGCATATATAATAACAACAACAACCACCTTTATATCTGAAGAGGCAGGCGTTTTCTGTTAAATGTTTACTGTTGCACTGCTGTGCAAAAACTGATCTATTAAACAAGTAAAAGGATAAGATCTCACCTGCAATTGCCTACTTTGGGCTTACTAGTCAAGAGAGACTGCGATACTGTATTAAGGAGGCATATTTTCCATGTTCGAAAACAGCAGACGTGAATATTTTCAACTGTTTTTGTACCATGGCAGTTAAATATTTAACAGCAGCTGAAAATTCTCATAATGTCCTGAGGCATTTCAGAGTATTTCACAATGCTTACATACCTGCTTTCATCAATTTGATGTTTCATAAAGACACAAATTACCTGGCTAAAGACAAATTTTCAATTTCTTTTATTATAAAGCATGTTACTTGGCTTGAAGCATCAAGCTATTTTTCACTCCTTCTACCAAATCTGTATCTACAGAACAATTACTTTTAACATGTACATGTTCATACAAAACGAAAACAAAAGACAAATACAACTCAGTAAACACAGCATTAAGAAATACTGTATAAAGAAGCACAAAATTGTTTTTAAAAAGATCAAAGCTTGCATGTTTGTCAGACCAGATTTACCATCTGCTTGCTTTCTTCTAGCTAGCTGCCAGAATACTGGTGAAGGTATTTGCAGGAAAAATGGGAACCTCTGCCATCACAACACTGGAAGATGTAAAAAGGCAGGAGGAGAAAGAGGAGAAGGAAGAATCTATTTTAGCACTGCTTGGGATTATTGGAACTGTACTCAATTTATTTGTTATTGTTTTTGTGTACATCTACACTACACTTTGATGACATTTTTGAACAACAATTGCACAGCACACAGTGCAAAGACCAGAGATAGTAAGAATGATTTCTAAATTTAAAGCAAAAAAACCCACTGTCTAAAAAGATTATCAAAAACATTCCAGAGCAAAGCGTCTGGCTAAGGGCGCTGCATCAAGGACTGCTAAATGTATCTGCGAGCCCAGCTAGGGTGCTCATTATGGAAATGAAGGCAGACAATATTCAACTTCTCATTGATAACAGATTAAATCCAAATTGCAGAAACAGAGACAGCACTGTTTTACTGCCAGCAAACATGCAAGACACAAGAAATGTAAGCAAACACTGAAAACAATCAGAACATAGAAAGAGATTAATTAAATATATAAATACATATAAGCAAGCCCCATGATGCTTTCTATGGTTTTGTGCAATATGTCTCTTCATAGCCGAGACCAGAAAACAGACAAAAGGGTTTTATTTTTAGATCACCATAATTTAGGCTTATAACTTACACTAATATATAAGTGTGGAGACAGGAACACTGTCATACCAGAAATTGTAATATTATAAGTAAAATTTTAACTATTGACTATATTCTGCAGCATTTTTGTTAGTCTTGTGGAAAGCTGAAAAAGGTTTGATTTTCTTGCCTTTACTGACTCTGTATTTGAAATCATCATGCTATACTGACGATGTGCTTTTCTAATTAAAAACCCTTTAAAGTGGTGTGAAAAAATAAAGAACAGTTTCAGTACTTTTTTTAAGAAATATTAATAATTACAATGCCACACAAATACATATTCTCCAAATGAGAAATCTTAAGTTACAGTTTCTGTATTGCCATTTTTAGAAAGTGTTTAACGCAAGTCAAACACAACTTTCATGTTTGCATCCTGATGCTTATTTTCAAGTAAAATAAAACATATCACACTGGGATTGATGGTGTTGTTGCATGGAAAACAGGTTTAATATCTTTGCCCAGAAGAGTGTACTCTCTCTTTCTGGACCAGGTCCTGAAGACATTTTCCCTTTTTGTACCATTTGTGATTGAGGCCCAGAACTGCAAATCTTATGCATACTTCACGGAACATGCAATTAGACCACTGAAATTGATTAAACTATTTCCATATTTTAAATTAAACCTATGTATGTATTTGATTTAGGTCCAAAGCTGCAGACAGCCTGAGATCACAGAAGCCTATATATACACATGAATGTATCTCGCATGTATCTTCTAATAGAAAAGCTACTTTTGAGAGCTTAGGATTAAAAATACAGTAGAAAGACAACACTAAAAAAAGGGAAAACACTGATTTTAATAAATACCATTCTTAGCATTAGGTGTGCCACAGAGGAAGAATGGAGGAGCTGCATTTCTGAAAATCAGCTCAGTTCTTTCTCCTAAGCTGCAAAATTACATCCAGTCCTTCCGTGAAATGACAAGCAAAGAAATACCTCTCTTGTACAGGTAATAGCTTACCAGTGTATAGAACTTCATAACTGCTAAACCAGCTGAGCCTTTGGAAGTCACTTTGAAATAAGCACATGCATAAAATAAGGTCAGGGATCTGGAACAGAATGAATTTGGCAATGATATTTCAGTCAGTTGCAGAAACTACGCTTTAACACACTGATTTATGGACGAATGAGGTGGAAGATGGTATATTCTGGTTTTGCCACTCTGAGTCAATACTGGCTCATCCAGAAGAAATAATAAATAGAGCTGAGGCTGCACTGGAGGGAAACACGTGCAGCAAAGGAAATTTATTCACTACCCACAGTCTACAGCAAATCTCTAGTACTGCATACTCATTTTCAGTATACGAAGCATCAAAGCATTCTGTAAAACTAAGCTACATTCTAGAGAAATTATGCAGGTTAATCATTTTTATTAAAGACTACAGAATAGAGTCAATACATTATTAAATTTTTCTATGTACTTCTTGTATCTACATACTTATGGATATTATTGCATTAATCTCATAATACAAGCATATTTGAGGTGAGTCTTAAAATGAGAGGTTACAAGAACCTGATAACTGAAAAGAAATATGAAATTCAGGTAGAAATTACTGCTGTTCATTTTGATCCTGAAGTTACTTTAAAACTTGTCAGTTCTGTGAAATAAACAGTTTTATTTCATGTTATTTCAGTATATATCTCTGTTCTCACAATTGTGAATCAACTACTACTCCAGCACTGGAGTGAGATACTGCACCCTTCTCTGTAAACACTTCAACAGCGAAACAGATAAAAAGAAATCCCAAAGTTATAAGCAAATGTGGCAAAGGTTCAGCACCATTCTTTCACCAGTGAACAGATTCAATAACATTAATGAAAACTAGTGGAATTTTTAATTTTAGGTAATTATATACTCCCTATCTAAACTGCCACTTCTAATTTCGCTTACAGCAAAAGGCTTTGACCCTTCGAAGGAAGTCACAGGGTAATATTATCATTAGAGATTGCCCCGGCATATGAATTGTATTTTTGTTTTAAAACAGAAGTTTGATATCCTCTCTTAACAGGTAATACTTGCGCTCTATAGTCATGCAAACTGAAGTCTAACTTTAGTTAAATGAGCTCCAATATACAGCTCTGGTGCCTATGCATATATTGGATTAAATGTATAAGAATCTCAACATCAAAAAACATCTCAACAGCAACGACCTCTTACTAGACACAGTAAAAAGTCAATAGTCTCGGGAAAACCACAATTTCATGATGATTCAACATTTACACTGCAGCAGTACCTTCTCATCTTCAGCAATGGATGAATAAAGATGTAGGACTCTTAGCTGAATGAGCTCAGTGCACCAACTTCAGAGACCCATAAGGGAACACAAGCTTCCTCAAGTACCCAGCCTACTCAGTCCAGAGGAACTGCACTACTTTGCAAAAACTAAAGCAACACAATATAATGCCTTGAGAACAAGTGTGATTAATAGAAAATAAATACTCTAACTTCAGCAGGCAATCTAGTGTAGTTCAAGCCCTGAGGTAAGGAGATGAGGCCTGAAAAGTATGACTTTAATGGACTCAACTAACAAGGGTATATCAAAAGAGGCAGAAACAAGAATTCAGTACATTCACCTTCAACGGATTTGTCCATAGTACTTACTAAATAAAGTTCACAATAAGGTATTTGACAGCGGGATGAAGCAGCACAACTATTAATGAATCCACAAGCCCAGGGTGAAACAGTACTTGGTGAACTATGAAAGGTGCATTAAAACCAAATATTGGACTCTTATGAAGTGGAACATGCTGGTCAGTAAACACAACCCTTTTAGTAAAGCCCTCACACTGAAGTGCATCATCTCTTCTCAGCAGTCAAACCCAAGAAAGACTCAGCTAATGTACCACTACAAGCTATGCTGACCACATCACATGGAGGCTTTGTCCACCAAAGAAGGAAGGGAGCATGTGAAGCCAGGGCTGCAAGAACACACCAGCTAAAATCACATCACCTGCTTCCTGTAAGCCTGGGAATAGAAGCAAAGAAACTTCAGGCAGAATTCTGTAGCTTGCTATGAGGTCTGTCTTCCAAGGAAGAGGTGGTACCAAATTTCTGTCACTCTTCAGCTGTACACAAGATTAAGTCATCATAGGGTTTGCTAGACACTAGTTCAGGGACAAATGAGTACAATTACATTTTTAAGCAAGCAGAGTCTATCTAATTCTGTGGCATGACTGATAAATTCCAGCTTCACTGTGCTTTTTACTGTCCAAGTCCGTACAAAATATACAGTCCCTGTCCTAAAAGTCACTTGATTTTCCCCCTATTTCATTATTCCCTTCCACTGCCTTCTCTCTATAAACCTTGTTAGCTACAAAGACTACTGTTACCACGGCTTTCTTCTCTACCCCTTGTAAATACTAGCTTGTATTAGCCTTCACAAACCTAGGTCCATCAGTTGAGTAGCTCCTACATTTATCCGCAGAATTTGGACCTTCAGGATAGCCACGTACTCTAGTTAGAACCTGATGGTCATGCGTTTGCTGTGAACCTCTTGTTGCATGGCACAAACTTTCTCGTTGTCATTTTGTTCAAGGAGCGAAAGGTTCACGTTTGAAAGAGTTCATACAGTGGTAATTCCTTCAAATGAATCATGTTGTATACAAGACAACAGTGAAAAGGTTTTACATGACTGATTTTGGTGTGAAATGTGCATAACTGCTCAGCAATTCATACACAGTAGATGCTCTATGATACAGAAGTGAAGAATGACATGAATTTTACCAATGTAAACATGCATTAAGTACTTAGGAATAAACACAAATGTTACAAAAAATAATCTCACCACGTTACAAATATAAACTTTTTTCATTTACAAAATGAAAGATAATAAAAACCACAGTAATGCCACACCAAGACAGGAAACAAGCACAGGAAAAAGTAATCAAGAAACCGGGTGAGAATTACAGCAGCTATTGTTCCCTGTGACTAGAGCTACGACCTATTTTGAATAATAAGGAAAATCCTTCATATACAGATAAACCTTCTTTCTCTACAAGAAAAAAGCAATTATGGAAATTAATGAAAGTGGTCAGTTCACAGTTTTCAAGGACTTCACAATCACTTTGTTCTGATGCAGATGAAGCTGCAGAATGTGTCAGAGCAATCTGTTTTGTTAAGATCTGCTTCAAGGTGAGGTTTCTAAAAGATGAAATTATATGTGAGCACTCCTTATTTGCTCAATATTCCTTTTATCTAGAACAATCTAGATAACAATCTAGTCCATGTAGGCTTTGGGCAAATTGAGCAGAGATGGTAAAACATATATTTAAGCAACAAAAAACCTAGATAAATTTCTAACTGTGACAAAGGCCAATTCTATATTTTGACAGCCGAACTGTTTCAAGAATTTTGCCAAAACAACTTTGCAAGCAGGATGTATCATACTGGTAGGTAACTGAACATGTTTAAACCAAATACAAAACGCTCGTCAATACCAAAATACACACCATCTTGTATCACCATGGCGGTATCAGCTTGCTGTGCAACGGAAACCACATCCAGCAGCTTCATTGCGTATTATATTTCTTTATGGCAATTTTTCCCCACATTATTTCATGCATAAGGCAGATATGTAATAGCAGAAGATCACTATTATTGCAACCATTTACAGCAAACCCAAAAATCTAGTAGAGGAATACCTCTAGCACAAAGGTAACCTTTAACTAATACCACTAGCATCCATTCAAGTCTGAGAAAGTTAGCGTTGCTGAAAATTGCTAATTTCTGTCAGCATTGTGCCAGGCACAGCTTGTACCTGCTGGGGTGCCAGAACCTTGGAACACTCTATTAGCATTCTGTATGCAGTGTCCTAATTTCTCAGTCCAGCATGTTATAGGAGGAATACCTGCTTCTTCCACATCAAAGTCCGTTTTGATAGCAGCAGATACACTGCTCTGAAAACTAGAAGACCATGTACACGGTATTACTAACAACACCGTTCCCTTTCCTGCTCCCCCCAAGCAGGCATTCGGCCCTGTGCAAGAAGGGACTTTTTCAGTCTTTGGAGCATTTTACCAGAGCTTAACATAGCTCCAGAGCTCCCAACCTCTGTCTCTCTTGTGACAGCCAGGCTCTCTGTCAGCTATGTTTCCTGACACTCTGTTAGTGACACCGAGAGCCCCAGCATCTTCTGCAACTCAGACTCGTTAATGTGAGAATTATCTGTCTGCCTTTGAAATAGAGAGTAAATACTGCACTGGAATTATGCCTGGCTATCACCAAGACAAACTGTTTTCAGGGACTCCTTTCAAAGTAAATGCATCCGACTCAAATATTCAGGAAGAGGAGACATGCTTTCCAGAAGTCATGCCTTTTGCACATTTCCCTCTCGTACTGATATCCTATTACATTTTCAAAGACAAGTTTGTGTCACATAAGCCTGCAAAGCTATGTCTTTTAAATCCAGAAGAACATTGATAATTATAGTTTTACGCATAGAATTTTGAACAAATACAGCAGGAAGCATTCAAGACTATGATCAACGTATTAAGCAAAACAACGCTGCTACATTAAGAGCTACCGGTCCATTTATGAAAACGCAGGAAGTATCTGTTCTTTTCACTCTTTACTAATTTTTATTTCACATGCACAACATATGAACATCCCCTGCCAACCACAAACAACAGTAACCCAACAGTGGAAAACATACCTAAAATTAGCATTTCCCACTGAAACTTTGGGAAAACAAATGGTCTACGAAAGCCAAACTGGTATGCACTTCTCTCCACCAGCCACATATCTCATCTCTTCTAGCAGTATCTGACTGTTCTTTCCCAGTTAAAGGGGACTTATACAGACAGAAACGTTTTTCGATTGAAAACAGCAAAAAGCAATTTCAACAGCCGTGATTCGTCTATAACTCAGAACGGACAGCTTCATCCTTTAGATAACACAGCATTTTTGCCAGGTATTTCAGTGACTTTTCCTTTCTACCTCAACAAAGAAAAATTCACGAGTATCTGTTAGAAAGGTTGCTTTATTATTTTACTTTATCATTTACTTCATTGTTTTACATTAGATTTTCATTTGCAATAATGAGCCTGGTGTATAGGCTAGAGAGTTCATTTTCCTCACTGTAATATGTGCAAAACAGAATGAACAAATTCATTGCAAAATTAACTGTGGACATCTTCATATTTTTATTTTTACTATAAGGCCCCAGCAGACTTTTTGAACTACTTCCATTCCATCATACAAGATTATGTAACGCCCTAGTTACTGCAGATTACAAAAAAACCACATTCTTGTTTTAGTCCTATGTAGCTTTGTAAATACTTAAGACACAGATGATATCTCTTTTACCCCGGAGATAAAATATACTCTGTAATTCAACAAGAAGTTATGACATTGTTTCAAGAAATTCACATCACCACACCCTACAACTGGCATTCAAAAGAACTGCAGTAACGTGACAAGACGTTCAGCAGTTACTCCAAAAGTGGGGCAAGCAAAATAACGGTCCAAACCCAAATTATTCAGATTTGGAACAACTCCTTGTGCTATTTAGGGATTAAATCCACCCTTACAAAGCAACTAAACAAAAAATGAACCTAAAGCTAAGGCAGTGTTTAAAAGCTTCAGGCTGACAGTTATCTGAAGAAAAATTGCTTATCAATATCTTCATGCTAAAGCCTGTCATCTCGTGAGACTGAACCTAAATCACAAACCCAGTCTGCTGGTTTTGCCATTAGTTCCACACAGGCATTTGCTTAACTCACACTGCTTGACACTACCTTGTGCAACCGAAATGATTTTCACAGCAAGGTACAACACATAACATACACAGATTCTCCTAGAAGCTATGCTAAGGCACATGGAGGACAGGGAGGTGACTGGAGACAGCCAGCATGGCTTCACCAAGGGCAAGTCCTGCCTGACCAACCTAGTGGCCTTCTATGATGGTGTGACTGCGTAAGTGGGCAAGGGAAGAGATATGCGTGTTGTCTGTGTGGACTGCTGGAAGGCCTTTGACATGGTCCCCCACAACATCCTTCTCTCTAAATTGGAGAGATATGGATTTGATGGGTGGACTGTTTAGTGGACGAGGAATTGGTTGGATGGTTGCATCCAGAAGGTAGTGGTCAATGGCTCAATGTCCAGATGAAGATCAGTGACAAGTGGTGTCCCTCGGGGTCCATAGTGGGACCAGTACTGTTTAATATCTTCATCCAAAACATAGTGGGATCGAGTGCACCTTCAGCAAGTTTGCAGATGACACCAAGCTGAGTGGTGCAGTTGACACACCAGAAGGACAGGATGCCACCCAAAGAGACCTGGACAAGCTCGAGAAGTGGGCCTGCGTGAAACTCATGAGGTTCAACAAGGACAAGTGCAAGGTCCTGCACACAGGTTGGGGCAAACTCTGGTACCAATACAGGCTGTGGGATGAAGGGATTGAGAGCAGCCCTGTCAAGAAGGACTCAGGGTACTGGTGAATGAAAAGCTGGACATGAGCTGACAATGTGTGCTCACAGCCCAGAAGGCCAACCATATCCTGGGCTGCATCAAAAGAAGCGTGGGCAGAAGGTCGAGGGAGGTGATTCCACCACTCTGCTCTAGTGAGACCTCACCTGGCGTCCAGCATCCAGCTCTGGAGCCCCCAGCACAGTAAAGACATGGATCTGTTGGAGCAGGTCCAGATGATCTGAGTGCTGGAACACCTTTGCTATGAGGAAAGGCTGAGAGAGTTGGGGTTGTTCAGCCTGGAGAAGAGAAGGCTCTGAGAAGACCTTCTTGTGGCCTTTCAGTACTTAAACAGGGCTTATAAGAAATACGGGGACAGACTTTTAGCAGGGCCTGTTACAACGGGACAAGGGGTAGGGGTAAGCTAAAAGAGGGTAGATTTAGACCGGATATAAGGAAGAAACTTTTTACCATGAGGGCGGTGAGGCACTGGAACAGGTTGCCCAGAGAAGCTGTGGATGCCCCCTCCCTGGAAACATTCAAGGTCAGGCTGGACGGGGCTCTGAGCAACCTGATCCAGTTGAAGATGTCCCTGTTCACTGCCGGGGGGGGCTGGGCTAGATGACCTTAAGTGTCCCTTCCAGCCCAAACTGTTCTATGATTCTACGATACTGGATGAAACTATCAAAATCTCTTTGTTTTAAAATTATGAGTAGGAACATGATGACAACATAAAACTACTTGCTTTTTTCTTTAGAAAACACCCTAACAGTTTAATTGTTCCCATCTATTTTAAATACTTTGCAGTTTTGATAAGAAGCTTAGTTTTATATTTCCCAAACAGAGCAGAAAAAGTTCTGATCAAAGAGAACTGCCCTACTATGTGCAACATTTACCCACTTCATGCATATATCTGCTCAATTTTCTCACAAAATTAACGTTTTTCTTCACAGTAAGATTCATGATCTTGTATAAAGTACTCTCTCTCCATGTATCTTCTACAGAACAACTAAAATATAAACTTTTCAGATGGAAATACTATTTTTCTCTTAATTTCAACAGTTTAAGAATTAAATTTCAAATATTAAAAAAAAAATTGAAACAACAAAGTTTAAACTCTTACAACAAATAAGCATTTCAACAAACACTATCATTTTGTTTCCTAAGGCTCAAGCGAATGTTCCATTATTACAATTCTAAACTGGCAAATGTACTGAAAGTAGCCAGAACTTCCTATTGTTTATATAAAAACTTATTTGACAGAAGCAAGCCAACTTTGACTTAGGAGGAGACAATAGCACGTTACCTGAATCATTGCGGAGGTATGATGACATTGCTGGGATAAGGCAAGACTGACTGAGCAGCTCTAGGAGAACGGATGGAAGAGCACTGCTGTTTTGTCCTCTCCCCTCATGGCTCGTTTGGGTATCTCCATTTGATGTACTCCCTGCAGGATTTATGTAACTGGCAAGCACCTGAAATACACAAAAATATTTAATTGAACCCGATTTATTTTAGGCAAAAGAACTTTGACTTCCCTTCCTTAAGGAAGACACCATAATACTTCAGTAGCTATTTTGCTAATTCAGTACTGGTATTTATTTCAGCAGTCCCAAAGATCTGTCAGAGAAGAATTCTATACAGTTATTAGATTATGATTCCAACTTTGACTAATGCTAAAATTAAATAGCTATTGTAATTCTGAATGATTTTAAGAGATCGATTAATACGAATTCTGACAAAACTGCTGGAGTTACTCAAAAGCAGGAGTTTGCCAGTTCACACCACTGAGATATGCAGCTGATCAGTGCCACTCACCTCAGAACAGCCACTAGCAGCACAAGATGTGGGGTTTTTTTGTTTTAAAATACTTGTACCTTCCTTTTGGATGGGACTTCAGCGTTTACAGATGAAACAAAAACTTACGGTGAGCACGACAGCTACTTGCAACAACCACTTGTAAGCACGGCTCTTGCTTCAGCGAACACAGAGCAGCCTTCCCCACGGTGATGGTGGGGAGTCACCACCTGACTGCACCCTGCTCGGCCCAAGGGCAGCTCTTGCTGAGTTCACAGGCCCTTACCGCGTGTTGTAGACGTGCGACCTAATGCACTTCCATGGGTCTGATTTGTGCAGTTGTACTCTCAAATTGAGTAACTTCAAGTCTTGAAAGACTGTAGTATTTGAAGTCTCAGGGGCTCTATTCACCTTTTTAGCCTGTTCTCCTTTCTTTCGTTCTCCCTCTTTGCTCTAACCCCATTAACCCATGGTATTTTGCTGCAGCGTCTTATCAGAACTCCATACAACAGAATTTTTCTAAACAACCTTTCTAGAGCAGGGACCAGGCAGAGTCTGCTGTACAACTGACTGACATCTTCAGCAAAATGCTGAAGGGTTTTCTACTTCTTCCTACAACTGCTGACTGCCCAGAGCAAACGCCTCCTTACCTCATGACTTCTGACAGCTATAGCTAAACCTCTGCGGGGCATAATACAGAATACTGCCTAGAAGCTTCACCAAGAGTAATTCAGGTGATTTTCCTTTCTTGCTTAGGAAAATTGTCTCGGATTTTATTTGGTTTGCTTTTGCAAGGGATGTGATACTTGTGCCTTGTAATCTACAGTGACTGGAATAACTGATTACATCAAAACGGTGTCTTCATTAGTCAAGGCATGGGCATTTTCAGAATTTCATCTCCTATGTGTCTACCCTAGCAGTGAGGTTAGCTAATGCATTTGAGCTGACAGTTCTGTGAATGAAATTTTTGATGAGTAGATACAATCTCATTCTCCCTGCACTGACCTAAGGTAACAGGGGTTGGTAGCATTTCACAATGGACTGAAAAGCCTAATTATGCAGGATTTTCTTCTCCTTAATATGAGGCATTTGGAAGGCATCAGAGTTTTACTAAGATCTGGATGTTTACTCATGATTTACTATTGTCATTTAATTGACACACTCATGATTTTACAGTATGTCTGAGTGAGATTTTATTATATTGGCATAACACATTCATGGACACCAGTAACAACTATGGGCATTTTCTTAAAGCACAGCAAAAATATGTGAGAAATGAATACATAAAATTATTTGGCACACAAACCAAAATTCCTGTTCCTGCATCCTCCTCCTTTAATGGATAGTCTTTACTTTTGACTCAACGCAGCTATGATCAGAGCTCTATGACAGCTCCAGGGAAACACACTGGAATACTTCCTGGTTTGTTGTCTATTCAGAACTGTCACCCAGTCTTACCCACTCAGGTCTATTCTTATGCAGCAGCCTACTGACGTTTGAAAACAGCCTCACTCCAAATGTGATCTGTAACACTTTTCATGTCAACACATGGTTGTAAACTATTTTTTTCCCCAAATACCATAATTACTGTGCAATATGACTGAAAAAATACAAGCTCAATTTCTATGATCCAGGTTGTAGTGTTTCAAGTGCTTATCATTAATCAAAATTTCATTATTACACACCTGTAGAAGGCAGGTCACATGCTCTTCTTCTAGCCTTTGCTTAGTCAAAGCTTGTTCGACATCCCATCCTGAAGCTGTGGAGCCTGTTCCAAAGCCTGTACCCTTAGCCCAGTACAGCTGCTGTTCTTCTGTTGATGCACTGTTGTGTGTACTTGACACCTGTGGCTAAATTCAAGGAAAAAAAAAAAAAAAATCAACCCACAATAATTTCACTTTTTTCATCTTATGAAGCAATTCTTTACAAAGCCTTTGTTCTGGAAAAGAAGGAAATTCCAACTTATTCACTTATAAAGATATCATTGGGATTCAGGGGAATTCAAAGTTTTAGACAGGAAAGACTCTGCCACATACATGGAGTTCCAGTACAGGTCAGCGCTAAATTGTTGCAAGTGATTCGTCTGTAAGCCCATTTTTGCTCTATTTTAGGATACTGTCACTGCTTAAATGATTTAAGGTATTAAAACCCTACTTAATCCATATCACGCTAAACATCACAGATCTGTAATTATTACTGTTTAACACCTAGTCAAGTTTAATAGCATAATTAGATGAAGTGAATGGAAGTAGAAATGTCATCAAAAGCACACAACCGAAATGTTAAGATGCTGAAGCATGTGCTGATTTTGAATAAATACTCCAAAAAGGCAAGAGGTGTAAGTTACATGTATAGCTCTGACACATATCTCCGGGTCACTGACACGCAATTTCCCCTCCAGACAACAAGGGGGAAATACCTTGTCCTTAATGTGCTGAGAGAGAGCATTTTTTCCAGAGCTGCTTGCACAGCTTTTTCCAAAGGTGCGCATCACTGCACTTCACTAACACAACTCCAGTATTATATTGCTTAGCCCTTCTGAAACTATTTAAGTACTTTCACTAATTTTGAAAGCTTACCAGATCTTTGGCGAAAAGGATGCAGCAAAAAAATGCTGATATGCATTTTTTAACTAATGCTTTCCTAATTAGATATTTAGCACCCTAAACAAGTGACCTTATTTTCCGAAGCAATGAACACTTGCTACTTTCATTAGAGTTACTCAGCAACATTAGGCTTACTGGAAAGCAGGTCATGTGAGTAGCGGCCCAACTTTAATTTGTAATATTTGATCTAAGTCTCAGAAAAGTTTCATTTTCTGTTCAGATCTTCTTCAGTGATTTTGTTCAGGATTACACTTGCAGGAAAAGAAATTATGTATGAACAGACTGCAACAGTAAAAAAAGTTATCACCTATGAAGTACCATACTGACGGCAGTCTGGAATCACCATTTAACCTTTACATTGGGAATATAATGCATTTTGGCGATGAAACAGCTGTGTGGTTATTCTCATGTAGACATTACTCATTACATCACCCACGAACATGTTGTGCCTTTAATACTCAAGAGGACTGTCAACAGCACTGACTTAAAGCACTTAAGGGAAAGCCTTGCCCCAGAAACACAAGCCTCGGTGCAGACCTGATGGATCTCTAGTTTCAAGTCGCCATCTATCACCTAACAGATGTGAATTATGAGAAAGCAAGCTGTTTAAGGGGTCATGGTAGACCTGAAACAGAGATAAGAACCGTTGCCCTTTCCCTCCAAAAGCACAATAATGCTAAGGCTTTAATGTGTCAGCAGCCTGATTCCCCATTAGGAGCAGAATATCTCATTTTCCCCTTAAATTTGACTAGCCATTAAAGTGAATTATTCTCATGCACAGCTTCATCTCTTCCTAGCTCAACCTCTCATCAGTATCAGAGCTGCTAAAATATGGACAGCCCTATATTTTGCAGCTACTTAGCCATATGTAGCCACCAGGAACTTTTTCATGCAAGCCTCTGCCACAAAAACGATAAAAAGAGCAAGTAATTAATTTTTTTTAAACACTTTATTATAGACAATTGGTATGTTATTGTCCTGGTTTCATCTGGGATAGAGTTAATTTTCTTCCTAGTAGCTGGTATAGAGCTGTGTTTTGAATTTATTATGAGAATAATGTTGATAATACATTGATGTTTTTAGTTCTTGCTAAGTAATGCTTATCCCAAGGCATGGACTTTTCAGCTTCTCATGCTCTATCGACTGAATATGGGAGGAAGTATAGCCAGGATAGCTGACCCACACTGGCCAAAGGGATATTCCACACCATACAATGTCATGGCTCAGTATATAAACTGGAGGAGTTGGGTGGGGGCAGGATCACTGCTCAGGGATGGGCTAGTTGGCGGCTGGTGAGCAACAGCACTGTGCATCACTCATTTTGTGTATTCTATCATTGTTTCCTCTTCCTTTGCTGTCCTATTAAACTGTCTTTTATTCAACCCATGAGTTTTATTGGTTTTTTTTCTATTCTCCTCCCCATCCTGTTGGCGGGGTGTGTGTGTGAGCAAGTGGCTGTGTGGTGCTTAGTTGTCAGCTGGGGTTAAACCACAACAGTTATGCAGAAATGGCAACTCATAATCCTGAAAAAAATCAAAGGATACGTGTTCTGAATAGAGGGTAGTATAATTACAGCACGTACTTCGAAAAAGTTTAATTTTGGAGATTCACTCAGGATCTTGAATGCTATGGAAAATTTCTGCCTTTGGATCTCATTTCCCCATCAGTAAAAAGGGGTTTAAAAAAAAAAAATCACTGCATTAATTCATTAATTTTCGCAACTCATTTAGGTTTGTGAAGCATTTAACAGGAAATAATTTACAGGCAGCACAGTTTAGATGATGAATGCTAAATAAGGTAATGAGGTCATGTTATCTAATGAGGATTAAGGAGCCACCATCCATGGAGCATTATGCCTCTCATGCACTGAAAAAGAAGGTCCTGTAGAAGAAACTGATTACACCTTAATGCCTCATGGCAAGCCTTCTTTGTTGGTTAGATTTCATGACTACTATGTTTATTTGCAACATGCAAGGACAATTACTTAATCAAGTACGTACTACCTATTTCTGCTCTTCATGCAAATCCCACTCTGCAGAAATCCGACTATAATGAAAGCACGGAGATAATTTTCTTTTGTATAGTTAAAACTCTTACTGCTTCTCAGTGTCAATTATTCTGCTGTTAAACTTACCTCTGCCTGGTTGGGACTAGAGTTGGGCACTCTTGGTGCATGGTGGCTTAGAGCAGACAGACAAGCAAGGATAAGATGTACAGCCCCAATCTCCAGTGCCATCCGCCTAAGCAGTACTCCATCATCAGTAGTCAATGGTGTAGTGCTGAACAAACTGCGCAACACATGGAAGGGCAGAGTTGGAAGCACGTTTGCTGAAGGAGACTGCAGGATATGACCTGGATTGAAGAAGAAAATATCAAAACCATGTTTTCTTTCAATAGTTCAATACAGCCTGTTAATCTCTGCAACGGTTTATAAACAACACACACATAAATATACTGAGGACTTCAGCATTCACATATAGTAAGCTATCTAATATTAAGTTTCTCTTCACAAAAAATTTTCAGCAGGAGAAGAGTGTATAAGAACCAATGTTTCTTTATTTCCTTTATGGATTTCGTTAAGAAACAAAATTATAAAGTCTGATTCACCATTTCCAGGGAGAAAACTTAGTTTGTGAATAATAGTGAGTATACTTCTGTATTTGACTACTACTCAGGTCATGTTTCTGAATGAAGAAAACAAAGGTGGTTCAGACTAATTTTTTTTTTTTAAATCTGTCCAACTACAGCAAAAGAATGACCGTGGTCAGCTAACAGCAGCTCATCTGACAAGGAGCTGTAGCTTATTGTGATACAGGATTTTTTTTTTTTCACATTCATGTGCCCAAAGTGGGAATTAAGTCACTGACACGGTCCAAGCTATGATGTTATTCAAGTTGAATACATGGTGAAATACTAATATAATTTTAACTACATGAGCTGCATGTTTGAATTTTGTAGTAGAAGTATTTTAAATTTTTAACTCTTTTGCATTATGAGCAAAAATTACTTCTTTTAAAAGCCACATTTGAAATAATAGTGACCAATTAATGCAGCGTACTCAGATTTGGGAAACTGTCTCAATCTTTTCCGTATTTAACAATGCATTTCACATTCCTTCCCCAGTGTGTATGTAAATAGAGATATGTGACAACTGACAATACTTCCAATACTGAAAATACTTCAAACCAGACACATCTACTGAGAAGTTTGGCTCTTATTTAAAATATATTATTTTCTCCCTCGTTCTTGGAGTTTGCTAGCTATATTATCATCCAGAGGTTTAAACTGAAATACATCACAAATATATATGTCTAAATTTGTATGTACATGTATCTACACACATGCATACACACACAAGTTAATCCATGCTATCCGATATTCTTTGTAAAGACAACAAAAAGAAGGAAGCAAGAAGTGTCCTGACTGGAATCTCGGTGAATACAACTCAACAGCTCTGGAAAAAAGCCCATCTAATAGACTTGCAGAAGTGCAGGTGTAGCCAAGTGACAAGGAGACAAAAAAGAGAAAATCTAAACACTGGCCCATGATTCATCTTCACAGACAACTAAATCCATGTTTAACCTATAAGCCATGGGTTTGTAAGTGCAGCTCTTTACATTATGCGAGAAAGTAAAGAGACTCTAGCTGTATGAAAAGATGCATTTCCAACAGAAAAGGAAAACATTAATGCTTTATACAGAGAACTAATGTGGACTACTGCATACAGTGATCCCACATTTCGGAAAGAGTTGAATTCAGACGTTTGGCTTTGGCAATGGAGACACTGATTCTTTCGTCCAGCAAAATCAAAGACTAAGAGGGAATACAATTCCTGTCAACAAATGCATCAAAGAAAGAAGAGCTATTTAAGATGAGGAACAATGCTGGCACAATGATAAATGGGTACAAACTGGATATGAATAAATTTAGGCAGACAATTACAGCAGGCCCTACCTATCAGGAAAATGATGTTCTGGACCTGTATTCCAATAGGAATAGTGGATGTAGACAAACAAAAAAATCAGCAACCCAAATTTTAATGGTTTGAGTTGGTCTCTTTATAAAAAAAAAAAAAAAAAGGAAAAAAAGAAATGAAGGATATAAAAATTGTTTGCAGAAGCAAGGGACTGGAATCACTCAAGGACATAAAAATCTGAGGGACCGCATATAGTCATTCAGTTAATTACTATTCAAATTAGTTGGGAGTAAGCAGCCAGACTGAATTTTTGTTACCCAATTTATTCCTGTCTGCTGTCCTGTACCTAAATACAAGAGAATTAAAAAGATAAACAGAAGGGAGGGTAACAAGACTCTTAGTTTCTCAGTTGGTCTTATGAGCTACACATTGTCTACCACTTTATAGGCTGCTGAATAGAAACTAACTGCAGTTGATTGCTGCATAGAAAAAGCAGCATTCTTTTCAAAGTAATAATGGAAGGAAATGTCTTAAAAGTACTAAAACATCTTTCACGTACACTCTTCCAGTTTTTCAAAACACTCATACAAATATTAGAACTATATGCAGAATTCCAGGTTTGCATGCAAAGACACTGGCTACTAATGGTCTCTCAGCTCATTTGTTCATTCCTGGACGAATACGCCACTTCTCCCTCTGAACTCACACCATTAAGGTAGAGCTTCTGCTCAGCTAATTTGATCACTATAATCTTCAGAGCTTTCTCTCCTTTTCTAAACCAACATTATTCAAACAGTTTAGTCTGCATCTGCTGTAGCTTTGCTCCTATCTATATTATTATTCTGCATTTGGTTGCAGAATTATACAATGTTTGCTCAACTAGTTGAGCATACCCAGCTACTCGGGTTGTTCTGTCTGGGCACACTGTTGTCTTGGCAGTGTCACTGTAAGTTTTATCAGCAGTTGTTGTACAATTACTCTGACATCTAGACGAGAACAGTTGAATACTGATGATTGTGACAAAACTTTGCCAGAGTGAGTTTAATATTTAGAGACAACAGACTACCAAAGATGCTAGCAGCACAGTTCTGCACAAATCAATTCTAACTTCCTGCTAAAAGCATTACAAAGTAAATAAATTTAAGTAAAATGATTTAGCTGTGGTCTACAAAGAAACATAATAATTGCAGCACATACTTCCTTCACCATCATCTGTAACTCCCAACACCAATCTCAACAGACACTGAGCATGTTTCCGTTCTTTTAGCAGCACCTCAGCATAGCCCGGGAGACGAAGAAATAAACCAAAGGCAGCCAAAGAATGCGCAGGTATGGGAGACATAGTCTGAACTGTTGACTTGATCGGTGGAGGTTCTGCAGCAATCGTTTCTGGTGCTTCATACACCAACTCCCCTGATTGTTCAATGGTAACCCATTCAAACTGGTCACTGTCCTTCTGCTTTTCCTGCGTGGTTGATGTAACAACTGGAGTGCTCACCTTCATCAACAAAAACAACAAAAAAAATTGGCAGTCATTCAGTTAATCACTTACACAAAAATTTTATTAAAGTTAGGATCTAAACGACACACGATCTCAATATAGGACACCATTAAATTGTCACATGAAATACACTACCGTTTACAGATATGGGGACCAGGCTAAGTGGCTGAAAAGGGAACACTTGTTGCATTTTCAATACAATTCTAGAACGTCCTGTCTACACAAGCAAGCAACTGTATTTTGCCAACCTAAATCTCTCAGTTAAAAACATGTTGCTTAAAATCTAGAGGCATAGGAGATACAAATTATGTGGAAATAAACAATATAAAGATTAGTTTATATATCAGACTTAAATAAGATATGTCCCTTTTTAATATTAAACAGTGTGAACTCAAGTGGTTAATTTTTAATTACATATTGCAAAAAGAGTGACAATTAATCATAACGTCTTAAAAAAATAACAAGACACTTGGGTTTCTTAGCAGTCCTGTAGCAACTTGTGCTCCTTTTGAACTTTCCGTTGATTTGGCAGGCTTTATTATTATTATGCTCTAACACGACTGTCTGTAGTTCTGTTTTATGAAGTAACACTGCACAAAGGACTATGTGGCCAGGCATTCTGATAGAAATCAGAGTTTAAGGGAGGGGGAGGTAACGGTTGCACAGTTCCCCAGGAAACTGTCATACACTCAGTTAAAATGAAGGTATGACACCCAGGTCCCTCTCATAACTAAACATCACAAAAGTTTCAGGATTTTATGCTATTCAGATGAACTAATGCAATCATATTTAAATTTTTAGCATTTATCACCAGACTGATCTAAACTGGAAAAGATTAATCCGAAAACCCCTTGCAGACTTTATTCAGAATACCAAATTCCTAATTAAAAGTCACGGCCGTCTTTACTTCCATTTATTCCGATCATCAACTCATTAACAGAATCGGAAGTATCAGTGACTTACAGAAATATAAAAGTAAAATTAAAGAATGAAGAGTCTGGAGAACTCATCAGTCTTCATTCTGAATCTTCTATTTGGCATTATTGTACTTAATTTGTTTTTATAGATCACAGAATTCTTATTCAGTATTTGAACCCAAACTTCTACCTGAAGCTAAAAAAATGTGTAAAGAAAATAACTTCCCAGGACTACAGAAAAAGAATGAAAGAAGGATGAAATTTCTCATGGTCATATGTTGTCTTTCATCAGTTTCAGAATTCCATGAAATCAGTCTTCTTCAATATAGAGCACAAGTTCTCTCTCTTGAATTTCAAAATACAGTAATTGCTTATGTGAATACATTTCCTTAACTTTTAATTTTTGAACAGGCTTGGTACCAGATATCTAAAACATCTTCATGGAAGTCTTTACAAAGAATTCACACTGATTGTCCGGTCTCACTACAGGGTTCCTATCCCTGCCACAGTTTTGCAGTTAGGGTAATGAACAGCACCCTTAATTCATGCTTAACTTAATTTCAAAGGGAAATAATATTCACAATCTCTCCTATCAGAAGTATCAGCCAAAATTTTCAAAAATATAGCCAAATAGATTCTGAATTATTGAAAAGTTCTTTTTTCCCTTTTTAGTAAAGACTGTGTACAGGAACAGCAGCCAAAGGAGTAATTTCACACTAATGCCACTACTGACACTTTTGAAAAGCCTATCAGTGCCTCCAGAGAAATTCTACATGTAATTATAAGAAATGTACAATAATAACAGCTATATTACTTTTTATATAATTTTATTTTAGATACATTATTTATTATTAGATAATTAAGACCATAAAGTTATTTATTATTTATAATAATAAATCTAAAATAAAATGATATAATCTGCTTTGAGAACTAAATTTCACTCAACCACAACGAGCAATTAAATAACAAGCAAGTCCGTCTTTGTATTCCACCAGTAACTTCGTGTTACTGCACCCTCCTTGCGAGGCAAGCAGCAACACTGAGTTCACGCCTTTGTTCCACAAGGACACGACTACCCAGGCAGCCTGGAACATGCATAAGGAAGCAGCATGAACTGCTGGTCTGGGCTGTGGAGTTAGGCACTTGCCTATTTTAAAGTAGCTTCCCCACATAACTGAGATGTCAAACTGAACCACAGAGAAATATGAGGGAAATACTGTCCTTTAACAAACAAACCAACCACTCTTCGCATGTGTTTCTACACTGATTTTTTTTCACTCACTTGCTGAATTACATCAGGATAGAGCATCGGGAGTCTCTCTGCAATGAGGGCCAATCCACCCATTCCTGCAAAAACTTGCAGTGGAGACTGAATGGGACAGGTTTCAAGCAGCGATTCATCTAGCACTGCGTCCATACACTCATCCCCGGGACTGATGGCTTCATCTTCAGGGCAAGGTCCCAGTAAATCTGCATGTTCTACAAAAACACGGGGGTAAAAGAAATTAATACATCAACAATATTCGGTTTATTTCTTTGTCCTCACTTAAGACCGTACTTCAAAAGTAGCACTTCCTTCTTAGGCAAAACCTGAGTCAAGAACCTGAAATGAATGCCTACAAGAGTATCAAAAGAAAATAACAAGAGTATCAAAAGAAAATAAAAGTATTTGTGGCACCTTTTGCCAATGATGGCAGATCCATGTCATAAATTGGGATTGTTTATACAGGGTTACATGTTAATTATCAGAATCTTACTTTTTATTAGAATTTAGTCTATCCCTTCAAAATTTTAACTTTGGAAATATGAAATTTTTTAACAGTCTTGCATCGAGGAGGAAAGAGTTTGTTACTCTCCGATACAGAGTTTATAGCTGAAGGAAGGAAAGATAACCTTACTTAAGTTAGTCTTGCTTTCTCCTCAAAAATGAATAAAAATTTTTTTTTAGTTTCTCCTTTCCCATCATTTAATGCACCATCTACAAAGTCTATCGCCTATCACTCATCACACCTATCGTTCTCATATTTCCCTGTGAGGTGTCAAAATGCCCCTCTGCCATAGCTGTGAAATTTCATTCTATTCTTTCACATAAAAAAGATTAAGATCTCTATTTCTAACATGCTACTAGGCTCCATCCTCCCAGTTTATGACTAAGCAGTGTAATATCTCGTACAATGGACAAAAAGTGATCCTTCTATGCAATGATGCACACAAGTTGTATATACAGAACCCTACCACAATTCATTTTGCCAAAAATTGACCCTCTGCTCATTACCACAGCCATCCTTCACAGTGAATATTCAATTTATTTCATAAAGAATCTGTATTGCAGATTATGTTGTAAAATACTATAATGCAGTGGTCCTCAAAACCTTCACAGTATACCCACATAAAAGGCAGCACAGATCAAGTGGTCTCAGTATCTCTTTGCTGTGAGCAGACTGACACCCAGCTGAAAATCCATGATTATACTTAAAATGTTTGTATGCACACATGCTATCATCTATTATGTACTTGTAAAAACACAGAATCACATAAAAGCATAATTCATGCAGCTACAAAACTTTTTATTTTTTTTACTTTTTTTTTTTTTAAGTTTTAACCACAGATACTTTATCTTTTAAAACCTTTTCTTCCTTTATTTGAAGGGAATAGGAAACTGCAAGTCTTCATCCTAATTCTCAACTTTTAAATGTTCAAGAAGCACCAGGTTACAAGGACATCATGGATACGATGCAGGAGGAGCACATCGCTATGGAGCACTGTGATCAAAATATCAGATTTAATAAGCTCAAATCAGGGACATATAGGAGTATGTACATCAATTCTCCTTAACTCAACTGATGGACTGTGAGAAATAGAAAAGGTCACATACACTTCCAAAGCAGGATAATCCTCATAAGAAAGAGCCCAAACGTAACACACTGTGTACATACAGCTTTGAAGCCTACTGTTCATAAGGATACCGACAGAAATCTCCTCTGTGGAAGTTTTGCCTGTCACCACAGATCGTGAATGAGGACGTCAGCAAACACGCTGGTCTCAGCAAGGGACCACCTTCTGTCAGATGTGTGGAGGATTCCACCACGCTAAGCTGAACGTGATCTACAGTTCAATTGCTTGCGATGACATGAATTGATCAGACCACAAGAAAGGTTAGATCTTGGCAAGGAAAATTTTAAAATATAGATTTTTGAAGGAAGACTCATCCCTCTGTTTCATACTGTTTTGCAGTTTAAAAAGCTGTAACCTTCCCAAAGAAGGAAAACAAGAGAACAGACACACAGAGATACTCACTACGCACAGAAAGATCGCTCAGGCTTAATGCTTCTCTGCAGAAGATACTCGAAAAATACATTATCAGTAAGGGTACAGGCAGATCTTCTACTGTGAGTGCACATATAATTCTACTCCTTTCACATCTTAAATATTGTTGCAAGGAGTTACACTTATGTGTGCTTCTTCAGTACTTGATTTAGCTAATCTTCTTATAACCCAATTGAAACCATTTCACCTCCACGAACGTTCTGCAAGTTTTCAGTGAAGTGATGCACTTCAGCAGTGGAAAACTGCTGATCTCAAGCAAAGGCATTGAAGCACGTAGAAAAAATGTAAATAAATGACACTTTTCCTCAAGTATGGTAGTAGTAAATGCAACTCTATGGACACCATGTGAGGCTATAGAATCTATCAACCACTGATAAAAAAAAGAGTCTAATTTAAGTAGCAAGTACGGAAATACTGATATGTAAGAATGATTTCTATAGACATTGCAAACTAGTCATGAAAAAGCAGCAGCACTAACCTTCGTCATTCATGAGTGGTGACTGTGAGACACCTGAATGGAACCATTATTTTGTTGTATAGCACCATAGGTCAATGGATTTGTAATGACAAAGTAAAATTTTCAAAAGTATTAGTCTCCAGTTTAAAAAAGAAGCCTAGTAACTTAATAAAAGTTCAAAGAGAACCTTCATGTTTTCACATGCAACTCTACCACTAAACTGAAGCTCCTCGAACAGGTTTTGAGTTTTCCTCAAATAGAAAAATATTTATTATAGGATTAGAATTTAAATAAACAGCAAAACCAAACAAAAATATTATTTGAAAGAGAAAAGCCTCTCAATAGTGTGAGATCTGTATATCCAGCCATTACGTGCAGTCATGAAACACTTAGACCAGATAGCAACAAAATAGACCTTTTTTTCAACTCTTCTTTCTGTTTATTTTTCTTTTCTATAAAGAGACTGATCGGTCAAATGAACAGTTTTTAAAATGAAGCCTCTGTCTTAAAATAGCTGAATGATTAACTTTGTAATTCCATGCTGTGTCAGCAGGCTGATGAACAGCAGATCATCTTAGCTTAATTTCAAGGTCGCATTCTTTTAAGTCCTTCCCTAAAGGAATGACATAAAAATATTTCAAAACAGATTTCTGGGATATAACTCCTCCTTCTCCTTTCCCCAGCACTACGAATAAATAGATAGCAAGCAATTAGAAAAAACATTAGCAAGCAACAGACTATATTAGAAAATTTTTAAAATAATGTTTTTAAAAGCTAGAGTTACAAGACCTGATTAGATGAGCTTGAAAATAATCCCCATTTTCAAAGAAGCACTTAAGTACCCAAGCTGCCGCAATAAAAAATTTCACAGGCTTCTGTAACCCAAATGGTTTCAAACAGCTCCCGCGTTACTTAATCTGCTCCAGTTACCAGCACACTTACTACAGAGAACTAATATGCATGTCAAGAAATAAAATACGCAGTAGCTATACAATCATATAATTGTATCAGATACAACACTACAATGAAGAAGGAAAAGTGAAGCCAGAACAACCATATTGGTGCATCTTATAGATACAGTCTTAAGACAGGCAATGAATTTGGTCTTCTTACAAAGTTTAGCACTTGTTTTGCAGAGAATGCCTCAGGAACATCATCCAAGAAAATACAAAAACATGGTTTCTTACCAAGAAAATCAAACCCATTTTTGTCCAAAATAAAAGCATTTTAAAAAGGAAGAAAACTCACCTTTTTCTGTGTGAAGACGTTTAAATGAGTCTGTTTTCGATAAGCTTGAATCTGAGATTACTTTGGAACCGAGCTTAACTGTCAAATCTATTGATCGGTATCCTTGAGGGAGTTTACGGTCATACAGCAGAGTCAGAAGCTGGGCAAGTGTCATTTCAGCTGGTAACGGTTGGCCTGAACAACAATGGCATTGAGTCAGAGAGGAAAACTATGATTGGATTATTTTAACATAGATGTCCAGGTGCTGTTCATTATTTGTACCAAGATGTCAACTAGATTAAATATTATCTGGCTCCAAACCAAGGCCTTGATTTTACCATTTGTTCTCTTAGGAAAAGGGGCCCCACCAGTTTGGAACCAACCATTCAAGAACTATGCCAACATTCCCTAAGGCAGCTCTGTGCTGACTGCCCAAGCACCTGGCATATTTAAGAAATGGCTAAGGCTGTAACTTGCTGTGCATTTTAAGCAGGTACTGCCTGTCCCCTACTGTTAAATCCCACCCTGGCATCATGCTTGAATTGTGGTGGCATAAAAGTGTCTGATCGTAAGGTAAAATGTCTGAAGTGGAAAACTGAGAAAGCTGCAATTCGTTTTCAGTCCTATTGGCCCCAAGCATGGCTCACTACTCTTGTGTCGGGACACAACTCGGCAAGAAAAAATGAACGGCACTGCCAGCAATACTTTTCTCAGCAGCAACGTAGACTTGAAATGCACATGTAGTACAGCCCAAACTGATTACTCAAATCAAGATATTGGCCACTCTGTTAGGAAGAATATGCTTTTCCCTGAAATTGCAAGTTACAATTCTTGCCCTGATAATGAGCAGACTTACATCTAAAACGAAATGTTTCAAAGCTGGATCATGTAATACACTTAGCATGCCCATCATATCTTGACTGTACTTGATTAAGTAACAAGCTCCAGGAAGGTCTTTAGTAGCAACCTGTTTCTTCAGTGGAAGAGGGTGTCTTAATAAATGAAAATTAAAAAGTCTTGCTGTTGTGCAAGTGAAGAAGTTTTCTGCCCTTTTTTTCCATCACTGATTCTGCTTTTCATGGGTTCTTTTTTTGTAACAACTGGCTGTTGCACAAGAGGTATGATCGACCAGATCAAATACAGAATGGTCTACACTACCATTAGTTGACAGTCCACCTTTACCAGCTAGATACTGAAACAGGTGCTGAGTTTTGATCCCCTTTCCAATATAGTAGCATTTACTGTACCAATTGTAGGTATTTTAATCGAAGTATACGATCCCTCTAATAACTGCCAGAGGATAGCCTCAAAACCAATAATTCTGCAGTAAGTTCCAAATTTAGTTTTTTCTTGGGTGAAAATGACTTTGATCAGAAGTTTATTACTTAATTCCACTAGCTGGTTCCTTGTTTTTATACTACAATAGGTAAGAAGCTCTTCCGCATAACATTAAAGTGTTTCACCCATGTTCCAGTCCTTTATCCCTGATCTAAGGTTCAGAATTCCAGTCTTACCAATCTCTCTCTATAGGAGAGAGATCTCTCTCCATGCCCCGACGACAACATTTTCACCAGCTTTGTCCCTATAGCTGGTAAAACATGAATTCATACCCGCTACACATAAAACATGACTAACTGCTTAAGACATGCTGTTTTTGAAATCACATGGAATTCCAGAATATTCCTGAACTGGCAAATCAACCTTCCAGAGAGCAGTGCAAGTTGGCTGCCCACTCAGAACACGAAATAACAGGGCACAAATACCAGTTTAGTTCTGCCTTGCAAGTCAAAGAAAATGTGAGTCACCTTACAAACCCACCCCCTTTTTACTTCTGAGTGAAAGTGGAAATGTTTTTGAGATTTTGTTTAGGAACAAGGAAGTTCAAGGAAGATCAACATAATTGTTATTTATGTCAAGCTACTATGATGTTATAATGCTCCATTTTCAGTTGAAAGCTGTGACCAACCCAGAAGGGCTCTACACTTCAAGATTCTCAATAAAAAGATAAAGATATCCATTAGCTTTACATCTACATTCTGATGATGTATCAGCCACTGAAAAAGACCATCATTTTGAAGCTAAGAAACAGTTATTACAGTTACCTGGTAGAAGTTTATGGTACAGATGAAACACTGGAACACTAATGGTCTTGCTGGAAGATTCTCCCCCTGAGGAAGAGGTACCTACTTTATCCGCCATCACTCTTCCTCGCCTTGATGGTGGACGTGGAGGGGTGGATGAAACAGCTCTTTTTGACTGAGATTTCAAACCTAGGAGAGAAGTAAAAAATTCAAAGCTATTCTGGTATTTAATAACTTCAACTAGCTAAGATGCAATCTACTCAATATCTTCAATGACAGCAAAAAACTCAAACTTTTCAGCACTGGCAAACTAAATAGCAGACTAGCATTCATGTATAAAATATATTTGGATATAGTCCTGGAATTTTTACAATTACAAGGCTGCACAACCTCCTGAGCCCCAAACATAAACGAAACCATAACTGTACTAGATCATATAATCCCTAAAAAAAAAATAAAAAAAAAATCAAGAACTATTAACTAAGTTTAAGAGCAGAATCAAAAAAGAGCGTGTCTAGCAATGGGCCCTACAGTAAAACTTTAGTGTTTTTGCAATTGTAAGCACAACAGGCAAAAACTTCTAAACTGACAGACATTTCAGCAGGCAAACAACAGATAAGAAGGACTTGTGTGGCCTACAAAAGTGAATTCAGCTGCAGTACTGACAATAGCACATGGGATGAAAGGTGTCTTTAACCATGCTTTTAAAGTTGCCTAGGTCAAAACCTTTAAAGTAAGCACTACATGAAAATTAAAAGGCAGAACAGGTACATGAAAGGTTATTGAGCTTACATGGCAAGACTGACATATTTTGGGACAGCTTAAGCTGACTTAAGGTGCAGTGAAATTATACTACAGACATGTACTCTTCTACGCAAGCGACAGACTGTGGTGGTGCATTTCCCTCCCCACCTCTCCTGGACCACTCTATGATCTCAGGAATTCCCATCAAGTCTTGGTATTTGTGTAATGAGTCTGGCGGTTAAGCACCCTTTGACCGCACCAGGAATTCACGCAAGACTAAGGCAGGGAGCAGCACTGATTATACCAGGAACTCCAGTTGCCTCGCCAAGGTGGGAAATGGAGCAGGAATAACCAGTCATCCCCTGACAGCCTTGGAACATACGTTACATGGATTGGATTGTAACCCGAGTGGAACAGTACCAGAGTTACTGGAATTCTGAAAACTCCAGTAATTACCAACCCAGATTGTGGTCAGGATGCAAATTTACTCATGACTGAAGTCAATCATCCCACAACCCTATAAACAGCGGTCCTAAGTGAGGCCCTCTGAGCATTCCCGGACCACAGCGGGATGCGACCAGCATCTCCCTCTGAGCGGGACACCTCTCAGGGCTCGCAAACTTGAGAGTTTGCAAAGTTCGGAGGACCTGGGCTGAAACTCTTCACTCCTTGAGGCTCAACCCTCGCTCGTTGAGAAATGCTGAGACATTTGAAGTGACTATTTCACTGAACTCGAAAGGAATTTTTAACATGTATACCTTTATACCTTTATATATCTTTGTGTCTGTGTGCATGCATGTGTGAACTGATTTAAGTATCTGACAGCAAGTATAGTATAAATATTGCCACCTCGAATCTGTGGTTAGATCACCGTTGTGATTAGAATCCACTCCAGTTACAGCAGTGACTTGATTATAAAGTGCTGCTAAAATCTTGTGATCCACCTTAAAATGTGCTGATAAAATCTTATAATCCACCTTAAACTGCAAATAAGCCCTGTATAAATCATTCTAACTCGATTTTCCCATGTATGTTCCATCAATGTAGTAAGTAATAGCCAACCTTGCCACTGAACTTTGTTAAGTCACACTTTTATAAATTCCTACTAAACCCACTTTTGCTAATACCTTTCACAATGATTCTTTAAGCGGCCTAAACCACTCATTTGTGACATGGACCAAGTAATAAAGTCAGCAGGTCCGTGTACAAAGACTCATACAACTACTGTCTCAATCAGCCAAGAGCAGCTGGAAAACTAACAACATCCTTACCTGAAATGCTATAATACACTCTGGTTTCAGCTGATCAGTAGGAGCAGTTACAATATGCCACACGTTCTCCAATAGTCTCAGTATACTAAACTAGCTTGTCTTAGGAAGATTAGGCTCCAAATACCACCTCTACTCTCTATTAATTTAACCAACAGGGAACAAATTAAACACTAGCTGCACGAGGCTCTGAAAAGACTAAAAAAAACCCAGAATATATAAAAAAATAAAGACAAAAGAAGAAAAGATGTCACAAACAGGTCGCAAAAAGAAATGCAAATGAAGTAAGTTCACATTTAAACTGTTTTACTCAACTGGAAAAAAATACAAGCATAAAGAAGGAAAAACTTCAGTCTGCTTCTTTCTAGATAGGGAATGGACTGTATCAGGCAGCATGATCAGAGATGCAGCTGGGATGAGACATGGCCAACTATGCAATGCCCTGTCTTCAAGCTCGGCAAATTACTTTTTTGGTTCCCAGAGTCTTTATTAATGTTTTAACCCTTCACTTGGACCTATTAACATTTTAGATCTTACCAAAACATGTTTACTCTGTTTAAGTGGCACCTACTGCAAATATCTTTCCAGATAAAGATGCTGTAATTAACAATCAGCTGTGTTGCTTTAAATACACACCAAGATCCATGAAACTGCTGCCCAACTCAACACTGGAGTTTAGAGTTATATCTACATTTAAAAACCTGAAATAAAAAGCTTAAGAAATATTGGTGCCAGAAGTCAAAGGAAATCAGCATCTCTTCTTCATGCTTCATGAAGTGTAAATGAAGTTGAGGTAGCTCAATGAAGGCAGAAAGCTACATAGGAAAAGGGTAGTTCGTTCATCTCTCTCACCCACCAGAACTTCAAACTGAAAGACTAATGATCTCCACAGCCATCATATCAACTGTAATCTTCTTGTACCACTGCAAAATGACTATGTTCAATCTATAACCTCCACAGCAGTTTTGGAGCAGGGTTTACGTGAATAATTTCAGAACGACCTTCACAATAGTTTTTAGAAGGCGAATGCTTTGGAAGAAAATCCTGTAGGTGTTGTTCCCAAGTTGAATAACATGGTTTTACGCTCACATTTCCATCTGACAGTTTTTAGCAGAGTACCACCAGCTTTTATGGAAAGTGTATGAATTCCTTTATTTCCAAAACATACTGTGGTAATAGGTGATGAAACCCTGATGCACCAGCCACTGCAAAAAGGTAGAGGCAGTAATACCCACACCACAGTAACAGCACACAAATACTAATATATTGCCATATAATCCAAGCTCCAGGTACGTCTCCACAAAATATTACAATATGCACTAGCAACAGCATCCATAACCTATCACTGACACACACATTTAGGTACAAATTTGTCAACATATATAACCCGTTAGAGGCAGCAGTTCTACCAGGAACCAATCTTTGCTGCCTAACAACCAGTGAGATTAATCAGGCACTACAATTTTTCTAACCATCATTAGTGATAAAAAGAATTGTTGGTAGATATGATTTCCATCCCCCACTCGCCAATGTCTGACAGATCCATTTTTCAGAAGGTGGAAGAAACAAAAAAAACATACCAGAAGCAACAACAACACTGTAATTGTCCTGAAATCCATTTTCTGCTTTTACTTTTTCTTTCTCTTCATAGTTCTTTTTTTCTTTATCTTCCTTTTGTTCATTAATTAGCTTAGCTGTGATACTGGGTGTATCTATACAGGAAAAAGAGGAAAGGCATTTCAAGATATCAAGTTGATATTGTTACAGTTTCTAGGCTGTTAAACAGGCTATTCTCAGCTATTTTAGTGGCTTAAGAGTTCCATCCCAGGCAGTAATAGTCTTGTAAATATCTATGAATTGGGGTATCATGATAATTCTGGTCCCCTCTTCCCCCAGAAAAGCATCCTCTGACAACTCAAAACTGTAGCAACTTAAAACTATTACCGATGAGTCAAGTGTACTCATGTTAAAACACCACTGCAACACACCAAAAATGAGATTAAGTAAAATAAACAAAACCAAAGAGACAACATCAAAACACCAACACCCCCCAACACAACAACAAAAAAGCCAATATATTTTTAAGGACACCTCCAGGCTTATTTAAATAAATAGTTGTATTTAGGTTTGGGTATCTAGTGTTATACATTGACTCAATTTCAGAACTGGCAAGTATGCTTGTTCCTTTGAAACTGGAAGACGACTAAAGTACATTACACATGGACACCTTGTGCTGTTTGCTTACATGAACAGTAGATTGCTGCAGTACAACTGTTTTGGTTCAATCATGAGTGTAGATCACATATCAAGAACTATTAAACCACTGATTACTGGTTACAAGGATCATTTCACACCTTGTAAGTTACCACACTGGCACCAAAATGGCCAAATAGTTCTCTACTTGCTTCCGAATAGTAACTTGTTTCCACATAGCCACAGCAGCCTTAATCTACAACCACAAACTCAAGACCTAGAAGTACCATCCTGCTACCTTTCACTATATATCATCAGTGGGTGAGGGGCTGAAAGAGACATGGTTTGATCTGCTTGGAAGTATATTATGATTTGTGGTTGAAGACATTGGTTACGCCTGTGTTAGACAGTAGTGCAGACCAAAAGAAGATAGAGAATATGAAACTGCTGCTACTCAGGACCCAAAATTCACACATAAAAATATGTATCTGTTTTTTAGACTGGGTGTTGGCTTTTAAGAAAAATCTTATTTACTATTATTATACTTCAGAGTTGCTCTAGTTTGGTCCAATGGACTGGATCCCCATTTCATAGAATCACAGACTGGTTTAGGTTGGAAGTGACCTTATAGATCACCTAGTTCCAACCCCCCCGCCATGGGCAGGGGCACCTTCCACTAGACCAGGTCGCTCAAAGCCCCATCCAACCTGGCCTTGAACACTGCCAGGGAGGGGGCATCCACAGCTTCTCTGGGCAACCTGTGCCAGTGCCTCACCACCCTCACAGTAAAGCACTTCTTCCTTATATCTAATCTAAATCTACCCTCTTTCAGCTTGAAGCCATTACCCCTTGTCTTATCACTATAGACCCTTGTACGGCTTTCTTGCAGGCCTCCTTCAGGTATTAGAAGGCCACAACAAGGTTTCCCCAGAGCCTTCTCTTCTCCAGGCTGAACAGGCCCAACTGTCTTGGCCTTTCCTCACAGGTGGAGGCGCTCCAGCCCTCTGATCGTTTATGCGCCCTCCCCTGAATCCACTCCAACAGCTCCACACCTTTCTTGCGCTGAGGGCTCCAGACCTGAATGCAGGACTCCAGGTAGGGTCTCACCAGAGCGGAGTAGAGGGGCAGAACCCCCTCCCTCGACCTGCTGGCCATGCTGCTTTTGATGCAGCCTAGGATATGGCTGGTTGTCTGGGCTGTGAGCATACATCGCTGGGGCATGCTGAGTTTCTTGTCAACCAACACCCCCAAGTCCTTCTCCTGAGGGCTGCTCTCAATCCATTCTCCACCCAGCCTGTATTTGTGCTTGGGATTGCCCTGACCCATGTGCAGGACTTTGCACTTGGCCTTGTTGAACTTCATGAGGTTCACACAGGCCCACCTCCCAAGCCTGTCAAGGTCTCTCTGGATGGCATCCCTTCCCTCCAGCCTGTCGACCGCACCACACAGCTTGGTGTCGTGAGGGTGTCGAAAACAAATTTGCTGAGGGTGCATTCAATCCCACTGTCCATGTCACCAACAGAAAGGTTAAACAGCACCAGTCCCAATACCAACCCCCGAGGAAGACCACTTGCCACTGGTCTCCACTTGGACATCGAGCCATTGACTGCAACTCTTTGAGTGTGACCATCCAG
>Ga0065711_1029995_pt1 | contig 34117 bp, 18 predicted proteins | sample Hoacrofraction12_FD_59098 | JGI IMG/M metagenome (GOLD analysis project Ga0065711, IMG submission 59098) | Hoatzin crop microbial communities from Cojedes, Venezuela - Epithelial fraction 12 v2 (version 2) | ecosystem: Host-associated > Birds > Digestive system > Esophagus > Crop | place...
CACAGAATCACAGAATGGTAGGGGTTGGAAGGGACCTCTGTGGGTCATCTAGTCCAACCCCCCTGCCGAAGCAGGGTCACCTATAGCAGGATGCACAGGACCTTGTCCAGGCGGGTCTTGAATATCTCCAGAGAAGGAGACTCCACAACCTCCCTGGGCAACCTGTTCCAGTGCTCCGTCACCCTCAGAGTGAAGAAATTCTTCCTCATGTTCAGATGGAACTTCCTGTGCCTCAGTTTGTGCCCGTTGCCCCTTGTCCTGAAACTGCTCTTTGAGAGAGGTCAGGGCAGAGCGCACAGTGGCTATTTGGTCATGCCATCAGCTGTATGATGGCAAGGTGAGGTGACAGATTGAATAGCAGCACCAAACCCATTATTACTACTGCTTTTCTGGGTCAGAATACAAGTCTAGTTAAGAGAACGACTACTTCCACAGCATAGGAGAGTATAGTAGCCCTGCTATAATCCCTGCTTTTATAGAGACAAGGGGAGGTGTTTTTCCTTCTCACCAGCAGGTGAGAAGTCCATGTTTACTGAGGCTGGATGCAAAAGAGTGATCATCATCTCCAAGAAAGCGTGCAGGAATCAAGTGAATTTGCCAAATACGCTCAAATTAGAGCTGTCATGTGTCTGTGAGTGAACAGATGGAAACTGTGAATGAAGACCGTAGCCGTCAAATGTCCTTGGGAAAAAAAATTCAGGTAGAAACAGAAAGCCCATCTAGGAGAAGCAGCAGCACGATAGCCCTAGGCATTGTGTTTGTTTAAAATTGGAGGATTGATCAGATTACTATTTCTGGTGGATGTTGTACATACGTACGTGACTGATGAAAAGGAATTTTCTCCGTAAAAGTGTTTTATGACTCAGAAAGTATTGCTAGTATTTTCTGGTAAGCAGCTAAGCTGTGGTCTGGCAAAGGAATCCATTCTAATAGTAGAACATTCCTGTATATCATCTTTAATTTTAATATGAGTTAAAATGATTAATTAAAGTAACCAACACTAAAATTTCTTTCATTCTATTGAATTTTATGATACAATTTCTTTCTGTGGGATTGAGCACAAGTTTTCAATTGAGTTCATAAGGTATTAGGTACTTCAGGTTTTGTACATATTCACTATGAAACATTTAAAAACACAGTTTCATCTACATGTTTTCATTGCAATCAAATCAAGATAGATATCCAGAAATGCTGATTACGCAAACTAATTAATATTTCTAGATATTAAAATTGGTATGGAAGCTAATATATATGTCGAGAATCATGCTGCACTGGAAATAAGTAGAAAGGAAAACATGGGGCTTAGTAAAAAGAAGCATAAAGAGGGTAAGAAATTTGCAAATGAGCAGATGACAACAGTGCTAAATTGGGATGTATTGTGCTGCGGGGAGTTTACAATTGGAACTTTAATGGAAGTGGTCCTGAGATAATTTTTTTGTTTAATAACTCCACTTTTGATATTGGTAAATATTTGGAGTGTGATGGTGAAATTTGCTCATATCAGATAGACAGAATAACATCACAATAATACAGGGAATGATACTGGGATGCCACGTAGGAGAAGGTGAATAGCCTTTAGGACTGGAGTAATAGAAATGCTGTTAAATGTTAAGTAAGGGTCACTTATTAACATCAGTTTTCAGCTATAACATCCCTTCCAATCCTGTATATTTTTACTCTTATTAATTTTAGATAGTCAGTATTTTGTGCTGCCTCTGTTGGATTTTTAACTATTTTGCAAACTGCACCACTGAGGCACATTTTGCGTTTTTTTAAACAAAACTGGAAAATGGTGAAACTGTTTTTACAATAAAAATAGCTTCTAAACAGAATTACTTTAAACATTAAAAAAGTAATGCTTACTGAATTGTAAACCCTCAAAAGCAAAAGTGTATAATGAAAGCTGAAAAATATTTCAGCTTTTATAACACCAGCAGCCAACATAAAAGGAACTGAATCTTCTAAAACAGATGCTGTCTTGTGATGGAAGATAGATTGGCCTGTGAGCCTGAATAAACTTTGTCTCTAATCAGTATGCAAATCTCACCTGCTTCAGGGTTCTCCCTCTTTCAAAAACTATGATCTATTTAGTATTTCTGTGTTTTCTAGTGAATAATCTCACACAGAAGGTTTCTTTTTCATTCCAGTTTTCTTCACACTTGTAATTTTCAAAGCATGCTGTACTATTTTAGGTCAATATTTTCTTCGAAGCACCAAGCTGAGAAAAATTAGCATTTCTGAAATTAAAAAAATCCTGAAAACAAATGTAAATGTTTAATAATAAAAATTTTTTACTTGATCCTATAGGGTAAAATTCTATATTGCAACATATGTTTGTTATATATGTGAAATACATACAAAAATTGCTGAGGACTGTAGCTATTGAATACAAATTAAATTAATCTTGTAAGCTTTAGACTTGATTAGCAGAATATTTGATATCAGAATGTTCAATAAAATATGTAAACACCTTGAAAGTCCAACCGTATACCATCAAAAGCAGTGACGCTTTCCACAGAAGCAGGATCACATCTTAGTCAATGTCATTGACAGAAACAATATCAGCATGTAATGAAGTACAGAAGTTTTGTAAATTTCAGTAAAATTCTGAAAAATTTTGCTTATGCATATCTGATTCCTCCTTCCCCTCCTTTTTTTGCTGATACGATTCCCTGTGTGTTGACAAGAACATAAACAAAGCATCTAAAAAGCTAAACTTGATTCAGGATGTGAATCTCTTGAGTGATATATTCACTTAATCCAACTTCAGACAACACCTCTCAGGACTTTGATTACTTTTTGAAAGAACCAGCCCTTTTTCCACTGTCCAGTTAGGAAGGTTACTTTTCTAAGCTTAAAGGGTCAAAATTTTCATAACCTGACTCCCCTCCACTACACAAGTAACCCTCTGCGACTGAATACATGTGCACACTCACGTGCACACACATGAGTGATCACGACCTGTGATGGCAATTGCTGCATGTTTAAAGGTCTCTCCAAATGCAGTGCATGACAAGACTGTACATTACAACTTCAACTGTATATATTTATGTACAATGACTGTCTATACTTGCTATCATGAGGCAACAAACTTATTTGGAGTGTCATATGACTACTATACGACTATATTTGATGGGGTAAGTTCTCTTCTATGAATTCAATGAAGTCATTTAGCTATACTTGTTCTGTATGCATAATTCTGCTTTGGTGGCCCTGAAATAATGAAAAAAGAATTTGTGACACTTGTATTTTATTTTTCAGTTTTATGCAGGGTGCATCTTTTGGCAAGTCACTTAGATGCAGATCCTGAAAGGTTTTCAAGGCTCCCATTAATTCCAAAGGCATTTTTAAAAGTTTGGGCTTTAGTCTTTTTAGTCTTTGATTTTCCTAGCTGTAAGATGAAAATGTTACTATGAACATATCTCTGCAGCCCCTTGGAGACTCTTGGATGAAACGTCCTGTAAATGTGTAAACCATTTTTTATTATTTTCTCAACGGCCACTAAAGGGAATTTTGCATGGAATAAGCATTTGGAACTACAGGAGTCTGCAATGTTTGTCAGAATCAAGAAATTTGCCCTACATATTTATGTAACTATTATGAGATAGAAGCACCAAACATAAATAAAGCATGAAAATTTTTAAAGTACATTTTCCTTACTATTTTTTTTATTATCTTATCTGATTGGATGGGCAGCACTGTTGAAGCTCTACTGAGAAACTGTCTGTCTCCCAGGAATGGTGCTTCTTGGTAAAAGGTAACTATAGAAAATTGTTTTAGCATTAGGGATTTACCTGACTCTAGTTCAGCACTCAGAGGTGGAACCATCAATCTTGTTTGCTTAAGACAATTCACAGAAGTGTATTACAGGTGCCAAACTATACAATTGTCTGAGAAGGAGAAGAGTAATAGGTCAAACAGAAACTATAAGCCCAAATAGTCAAGAAAGAGATGGCTCTGCGTCACCATTTCCAGAATGATCACTGTGATTTTGGTTTGGGGTATAAGAATGCATAGAAACCAGCGGAAGCTTTGTGTTCAGCAACACATAAAAGTGAAGGAATCAGTCTGTGCTCTTTGCTGGCAGCTGGGTAGATGGCAGGACCTTTGCAGCTGTAGTACACTGACCTGGAGGAGTGAGAGTAGGGGAGAGTGTCCGGAGCAATGTGTGCTACCCTGGGGGCTCCTGCTGCTGGAAGAGATTTATTTTTCTGTCTTGCTATCTTGCTTGCAACAGGTTAGCCCTGTGCATCTTGTTGACATGGCCATTTTCCTGATGTGCTCATCAGAAGACCAAGTCAAATTTAAACTGGAAAGAGCCTGTAGGTAACTAGTTCATCAAGTCTTACTTTAAACACTCTGGTCTCGATTGTCGTTTCAAAATCTTTCTTCCGCATGTTTGCTAACTCTTCACAGATAACCCAGCTTTCTCAAGTTTGAATTTCAGCTAAGCTTAGATAATGACTCTTGTCCAACAAATGCTAAAACTGGGATGAATCCCCCCTGGCTCAGAAGCAGTGTACAACATAGGGTTGAGCATTGGGACTGCAAAAAGTCGTGTTGCAAGTAATCAATATTATATTCACATAATGAACAGAAAACTTCTCAGCTGTGCTCTGCCACATAGTAACAATGCACTAAAGGTATGTATATCTAAAAGGGTGTAGGGAAGTACCTGTGTCAGATGAATAATCTTCAGATCAAATAGACATTGTGTTTATGTCAGTGCAAGGGACTTCCTAGCGTTTGGACTCAAATGGCAATGATGAAGTATAGAGGACAACAAATATTGCATGTGTTTATACAAGAACTATAGTAGTATAAAATACCTGATACACTACAGCTGAGCTGTCTAAAAATGCTGTACAAACTGTTATCTCTGGGGATGCAACTCACACCTTTCATATGAGGCAGTGTCAATCTTATTTTAGTTAGTGGATATATTGACATTTATGAGAGAATTATGGACTAAACATGATCTTTAGGAGAAAGACCTCATTCAGTAAAGTAGGAAAGAGGCGTCAGCTCTGCTGAAAGAGGTGGAAACTCTCGGTGCCTTGCCAGATTCAACGCTGAGTGTTCAAAAGAACGCACAGAATCACAGAATGTTAGGGGTTGGAAGGGACCTCTGTAGATGATGTAGTGCAACACCCCCGCTGAAGTAGGGTCACCTAGAGCAGGTTGCGCAGGACCTCATCCAGGAGGGTTTTGAATATCTCCAGAGAAGGAGAATCCACAGCCCCTCCGGGCAACCTGTTGCAGTGTTCCGTCACCCTCAGAGTGAAGAAGTTCTTCCTCGTGATCAGCTGGAACTTCCTGTGCTTCAGTTTGTGCCCATTGCCCCTTGTCCTGTTGCTGGGCTCCACTGGAAAGAGTCTGGCCCCATCCTCCTGACACCCACCCTTAAGATATTTGTAGGCATTTATAAGGTCCCCTCTCAGCCTTCTGTTCTTCAGGCTAAACAAGCACAGCTCCCTCAGCCTTTCCTCACAGGAGAGATGCTCCAGTCCTCTAATCAACCTTGTAGCCTCCGGGTTGACAAGATAGTCTTAAAATTTTCATTTTAATGTAGGACTTCAAAGAATTGATTTCTGAAAAAAAATAAAATCTATTAATTAAGAGATCTGAGATTTCTTAAAAAAAGAAAGTTGAGTTTTTTATTACAGTTTAGATTAGTTTAGGATCCAGCTAATAAAGAAACCAACCTAAACCTCAACATTGTTGTGATATTTTGAATAATTTAGTACTTTTTATGTTTCCTGGTTTACTGCTGTATTCCCATTTGTCAAATTATTTGCGTTATGATAGGATTTTATACAAAAAAGGCTTATAAAATCAGGTTAGAGCAGTGTGGGTTTAAGGAAATCTAAAGGAAGACCAACAAAAACATTTCTACTGGAGGCCTCGGAATAATTTGCAGTAAAGGAGTAAAATTCCACATTTGTAGTTAATGGCTAAAGATAAAGGAGCTGAGGTAAATTTACTCCTGAATTTAATGCTGAGAAAGCAACATTCAAGAGAATGCAATGAATGAGCTTTTCAGCTTGTTATTACAAATATATCTTTGGACCTAATATTATTGGTTGTAATGCTAACTCAGCTGATTACTGTAACTATATTACCTTCAAGACACTACTGCCCAACAGAAATGAGATTCTTTATATTCTGCTTCTTCCACTCCACACTTCGTGTTTCCTCTTGCTCTCCAAAGGGTTAAGCTCAGAAGGAATGATAAAGTGGCCAGACATCCTGGGAGATTTCTGTTTCCTTCCCTTTCCCTCTCGCACAGATGGATCGAGAGAGCGAGCTGCTCTTGAGGCAGGTTTCTCAGGCAGGATGTGAAACCAGAGCAGATGCTAGCAGACCAGGCAGTGAAGCATATACTTCACTTTTTTTTTTCCTTTCTGTTAAACACATTTGTTCTCCTGAAACAAGTCTTTATCCTCAGATGACAATTAATACATTTTATTTAGAAAGCTGAGACGTTATCAGCCTTGAAGATGCACAGTAGGTAAGGTGAGTTTAACCCACACTCTATACCTCATTAACTTTAAACTTCATTAATTTTCTATAGCGTGAGAAATAAAGTGAAACCCCATTTTAAAATGGAAATTTCAGAATTTTCTAGTGATTTTTGTGGAAAAAAGAAAAGAAAAATTAAATAAAATTATTATAGGGAGTGCTCGTTAGACTTACTTAAGGAAGAAATCTAAACTGAGGAAACATTTGATGCAAAGGGAATGAGACACAATAGTGTGTTTTGGTTCTGAGAAACAGCCTTCAATTCACTTAAGTAAACCCAGAATAAACTGTTTGCTGTCAAAGAAGGTTTATAAAGCTCCTTCAAAAATGACATTGAAAAATTGTCACTTGGGCAAAGTTTCAATGCACAACACCCTATCTGCTGTAGCCTGTTTGCTCCTGCCAAAGCCAAAAGGAGACATGAGTATCACACTAATGTCATTTCTGTCAGCTAAAAAGATTCGGTGAAGCTGCAGAAGCAGTTTCGTTCAAAGGACACCACAGTCGCTGCTCTAAAGAAAACATTCTCCAAGCACCTTGCAAGCCTTATAATTTCCCAGTTTGTTTTTGGAAAATGCTGTCTGGAAGATAAAAATGTAAGCTTTCACAAACAGCCACTGTTTGAAAAATATATTTTCATCAGTAATACCCTGTTCTAATTTTTTTAAAAGTGTTTTCCCTGGGTACTTCTTGTTGTAGACAAACAATCAAAAGAGCCAGCACACATTTTTAGCTTCATCCCTGTTCCTTTTTCATTCTAGCCAAGTCAATCTGTATGCCACAGAATAGTCGAACAAGGAAGCATCACTTTCAAATATTCATAAGGGAAGGAAATTATGTTTTCCTTGTGTGGACTTCTTTTTGGTTTTGTTTTTTGTTTTTTTTTTTTTTATATTTTAGTTTGCTGTACAGCTATAATCTCTCCTGCTTTGTAGGGTGTGTGTAATAAATGGGGTTTGAAATTCCTTAAACACTTTAGCTTCGCTTCAGCTATTAATCTCAGCAGCCATTTATTGGTTTGTATGCTACAAAGCAATGGAGATTATCCTTTAATTAATTCCATTGAGGGTTTCAGCTGCCACCATCAACCACAATATGGTTTCATAGATTAATCTTGTAGGGGAAATATAATGCAATTTATTATAATATTTATATTAAAATACAAGTAATAATACTAGAAATCCTGTGTAACAAAAGGATATATATGTGCATCTCCCAAATGCAGTGATTAAAAGAACAATTGCAAATTACATTTCTATATTGTCATTTTATTTAACTGTTTTAAATGTATTTCAGAATCCATCAGAAAATAAAAAGATAATGTTTTCTTGACTCCTACCTAGGTAGCTGCCTTAAAAATTGTGAAATGTCATCTTACATCTAAATATGTAAAAAATATATCATTAATCTTCAGAGCTCGACTTGAGATCTTTCTCACTAATTTGTTTGTACTATTGTAGCTTAATCAGTTATAATAATGCTTGTTTGTACACGTGAACATTTTTGAGTTAGGAGTACTTGAGGGAGAACATAAAATACCTTCTAAAGTATTGCCAAAATGTTTTGATCTCTGGAAGCTGAAAGGGTTTGTCAAGGGCACCTTTTCTGCAAAACAGGGGACTGATTGTGTTAAAAAATATGTTAACTAGGGTGTTTTCTCTAGCATGACACGAAGCTGAGCTAAACTATTACATTGAAAAAGACAAAAATTATCAACTTGTTCAAATCTAAGCATTGGTATAAGCAGAAACAAGTTTGCCAGGATAATGCTGTGCAATTTTTTTTTTTTTTTGTGTTAAGTGTTAACATTTCAGTTGTACCTAACTTCCAATGGAGGTAGCAGAAATTAGTAGTGAGATAAGATGGTTCTTCTGTGCTCACCCAAACTAAAGTCAGAAGCTGGGCAGACCGCAGGAATTCCAGATCAGTTCAAGCTGGCAACATAAGTTATTGTTATCAGTGGTGCTCCTTTCCTGAGTATTGCTTTCAGTAGGTTTTCTTGCAGATTGGCAACCTTATTTGTGCTAAGAAATTAACCAGAGTGCGTGTTGTCCCTAAAAGTCTTCATATAGCATTATTAAATACGTTAATTAATTAAGAAAAATCCTCAAGACAATTTGCAGAAACAGCTTTATTAAACCGCTGAGCATTGTAAGATATTGCAAAGCCTCTTTGTGGATTTGATGTAAATCTTAATATTTCACAGATCTGGGAAAAGAAATGCAGGGCTTAAACCAGAGAATTTTTCTGTACTAATTGTAACTTTTTTTGGTTATACAAATCAGAAGTGCTGAGTTATTTTTCACCTTAATAGACAGATATTTCTGTGATGAACTAATTTGAGGGATGGTTCCAATACATAAGTTGTTTTCTGACAGTGTAGGTCCAGTGTATTGATCAAGTTTTGCAAGGACAGAAGCAGAGCTCAGTGATTGCTGAAACATTATTGAATGTGCTGCTTTGAGAATTTGCAGTGTACAGCAATAGAAATTACAACTACTCAGTGTCACATAGAAGCTGATGGAAAACACCGTATGGCTTAGGAGCTGAAATCATCACACAGGGCTGGTGTAAAAGGACACTCATGCCAACTATCCAGGCTCTGATGTGCCAGTGATATGCAGAAGCATTTGTGTTCTGAAGAATGTTGCACAATGGCAGGAAAATCATGTTCTCAGTGAAAGCAGACTTTGGAAGGCCTGTGTGTACCTAAGTAGCTAATAACAGAGACAAGATGCTGCCAGGCCATAAAGTTTAAACACAAAAAACCTAGCAAGAGCTACTGCTCAGGTCTGCTCAGGAACTGATACTGCAGTCCACAGGCTGCAGTCACCATCCAGGCTAAATATGTTCACTTAGCAGGAGACCCAAGGGGGTGAGGTTGTTCCAACAGCAGATCCATGGTTCCACTCCTTCCTCTGGTGGTTGGCATAATTCACTTCAGAAAACTAGTGTATACAGTGGAAACAAATCCATCAGGAACTGTTTAGTTCCAGCAGCAGATCCATGGTTCCACTCCTTTCTCTGGTGGTTGGCATAATTCACTCCAGAAAATCAGTGTATACAGTGGAATCGTATCCATCAGGACCTGTTTAGTACTTGTAGATAAAATTGACATCTTAATTTCTTAATAGACAAAGTATAGTTTGTAATCTGTATGTTTATAAATGGGTCTTTTGTGTTTGTTGCTTTTTTTGATTCTTCAGGTTTTCTTGTGTCATTGGTTCGTCTTTGATCTCCCAGTTCATGCAAAGCAGCAAGGCTCTGCAATATATATTATAGAAAAATGGTAACAAGTACTTTAGACATTGAAAACTACTCTTCAAGCATTCACTTTGTGATCATATTTTCATATTTTTCTGTTTTACTGTTTGCAATAGCAGTTATCATTTTTTGACTCAGGTTGCTTATATTTGCAGTTAACATAATAAGGTGATACATTGAATTGCAAAAACACTGGATTTACTGATAAATCAGACTTTCATCAGGTTTGTATTGAGCCTTTAATGCTAATATGTAGAGCAGGTCAGAAGTGTTGCAAGATTATCTTCTTGACTGACAATAGCTGTGAAGTCATAGTACCATATATAAAGATGTAGTTTGGCATCTGCACTGACTAACAATATTAATTCATCTGATGACTGGATGACAAGCAAAACCAATTCATTGAATAAGAGAAACTGAAAGCATGGTTCAAAGCCACCTCTGTCAAATTGCCCAGGAAAAGACACGATACACCCAATTTATTAATGCTGGGTTTGATACTGAATTTAATTATTTAAGAGAAAAACTTTGACAGTTTAATTATAGTGTATAGTTCAACTTTAGTGAATCTGGGTTTTCTGGATTCTAGCCAATAAAAATGATTCAATATTTTCTTATCTTTTTTTTATCTGTAGAAATTGGTACATCTGAACAAAAGGATATAATTTTGAATAATGCCTTACAGATTCATATCTTTACCTGTGATGGACACTTTAGTAGCTTGTTATCATTCTCATGTTACAATATTGAATGACTAATCAAATGGAAAAAACGATTGCTGCGTGCAAATCCCTATATGTAAATAATTATCTATTTAAATCTTTAAAACAAGGTATAAGTCATGGATAGGGCCATGAAAGAGCTCTTCAATACACATGAAGTTTTAATTTAGGAGCTTAAAAGGAAAAGAAACCATTTTGAGAACTGCTCAGCAGCAAGTTATGATAACTACGAACATAGTTACTGTTTGTGTATCCTTTTAGGTAGGCTCTTCACATGCAGTGGTAGTAGGGTGCATGTTCCTTTTTGGCTGTGTATCTTTTCACCTGCCTTGGTCTTTTTCCATCTGTCTTGGATGAGCTCTCTAATAGCTGGTGGCGTAGGGCTAGCAGAAAGTGTCACTCATGACTGTTCTCCCACAGCTAAGCATGGGAGCACTGGAAAGGACCCAGAAGTATCACTCACCACGTAGTACCTCACATCATGTTGGCTTCACTGACTCATTGAAGTGCTTGGGACTGCATGCAGTGTCTTCTCCCTCTTCATTTAAGGCGTATGAGACACCAGAACTAATCTAACCCAGCACACAATCGGAAATGGGAATTTGTGTCCTCCCACAGAAGACAATACTATTACATTGTGTCTTTCTGAATACGAAGTTTATAAAAACAGAAACCTTGAAAATCAGTGGTGAGGAGTTAGGGTGCACGCCAAGGTAAAATGCCCTAACCTTCATCCTTGAGATGCATACTAGGCAACCAGAGCAGGCAGCTCTTACCCATTTTGGTATGAAGAAGTGAGGATACAGGTCCCACAGGTGCATGTAACATAAGCCACTATGAGCAGAGTTAAGGTTGATCATCAGCTCCACCATTTGTGTTTTTCAATGGTTTTGGTTTGGCTGATATTTTAAATGTGTACAATTTTCCACTAATCAGTGTAATGTCACATTCACAAGCAATCATTTATGAAATTATATTTATCAGTTAATATTGCAGTTGAGGCATGCCTTTGATTAGCTAAAGGTAGAGATGTTATGTGATTCTTAAATGCTTTTTCGCTTTCTTAAATCATCTTCCATCAGAGTGTTTGAGTGAGCAGTCTATGACAACCCAGGAAGACAAATCACAGAAATAGCTTAACTGTTAAGACGTGGTGTTTACTACCGGGCTAAGATGTGTGGATTTCCCTCTTATGCTGCTTTGTGACATCCTTTGACTGTCCTGTCACTGTTTCCTCTTCATCCTCTCTAATTCTCATCCAGTTAGAGCATCATGCCTTAAGAACCCAGCAGCAAGTAAAAGGTCTGCTCTTTGTTCTCTCATTCCTTTTGCCTCATCTTGCACCACAGGCAACAGATCCAGCATGATAACTCATTTCCCTTTTTAAACTTTGCTCTGGTCCCCCCCCCCAAAAAAAAAAGCAAAATTCTCAATAAAAGTACATGGTGTGGAGTAACTATAAAAGTTAAAAACAGTTAAAAGATGTTTTAATATTATCAGAGTTATGGCTTGAACTTTATGCCTGTGGAAAATACAGATGAATGTGTCAATAATAAGATAGTTTGGAAAAGCTAGATATCAGACTAAGATGACTACAAGCTGAGAACCTTAACTGTATGGAGTACTTTTTGAAGCACATCAAATTAAAGGACAACCTGAGTAAACATGGACTTCAGAGTATAGGAATGCCTATCTTTAAACCCAGAAAAGAACTCCTGAAGTCTTTTTTTATATTGTACTATTCAAGTCTTGCTTTTTAAATAAGCCTTAATTGGGGTGAAGCAAATTCTTCTTGTAAATGGTTCCCTTTCTTCAGAACGCAAGAAGCGGTAAGTTTTGATATCACTCCAGTTACTATATCCACCTGTAGAGTTTATGATACAGGATGTAGAGCTTTCTCCAAGTAGGGCATATACAACCCTGCAGTCAAAAGGTGGGCATGGGAGAGCAGCCTGACCAGCCTTGGGAGCATGATATGCTTAACATGTCAGATATCTTACCTTTGTAATGCAGCAGGCACAGTCTCTGGGTTGGACCATGTGATGAAGTCCCAGTGCAGGGCAGCATTCAGGAGAGATGTTTTTTCACTGCATTTTTTCTGGTCTAAAAGCCAGTATACAAAACACAATCAATAAAAGCGCTTATTAATTATGCCTGACAGGAGCACCATAAGGAAGGCCTGAGTATAACACAGTTGTACACAGGAGTGATTGCCAGAATTACGTCTGGGGATGAATGAGGAAATGGGGACTAATGAGACCTCCACTATGCCTCTTCCTGCCACCCCCCTTACACTGCCCAACTTCAGTGGAAACAGAATGTTAATTAGAAAACAGAGGAGGTAGTTGTTCTCAAGGATTTTGAAGCATTTTATCACACATTTACTACACCAGGTACTGAATTCCTCAATATCATGGAGAATCAAGGGATATGACAGCATGATGGACAGACGAAGCAATCGAAAAGCAAAGTCTTGTAGTGGTATGAACAAACTGGACAATAAATAAAATTAAAGCATGCCGATTTCATAGCTAATAGGGCTAATGACAGAAAGTTCTTTGTTTTCACAAAAGTTTATGTTTTCAAACAGGGTAATTATTGAAGTTCTGCTGAAATCAGTGTAATTATGTTGATTTGCACAAGCACAAAATCTGACCTAAATAGGAAAACAGGAAAAGAATAGCATTTCCTCACCTTTCCTCCAGTATCTAAGCTTCCTTGAAATGTGAAAAGGTCCTCATGCCAAATGAAAGCAGATTTAGAAATAGTAAGAACATCTGAAAAAAGTAGACTGTTCCAGGGATTTGTAATAATGTTTTCTCCTGACTATCACACTCTCTTAGATAAAAAGGAAGACAATTTCTACCTGCAAACAGCAGATTCAGTAGCTCTTTAGAGGTTTAATCTTTCACAGATAGCAAGAAATCTGAGCTGAGCAAAAACCAGGAGCTCTGCAAAATAGAAGTTTCTGATGGAATGATGTTGTTCTGTTTGGTGAACTACACCGTTTATCTTTATTTCTTTGTAGGTGTTGCTTTCTGTGAATACTTCTGAACTGGGCTATGATAAGAGTAAAAGCAGATGCAGGAAGTCTGTATGATATAAATAATGATTCGGCTTGACAAAGTACTTTTGACATTTTAAGAGGGTTACTGTTGAGCAATTTGCTCTGGTTTGTTGCTCTCCCATGAAAGAGCTAATTTAGTCCAGTTAAAAGGCAGCTTTCTCATTGGCTGTGAAAAAAATTAGTACTTCGCATGCAGTCCATATCCATGGGAGCTGGCTTTATTAACCAAATGCTAGCCCACATCTTTTCTGGCATTGCAAAGTCCTGGTGGATGTTTTGTCTAGCACCTATGTCTCCTCCTGGAGAAAAACACTCTAAAACCACTTGTGCAGAGTTAATAAGCCAGAACTATAAAAATCTGAGTGTCAAAGACTGACAATAATAATGATTATATTTTTTCCTGTGACTGAGTTTATCTGCCATTTTTTAGGAGATCGCTACAGGAAACAAACAAACAAACAAAAACCATGCCAACTGATCTAAGGAATGAAACTGAGGAAGTTTAGGCATCAACTTTTTCAGCTAAGCTGAAATGTCAACAGGGGCATTACGGTGTGAGCTGGCAGAGTGAGCCATTCTCCAGCATCCCTGGGAAGGTTCTCAAGGCCATCACTGAGATTGACTGTGCAGACCTGCTGCCTGTGAATTCACTTCTGGTCCTCCAAAGGATCCCACGTGTCGTCCTCAGGGCTTAGCAACCTGGGATGTCATTGGTACAATATCGGAAGCCCCATCACATCTGCAGCCACTCATGTTGCAAGCAGGTTCAGTGCATGCACAGACATACTTGAGAACACAGTTGAAGAGTTATTTAGGATACGGAGAGCTATTTAACCCTCTCTCCATCATCCACCTGTATTCTCAAAAGATATGAATCAAGAGAAGAGCACGGCATCTCTACTACACACGGGAACAGGGAAAATACTGTATATAGACTTCAGCACAGCACAGTGCAGGTCTGCAAGTAGAGCTTTTAGCTGATAGAAATTATAACTATCAGTAATACTCAATTCCCAAAATACTGTGTTTTGTCTTTTGTCCTCCTCTCTCCTTAAAATAAACCTTTTCTTTTAACATTTATTCTGTATCTTTTGTTTCTGTTTGAGTGGCATACTTCCCTTCTTCAGAAAAGAATAATTCTGTTCCCTGCCAATATATCTATAAAACTTAGCCTACTTGCCATACTTCATTCTTGTACTCTGATTATCAGGTTTCATTGATGCTTTGTTAATAAGCTACATTCATGCTCTCTGAGCATCCAGTCTTGTTATCTAGTAAGGTCAGAGACCTTATGTAATAAAAAGACCATTAGCTGAGGTGAATATTGTGAGAGATTTTGCCTCACTGACTTTGCAGTTAAGATAGCCTAAAACCTATCCATTAAAATGGATATTTTGTCTCCATTATTAATGCAGTTCAGTGCAATATCTTTCATATTTTCTGGTGAGAAAATATATTTGGGTATAATGTTTACATATATCCTAGTCATTTCAGGCATACCTCTGAAAAAAAGGCTGTATTTGTGGGTGTTGTGAAAAAGGCTGTGCAAACTGATGAAAAGGTATTTATTTGGGTAATGTTTCCTTGCTTTTATGTAAATCTCATTTCCCTAGGTTGAGTGGCATCTTTGGCTGATATTGGATATTCTGTGGTAATTTATGATGCTAATTTATGAAAACTGAATTTTTTTCAGATCTGAATCCATCTTTCTGTAATAATATATGTATTTGAACAGATATTTGTTTAGTTTTCTTCAACCAGGAAATTTGCCTTACAACTAAATTTGGCAGCAAGCTTACTGGGCCTTTATTTTCCTTTGAAGATTTTCAATTAATGTGTTATTTAAACTATGACATACACAGAAAATACTGAATTTTCCAATTTATTTACAAAAAAGTGCATCGGTTACAAGTATCTCTCAACACATCTGCTATTTGGAAGACAGCACACAGAGGACAGATTTTGCCTAATATGTGGTTAGTTCATGACTGTTAGGTGGGTTCCCCAGAAGAGTTCTCTGTCAGTTAATGTGCCTGTGATACAGATATATGCCATTTTGTATCTGACAGTGCTAACAACTTATATAGGTTTCAGTTATTAAGATTTCAGTGAAAGCATGCTTGATTTTAATGAAGTGACTGACCACATATAACAGAATTCAATTTAGATTTTGTTATGAGGAAATACCTTCTTTTTTTCTCTCAATTTATTTGATAAGCATGGTAGAAAAATTCCAAGGTGTTATTAAGACTGTATTTGGTAATGTGAGTGGACATGGGGAAATACAATATAAATCACAATTTTCAGTGGACTACGAGGGAAACTATGACATTCCAACTAAATATGCACAAGGAGAATGGTAGGTAAGGCAAAACATCTGCAAGGGAGCTCATTTGCCTTTGCTCTTGAGAATTTTCAGTACAGTCTTTGTTTCAGCTAAATGAGGCTTTATTATTTTAATTAGTATAAAGTCTTTGGCAGGGAACTGCTTTTGGAACAATACAGGATGGGATGGGGATAAAATATAGGGAAATAGCACCTGAATTAGTCCATCAGTAGAAATAATTGCTGATGTTAGGTATGCTTGACAGAAAGCTTGCAGCAGCACTGCTATGTTAGTTATCAGCCTAAATCTATATTCATTACATTTCTAACATGACTAATAATTACTTTAGAAAAAGAAAAGGCTGGATTATTTTTTTTTAAATCACTTATAAGCAAAGGAAGTATCAAGCAAGATAATTGCAATACATTTAAAATGAGAATAAAAAGACTGTGGCAAGATGCTATCACTTTACTGGTAAAGCTTTACTTGTAAACAGAGAATAATTATATTATTTCTGATGTACTTAGATTAAAGAACTTTTTCTCTAATATATAAGACATCACCTCTAATTATTAGCCTCATCTAGATACAGATTCTCTGCTGTGGGTCTTTCTTTCCGAGCAGCTCATGGAGAGCTGTTTTGCACCTCAAATAAACCTATTATTTCTTGTAGTGCAGTGGTCAAGGGTTTATCATGTGATGGAACAGACTCTTTAAAACAGTGCCCACTGTCTATTGACTGGAGCAATGTCACTTCATTGGCCTCTACACAGACTTACAAAGAAAACACTGTAATTGCTCCTGGAAAGGTGAGCAGAGCCCAGACACTTTATTTCGTTCAGGAGTAGCGGCTGGTGCTGGGCTGCAGTTGCTCGCAATCCAGACCTTTCTGCTTGGAGGCAGAAGTGAGCAAATGACTGATGTGGGCTTGTGAAAGGCTTGCATTGGTCTTCTTGATAAGAAGGAGTAAGAAAAAAAGCAGATACATTGCACTGTTAGGAAATAATTTTTAAACACACATTACACCGCAATCTTCTGCTATTTTTTCACCCTCAAGTTACTGTATAATTCAATTCCAGGCATCAAGACTTTTAGGTCAGTGGAGGGAAATATACTAAAAACATGTTTTGGAAAATGATTGCTCTCACTTATTCTCCTTTTCACTTTCCAGCATTTAATTTGTTTTGTAATCTTTATTTAAAGAATAATAAAGATGAGAGTCTTTATATATAGAAAAACTCATAAATTTGCAGTGAAAAGAATTTCAGGAAGTAAGAAACTATACAGCAGAGCTATTAAACTTACTGTCAGTAGGAGTCAGCCAGTAAGACCTTTAGAGTCATATGAACAAAATTGGTAAGAGAGTAAAGAAAAAGCATTTTATGCAGTGCCATGTTATGCACCTAATAAAAACCCAGAAGAGTGGGCAAGTTTATTGCAAGATTGTCTAATTAAGCTTTTTGCTTTCCTTCTTACTGCTTATGTTTCTATGAATCACTAATAGTTCATGGCAACAGTGTGTGTACTCAAAATCAGAAACAAAATTCTGATAAAATGTAGATGATGTTTTTAATGCAAGTTGGTCTTAATACTGTTACAGCCAAATGTAATTTTTTTCAGTGGATTTTTGCATAAAATATTAAAGTATTGCTGTACGTAAACCAAGTGCATTTTTTCAAGTGGCAGTTACGAGTAGAAAATGATTCCAACTATTACTTTTTGGTGTTTTAACCTTCGAATAATTTTTAAACCCTTAAACCTAATTAACTTTAGATGATGGGATGTTTCCTGCATAAATACCCCAGCACTGTCCTAAAGATCATCTTTCTTTTTCTTCTTCGTGCATTTGTGGGTGTCTGATTCTAGCTTTACTTCTGTTTCTCTCCACTGATTTCATTGATTTCATTACTCCTTCAACATGGAGAGTAAACAAGATTTACCAGGATAAATAACAGAAGAATCAGACTCATAAAGTTAAAACCTAAATTTTAATATTTGTACAAGTGAAGATACTGTTCTTTTCCTTGCCTTTTTCATCCTCCTTACACTGTGCACTTCCTCAGCACTTTCTAAAACTTAACATATTAAATGTGACTTAATTTCTGATTGTACCAACCCCTCTTTGCCTTTTTCTCTTCCTTAATATATTCAGCTTGGGCCAAAACATAAGAGGTTTATTATACTCGTGAAAATGCAGCAGCATTACCTCATTACACTAGAATTGAAGTGCAAGAATTAAAAGAAACGTTTGAAGGGCTATTTAAAATATATATAAATATATCTGTTATGATTACGGATAAGTAATTTAATTTAACAGAAACTGTTAAATAAACAGCATGTTGTAATGTGTGCAGAGTTCCAGTGCCAGTAACTGGGGCTTCCAGAGGCTTTCAATCATAAGCCTGTTTTCAGTTGGTGATAGCTCTGCCAAATGTAAACCATTGTGGCTTTAATACTCTATGCTGAATATATCCCTCAGATGTTTTGTTAAAGTTTTGATTAAAATAGGCTCTTTCTTAAGAAAGCTAAAGAATATAAAACCTGTCCCTCCAGCATTGCCTCCTCATGCAATGTAGGAAGGACAGAGGGGAGAAAGGAAGTGTCCAGAGACCAGGAACAGGTCTGTGTGTGTACAGGACTAGAGCAAGAGGAACTGTGATAAAGAAAGATGTTAAAGGGATGAATATAGAGCCGAAATTAGCATTCCCGGTGAAGATTCAAGAAACCGAATAGCAGCAGATGGGAGTAGCAGCAGTTATGCTAAGTGGAAGAATGGGGGCTTCCGTGGGGTAAGAGAGAGAAGTAAAGGTATGGGCAGTAGTGGATGACACAAACAAGAGTCAGCTGAGGAAACAGAAGTTTGGAAGCTGTAGATGGAAAGGAACTAAATAGGAGGCCATGGAAAGGGAAAGACTCACAGGGAACTTTGTGCAGAAGTGTTTAAAACACCCAGAATATACCTATTTTTGTTTAAGACATAGAAATGAATTCCTTCATTCAAGAATGTCTGCTTTTCCTTATTTAGAAAATAGCAGAGAAGTTGAAGTATGTCTTCATTCCCTGAAGGACAGGACCAGCTGGAGGCTAACAGTGTTACCTGGTTCATGTACTTGAAGGAACTTCAGCATGACTATCCTTGCTGGGTACCCAATGGGATCAGCTTCTTTCAGCAGCTTTATACGATTAATTTTTTTGTAAAGGTTTGTTAGTGCCCTATCTCTGAACTATGCCAAAGGAACAATAAGGCTGCAATTGAAGAACCTGAAGATTATGAAACACCTGAATTAAGGTTACTCAGGCAACCTGCATTATTATCCCAGGCATGTATTCATTTTTATACAGGCTTCCACTCCACCACCGCCACACGCTTTTTTCCATTTCATGTCTCCGTTCACCTCTGGATCTCTACAGGGCAAAAGCCCTTTTCCTCTGCCCTTGTCACATCCTTCCTCAGGACTGGAACTGCATGTCTGCTTCATGGTGGGGGATTAAAGACTTCCCACCAGTTTTCAGTAAACAAGTTTTCATAGCAAGCCTTGTTCTTGCTCACGTCTTAAGATCCATGTGTGAAAACACAATTATATGCCTACCTTGTTGCTTAATGAGTTTTGGTAAATGTCATTGATCAAGTACAGCATTATGCCTTGTTTTCTGCCACAGATTTTAGAAAAAAACCGATTACTTTTCTCTGTAAAGCAATAGCACGTAAATTTAGTGATAAATGATTCTGTATCTCTTTTACTATATAAATAAGATGTTACAGAGACATTATAATGAACAACGAAGAATTACATGCAACCCTACCTGTAAATGTAACACTACAGAGATTATGAACATTTCACCAAATTTATCTAAGACATTAAAATTACCAAAGCACCGAAAACACATTATACTAAAATATTTTAAACTGCGTTCTACTCTTGATGCTTTTTGGGTTTTTTTTCCTGTTTTTAGGGAGCCAGGTCATCCACAATAATGTGAGATGATTGTTGTTAGTTATTAAGCTGCATCTCCTGGTCCGTGTCTGTTATTAGGAGCAGGATGAGGAACTGTGTAGAGGAAATTGTGAGGTGTGTGATGATACAGGAAATGTTCCCCCAGGCACAGAAAATCTTTGTGAAGAGCCTGCAGAGGTTTTATTTATTAGAGTACTTTTCGCTGAAGCAGTCCCAAGTCTTTTTTCTGGAATGCATCAACTCACAGGCACTGGAATATCTCACTGAGTGCTCCATTGCACTTTGGCGGAAAAGGTGTTTTGCAAAAAAATTCTTCTCCAAGTGACTTAAACCATTACAGTCTTAGCAGGGATTGTAATGTTGCTGGTTCCCAGTCATGACCAGTATTTGGTTGAAAACCATTCACTATGTGACGTAAATGATCATCCTAGAATGCAACCCATTGTAGAAATCTGTATCTTTGCCAAAAATCAAAGAAATCAACATTTTTAACAAAATCAGCATAATCATCCACATTAACAAAATGAACGTTATATTAATTCATCATTAAGTAACCCTTATAATAGCTTGTTAAAGAGTAGAATTGTTGTGGCTGTGACAGTAAAAGAATACAAAAGTGACAACACTTCTTCCTACAAACATCTTCAAATAGTTGCGTTCTGTCTTCTTGACATCAACTTGTGCCATTCCTAGCTTTAATATGCATACAGAAATAGTGTATTTCTCCTACCTCATTAGCACAACTGTATAAAATCCTGAAAATGAAAGCAACACTGGCATTGTTTTTTTTGGAGTTAAACTCAGATGAAGGAAAGGTATGTTTAAACTCTAATATATCTCTGCCTAGTTTCTCTCTGTTGCATATACTAAAATAACATGAGCTCATACTAAATGCCTTCAAACCAGAGCCACATCAGAGCTAATTCCCATTATCACATTAGTAACTGAATTATTTTAACCTTTTATTGAAGGGCAGAATTTTTTAATAGTAGTAGCTGCAAGATTCTTTCTGTTGCAATGTTTAACTCCTTTGATTTTGCAGTTTCACTAAAACTGTAAAGCGAGGTGCATATCATGCAAAGGATAGAGTTATGAAATGCCTGCAGAAATGCCTGGAAAGAGACAGGAGAGTTCAGGGAATTTTTTAATAGCTCAGGAAGACTATAAATTTATTAATACCTGCATATATGTATTTTTTTAAATCTTTGATGTCAATGTTATTACAAGTACAGATGAGTTTCAGATATGCCCTACCTCCTTAGTGTGGATCACACAGGACGAGTGCCAGGTGTTGACTCAGCTCAAAAACAGCACTACAGATGCAGTCTGCACAATGAAGTCTGTAGTCACCACCCTCCAAATGGAAGCTGCTTTTGAATTCTTCTTGCACCCACTGATCAGTAAGACATTTTCATTTCTCCATGAGAGATGAAGTTCATGTCCTGCCTGCCCAAACACAGCAGGCCCCTAGGCATATTGATGCATTTAATCTGATTTGTTCCATCATAAAGGCACATCTCAAGGCAATAATACCAGAATGGGACAGACCCCCGAAGGTGTAGGATGAGGGAAAACCCTGGTACTTCTCCTGAGGTTGTTAATGGACAAGAAGGATCTAAATGGCATTTATACTGAACGAGTTCACAGTTGTCTGGCCCCAAAACCTTCCTTTTGCTTGTGATCCTTCATGGCTGTATTCTTTATGTTCACAAGAGAGATAAAATTTCATACACTGCAAGAGAAAGAAAAGCCTGGTTTGCTGAGGCGAGATGCATTTAACAAAATGCTAGATAAAGAATTTGCAAGGCTGTTGCGGAGGTGAAGAGTGACTTTTGGAAGTGATAAAGAAATGACAAAATCAACAGTCAAATGTTAAATAAGGTCATAAGGTGCCCCACGTTATTCCTCTGAAAGAAGAGAACTATCAATTCCAAAAGCTTCATGAATCATAACACTTAATCAATATTCTATAAAATATTTTTGCATGGAAGGAGCATGCCAGCTTTCATGAAGTGATCTGGAATTCATGCAGACCAGTGATCTGGAATTCATGATGATGTCAGATACTGTTTTCCTGTGGTTCTCAAACAGACATGTAGGTAGAGTTTCTGAAAATCACCCTCCCTTTCTAGGTCAATAACAAATAGTCTGTGCTGCCTTAGGACTCCTTTTCTGCTGTCTACTCAGGGCTAAGACGGAAAATCACAGCGAATCAGGTAGGAGGGGGGAAAGAGAGAGCTGGGAAATGGACAAGAATAATCAGAAGCAACAGAAGGCTAATTAAGTAACATTATTATTTGTCATTACTTGGACAATTATATTTCTCAAAACTACATTTCTTGAAGAAATTGGATCATTTATATCCAATAATTTATATCCAATTAGTAAGAATTGTGCATAAAAAGGGAAAATTATTTTGGATGAGTGGAACCTGATTATTTTGAAATAAATATTCAAGAGATGTAGATATTGCTCTAAGAAAAATCAGCTAGAGTGGGATTTTCTAAAGATTTAACGAGGAAGTTGGTCACAAAGATACATTGTCTCTCTGATTTCCTTAAATGTTTCTTAAATAGCACGAAAATTACTGCACATAAATAATGCTTTGTGTTTCTTGGAAGTCACCATTCATTTTCCAAAGGAGCCAGTACAGGAGACACAAATTGGAGTTGGTCATGAAAGAAAAAGAAGACAGTCAAGGCAGTAATAATAATATCCTCTCTTTTACAGAGCTGAGGATGGATGAAATGTCCATGTTAGCAAGCCAGGAAGAAACGTGACTTTTTGTGCATTGAACTCTTCAAAGTCATATATGACTACTAGCAGAGGTGTTAGGGGGCATAGGGAAGTCACAAAAGGATTGTCTTAGCAAATCTCAATGGTTTTTTTTGATTTTCTGTAGTTGACATTTCTGCTTAAGATTTGGATAATAAATTTTAATAATATTTTACTTATTAACTGGTTTAAATTGGCAGGAACTATGGTAGAAGGGAATTATTTCTATATAATAATTCTGACATTACAGTATACTTCAATTTTTTTATACAGGACATCCCTGACTTTGAAATTTAATGAATTCTGCTCCATCTCATGCTACCTGTGCAATCTTAAACTGATAACTACAGAACACATACTTCTTTCTGTTGGTGGTACTAGAGAGAAGTATATACATAATCATCCAGACACTCAGTGCTTTTATACTTAAACCGAGTTTTCTAAAGCTTGTTATGGGTTGTTATGGGTTCCTGTAATGGAGCAGTGGCATCTCTGAGCATGGCTACCTTTCAGGAACATAGGGCAGAGTTTTTGCAAAGTGAACTGCGAATGAATGATAATGAGTGCTCCGAGATTAGTTTTTGACCTGTTACGTGGCCCCAGTTTAAAATGTTATAAAAGGGCTCCACATCTTTCTGGGAGCCATTTGAATGTTGCTTGTTTGCAATGAGCTCTGACATCACTTCTTTCTGGTGTTCATGCAAATTTTTGTCTCACATTTGAACTACAGAATTAACTGGGAAATGTCAAAGCTGCTTGAAATGTCTCTCTTTGTAGTAGAGATTTCTCCCAATAGGATTTGCATAAGCAGCCAAAGTCAATTAAATGCTTGGGACAAAAATAACAAAAAATCTTGAAAAACAGTGTAAAGGTGTTTAGAACCCACCTTGCATAGCTCGCAGATAAAGTCAGTCAGTGGCAATTGCTTCCTCTGAGCCTCTCGGAGGAAGAAAATTAGCATACTAAGTTGAACACCTTACCTAGATTTTTGCACATTTTGTCCTTCCTGTCAGCAGCCTGGATTTTTAATTTAAAAGACTTAATAAATATTGAACATTTATTTAAAAGGCCCCAGGATGACCCTTGCTCAGTGCTAGAAGTGGCTCCAACTTCCTGCTATAGGATTGGTTTCAAAAGTCCAGACCTTCAGAGCAATTATCTAGCCTCTCTTCTGTTCTAGCATTTAATTTCTTCAGCGCATAAATATGCATGGAGATAGAAGCAAAATTAACTGTGTCACTAAAACAATTAATTGAAACTACATGCCAAAGAAAGAGAGTAACTTCATTGTGGTTACAGGGAAAAATAGGTCACTTAGACCAACAGATTCAGTTTTCATTTCTGACCCAATTAAAAAAATACTTTGCTGAGAATAACTTTTATTTGAAGATTAGCAATCCAACCCGCCTGAATGCAGTCCTTTGCAACCTGGTCTAGGTGAACCTGCTTTAGCAGGGGGGTTGGACTGGATGATCTCCAGAGGTCACTTCCAACCCCTTCCGTTCTGTGATTCTGTGATTCTGTGAACATCATATGTCTTTCAATTAATTAATTATGAAGGATATCTCTATTCTAGGTCCTACAACGTAAGGATAAATCTCTGCTTCAGTGATGTATTAATGAACAATGCCAGAACATGTATTGATTCATTACTTTAATTTAATGACTTGGAAATACTTGATACTCTTAAAGTATTAGGAATGTTCCCCGATCCCTCCATACTCAAATTTCTAATATGTTTTAAGGAAAGGATCTTGAAACTTGGAATAAATATTACTCTTGAAACGTGGGATAAATATTTTTATAAGCTTTAATACAAAGATGAGTATCTTTTCAAGGTTAAATATGACTGGATTGTAGAATGGAAAATGTTCTTTTTAATTTTACAATTATTTAACAAGAGATTACTTACAATGTATGGGTTATCTCAAACCCAACATATGATTAAAACTGTCAGGTATACAGTAGTTTTATCATACAGATACTTTTGCATTTCTTGCATGTCTTGAGGGAATGCCTTCTGACTGAGTAAGTGAAAACTGCTGACGTTAGTAATAAAATTACTTGGTAATTACAGTAGCTTTATTTTTTGCTTCCAATGTGTTTATTTTTAGTGAGGCTGCTTAGTTATTAACACATTAATAATATTTTGCCTGTATACCCTTATATATCCATTACGTCCTCTTAAAATTATTCTATTATAATTTATATTTTATTGGCGTAAAGCACCAATACTTAATAGAATTGACTATAGATGAAAAACAGTACTTAGAGCAATGAAAAATGACAGAATTTAGTTAATGTTTCTAATAAAGAGGAAGAAAAAGGTTAATGTGGGTTTTTTATCCTTTTTTAATGTCACTCTTGAAGCTTACGAAATAAACCTTGTCTTATAAAAGTGGATTGTTGGAACAAAGCTTCAAGTCATTATTTTCTGGAAGACCAGTAAATAAATAGTAAAGAAAATACCATAAATTAAAATACTTATATAATGCAGTTTCTTGGTTAAATCTAAATAGATTAAGAAAAGTAACAATTTTACAACATCTTCTGTTGGCTGCTTGAAAAATTTATCTTCTAATGTATCTCTTTTGATCATTGTTCTACTTATTGTTAGCTTTCCTTTCTTTCATTGTTTCTCATGTAAAAATTTACAAGTTCAGTTTTTCCCTTGCTGGAACTTCTACAAACTTTCTTGGATTTATGTATTCTGTAGGACCTGAGGAGTTGTATGGATTTTATTCTTACTTTATCAAAACAAATAATGGATCAGGCTCATCTTTTATTCTTCCAGTTGTGAAATCTAGAAGAAAGAGTAGAAGGTGAGGAAATAAGTCAAGAGTCAGCTACAATTGCCTACCCCTGTCAGCCAGTTTTCCCTCAAGAGTGGGGCTGTCAGCAGTTATCTAGCCCTAAAATACTGCTTGATATTGCCACATTACTTTTCCCAGAAATATTTCAAAAGACACATACCACGGGCAAGAATGATTTCACCAGCTGTTGCGGTGCACCTAAATCTGAACTAGCATCTCTAAATAAAGAGTTTGAGTTAACTCTGAACAAAAACTCTATAGTAGGATGAAAAGGTACCTTGTCCAGTTGAAACTGCAGCAAGAGTCACTGTAGTCCAAGTACAAACACCTGGATTGAAATTTCCACAGGAAACTGTGATTTAAAAATCTTTGGAAGCATTTAAGCAGTACTGATTTCGGTACTGCTGACAGTCTTGCTAAAAGTTACTCAAGATGTTGCTCCTAGCTCTAGTAAGTGTCTTTCCCTGAAGCCAGGGTTTTAAAAGTTGATTGTTTTTGTCTTTGTTTCTTTTCATCAGCATCATGTATATATGTGCATGAATATATACAATTTAAAATTAATCTTTTTAAAACAAAATTTGATCTTGATGTTACATTTATGGCTAAAACCCATTTCATTTACTTCCTTTTTTATTCAAATGAAAATCATGTATTACTAATTTATTTAAATACAAAAATAGAAAAAATCAGCATGTTCGGTATCTCTATTTTCATACCTTACAACAGCAAAAAAACTCAGAATTCACAATTTTTTACTCATAACTGAATGTCTTTATTCAGTGAAACTTTTCTATTTCTTCACCAGTTTGGATTCATCTAATAAATAAGATCAAAGAAAATGTTTTTCATTTAGACTCATTCATTTGAGACTGAAGAACAAAAGGAGAAATATACAGGAAAGATTTTTTTATGTAAGTACTTTCAAAAACAAACCAAATCAAACAGCAAAAATACAGTGGGAGGGGATGGAACCTATTGACACCCAAACAGGCTAAGAAAGGAGCTCAGAAAATCACTTAGTCCAAGCTATTTTTCAGAGCTGTGAGCTCAGATCAGGCTGCTCAAGGCTATACCATATTGGAGCTTGGAAACCTGCAAGAATGGAGTGAGCACAGCCTTTCTGGGAACCTGCCCCTGCCGAGCCCTATCTCCCTGGGGAAAGCATTAGAATCAGTTCTCCTGTCTTTGCTGTGAGGCGGTAGTGTCTCAAAGAACGGTGCAGTAATTTAAAAGAATGTGTTGAAGGTCACCGGTAGGAGCCCTGAGCTCCTTCTCAGTTTGGCTCCTCACACATCACAGGAGCAGACCCTGGAAGTGTTATGTAGTAAAAATGCAGGACCGGTGGAAAAAATTTTCTCTCATTCTTCAAATTCACTGCAGAATTAGAAAAAAATCTCGACTGAAACAGTATACTATCAGTTAAAGTAGTGGCAAGCAGCTGTTTTCAAGGGCTGTATCTCTTGTTTTTCTTGAATAGAAACAATACAAATAATATGTAAAAGAATTATGTTATTGCACATTAAGACTAGACCTGCAAGACTTCACATGTTAGATTAAAAAGCTAATTGAATTGAAACTCAGGACCAGGTGGCAATTTAAGCAATGACTTGTAAATCACTTTCCATTGTATCTGCAATGTACAGACAGAAAATTCCATGGAGTATTTGTGCTGGAATGATTTATAAAAGTATATGAAATTATCAACTTTATCAAGCAAAGGAAAAACTTACAAAGTTTGTTATTAATTAAAAGTACATGCTCAGTTATGAAATTTTACTTCATTCTTTGAGTAAGCAAACTGTTAGCCAAGTTATTTAAATTCCTGTGTAATTATAAACCACATTTTGAAAATAACAGAAAGATTCAGGTCATTAAGTTTTAATTAATAGCACAGACTGGTTAGCAATGGTTGAATACCATCAAAGTTACTTCTTTTATCTACTTAACTTGTATCAAGCACTCTAATTGTTATTTTTATATAAAGAAATCTGCAGGTAAGCAATATGACTTCACTGTTATGACATCTTTCCAATATTATTTGACAAATATGGGTGGTCACCAATTAATTGTATTTTTTGTTGATATATTTCATAGAAGTAGTGATGATATATAATGTTAGATCTTAAACATAAAACAGCAATGAAGACAATTTACTTTGACAGAATCTAATAAATAATAATATAAAACTCCATAATAAAGGGTCAAAATAAAGCAAAGCTGAAGTGAAAGACAGTATATTGTCCTTGTAATTTTTGTATAGAGCAATGCTAAATTATATTCACCAAGCTATGAATCTGTGAGAAAGTTTCGTCCCAAACCTACAAAAACATTTTGATATTCTGGAAGAGTTTTATGCACAAAACTGTCTTCAGGTACTGAATTTGAACACATAATTTTACTGATTAGTAGGACTCTTTGTGTGATTAATTTTCAAGAACATTCCAGTAACTTTTTAGAAGTTTAACACATGAATAAATGTGCTCAGAATTCGGTTTAGAAATTACACAAAGTACACCTTTATATTACTACAGCTTTTCAGTGTCTGTGGATTTAAGTCTTCTATGGGGGAGATCATTATATAAGTGGAAATCTGTGTTAATCTGAAATTATTGTATATTATAGTTCTCAATCTAATAAATTTTAGTTGCGAAGACTCTTTCTTTATATTACCAATTTGTTATGTAATTACATTATAATTTATACTCTAAATTTTGGTGGTAATGGCTGTTGTATGTAACGTTTGCTCTTAGAACATTTGTGGAAGCTGTTTACTGCCTAGTATATTAATAGAAAGGTAGTATTATAATTTTACAGCTAGCTAAAAACAACAATAAAAGTCATCTTTGTATTTTGTGACTCTCTTTCTCCTCTAGTGTGCTCTGGTGATGAGAATAAAGTAGTTTGTTAAATTTGTGGGAAATTTGTTTATAGGGAAACCAGACTTTATAGAATACCTAACTTTGTTTGGTAAGCAATTAACATTTTTGACTTAAAGTAGGATGAATTCAGTATTTCAATAACCTGACTTATTTAATAGTTCAGTCCTAGAGTTTAATGCACAGAACGGAAAACAACTATCATGGCAAGGAATATGTTTTTGTTGAAACCATTTATTAAAATTCAGACCGAGAGTAAGAGTGTACCGCTCCTTTTATGATTATGTTCCCTGCATCACAGCATACTATAACCACCAAAATAATCTGAGTTCTCATTTAGGGTTATGAGTGAAAAATATTGGATTCAATGATTAGGAATTCGCAACCTGAAGCTATTAGAGATTTCTTAGATATTAAAATGCGCTTTGCAGGATCAAAAAACATCTTTTCTTGAAATAAGTTCCTTGCCATTTAACTGATGCAGTAAAGTGCAAAAGGAATAATACCTGAAAGAACTTTATAAGGTTTAGGATACTTGGTGTTCTGTTCTTATATTTTATTACTAGCAGTCATGTGTCACTTTTTATTGTGGGTTGTTCACAGTTCCACTTCCTCAGCCTCCAGGGCCTACCACAATAATTTTCAGAAATATTCTGCTAAAAGACTTAGCATAAGATATGAGACATTGCTCTCCAAGAATGAGCCACAGCTCTGTCTTATTCTTGGAGGAAACGACACAGCAGTAAAAGAAAAGGAAGAACATGAAATGGATCCTCTTGGTCAATGTTTTCTAAATCCCTAAGGCTGGGTCTAAGTACAATTTGTGTAAACAGCTCTTGGCTCAGTGTCCCTGTGAGGCCTGGCTCTGTGCAGTCACGCTCTGATGCACTGGTGTGTCAAGAAGAAACCTGCATAGACGGACTACACCACACTGAGCCATTATGCAGTCGGTCACATCCATGATCAGGACACTTGCAAGCCAGCCAAGTGCTGAAGGTCCATGTTTTACCATGTAGACATGGACTAAGGGACTGAGGTGAGATCTATCGCACAAAATCAGAATACACTGAGTAAATGTTCCCTAGGTAGCATTTGGGAAGAGTTAAACACAGGGCTGGATGCAGCCAAAGAGATAATAAAGAGCAGCGCAGCCTCTTTCCCAATATAGGACAGTGGATGTTGATGATGGAAAACTCCAGGTTTCATGGCTCCCCCTGGTTAGATGCCTCAAAGAGAGACACATAAAAATCAGCCCAGAAAAATACTCCCTGATCTGCAGGCTCCCCACTGGGCAGCCACAAAAATAGAGGAATTTGTCTTAAGCTTAAATTCTCTCCTAGGCCTCGTTCAGAATTGTAGGTAGGCACTCTCTGAATTCAGGAATTGCAGCTCAGAAAAAAGTACAATAGAATAGAATAGAATAGAATAGAATAGAATAGAATAGAATAGAATAGAATAGAATAGAATAGAATAGAATAGAATAGAACAGCTCAGATTGGAAGGGACCTTGAAAGATAGTCTGGTCCAACTTTATACTGGAAAGAGAGCCTAGATATTGGCCCGGTATTGGCTGTGGATTTGTACTTACCTCATCTTATGTAAGGGCACTGGCCATATGTACATGGGAATAATAATTATTATTATTAAGCCCATATTATTGTTGAGGGTGTTTTCGTTGTTATTTCTAATTTCAGTCCTCCTTCCTAAGCACAAGATTTACTTTTGATGGAGTTTCTGGGAACAAGGTGAAGTGTGCTTTTAGGCTACATGTGGGGGGCATATGTGAGAGCTGTAGTAATTTATGATTGAAACCAGATCTAGTTACAGGAGTTCTTGTGCAACTGAGAAGCAGCAATCAAGTCTTGACGACTGTTTTGAGTATAGATACCTATATTCTGTCGTACTCACATTGTAAGCCCTCTTCTAGATCTGGCTGTCACATCCTCTTTCAGATGCAATTTATACTTAAAATGTTCAAGGACTTTATTTTTTAAAGTACTTAGCGAAACTGAGACCAATAGCAGAATGCTCAAAAATATCTGATTATATTACATTTCTAATTCCCACTTGTAATCAATCCGTATCAGCTGAATTTTATGTGTGTCTGACTTGATCTATGGGTGCTTGGAGAATTGTAGTCTGACTGTACATTTCCCTTGTTTTTCTTTAAGATTTTACCTCAGTTTAAGAAATCATACTGGTGTGGGGGTTAAGAAACTTTGAAGAGCCAGGATATACGTAAGGAAATTTTCTTTCAAAGCATACCACTGTTGGCAGTTCAGTATCATTTTGAATTGTAAAGGTCTAGTTTTCTTTTTAACCATGCAAGGCATTTGATGTTAATGTTATCTTGTGGTCATGTTCCATAAATGAAGTGTATGTTATACTGGTATGCTGCTTTGACGTGAAAGAGTGTGTGCTGCAGTAGCTCTCTACCTAAGCACGGGAAACTCAACCCTGCAGACACTACTCTGTTTATGCAAAAAAAAGAAAAAAAGTCTGCTGATCTTTCAAGCAATATGATAATATGTTCCAGATACAGAAGGCAAGATTAACACTTAAAAAGAGATTCAACAGTATCTTAAATTAATAGAAATACAATCTCTAGACTTTAATGCCGAGCAACATTCACTGCTGGTAATATGGTAGTGATAATGAACTGCAATAACAAATATTTCCCTGCTGATAAACCTTTACAAGACAGGTTGCCATCTCTCTCCTGCTTATTCACTTTTGCTTTTGTAGCATGACTTGTACTATGTATAAACTTTATTTAGAAAGATAATTTGCCACAAATTTTTTCACTATGTGAAAGGTTACTTATTCACAGAAAGTCAAGCAGTAAAGCAGAAAATGTCTGTTTGAATGAGATTTTTTTTGGTGTATAATGTTATATTCTCTGCAGTACAGAAGGAAGTAAATGGTGTTAGAAGCAGTAACACTCATTTCTTCTTATTATTGTAATACTGACCTTGGCATTTTGTAAAATAGCCCCCCACTTAAAAATAAAAAATGAACGACATAAATGAACTGTTCAGAATAGGAAACAACTGCTTAAGACATACTAAGGGACCAGTAAAGAAGACTCTAATTTCCTGTGTTTTTCTGTCCTCTAATTAGAGTTTTGAAGTATAACACCATACTCAGCTCCTGGGAATTTCAGATCCGCAGCACTGTATACCTGGTTTCAAGCAGCAGAAATAGATGCTGGAGATTTTATAGCAAAAATGTTAAAAAAACTAGCCCTCCTATTAAACACCCAAAACATTACAATCCATATCAATATGTAAGAAAACAAGAAAAATAGAAAATCATTAAAAAATACAAAATTGTTTAAAAACAGAAACACTTAAAAATATCCTAAATACAAGATTGCATAGCAAAAAATCCCCAAACTTGGAATGTGTTTTTCTTACAACAAAACACACCATGTTTTTCTGCTACTTATAACCCTCTGGATGTAGAAATGACTGGACATAGTTTCACGGAATGGGTTATGCTTCTGTCGTGGGCTTACCTCAAATGACTCAGAGGACCTCTGTCAATCAGAATAAAAAAAATAACAACTAGTGTCTGGTTGGAGAAAGGTGCAATATCTCCACCTATCCGCAGGTAGAATTGTGGAGGTGAAAAAAAAATGTAAGTGAAACAAACGTGCAAGCCTGATGGACATAAGAAGGCTGGTGGGGAGGTTTTGCTTTACTTTTATTTTTCTTTTTATTCAAGGAAACTCTCACATTACCACAGTGAGAACAAGAACCTTATTTCACCATTGGTCTATCTGAGAAAATTGGTAGCAATTATGTATTTCAGATGTTTTATGTTAGCCTTCAGTACTTCACCGCCATATAAACGGAGAGAAATTTTTCAGGGAAGAAATTCTGCAGGAAAACTGCATGTGCAGAATAAATCAAACAGTAGACATTCAGTCAAATTAAAGATGAGTTTCACCTTGCAGATTAAGACATTCAAGTCAAGATGTCTGCATATAGGATTGAGTTTACTTGCCTGAACACAGGCATCTTGAGACATCTGAGATTACTAAAGTATATGGATGCCAACAAGTAGGGAACTGCGTCTTTCTGGAAGAGGGCTAGGACATGGGAAGGATGCTGCAGATTGTTTCCTATGGCACTATATACCTGTGTTTAAGCAACTGAATCTTTCACTAGGTGTCTACATAAAAACTCTAAACCATCATTATACCTAATGCTGATGCAATCATTCACAAAATGTAGGTCTAATATAAGGTGATGTGAAGACTTCTCTAAGCTCTGTTGTTTGTGTATAATGGGTAGTTAGACACCTAGTACATAAAAAAGAAACTATATCTAATTTAAGTGTTCTAATTTATGAGCTGAATCCTACCCTTTATCATAAATGGAGATTTATATAAGGTATTCTTTATATCAGAATGCGAAATTCGAAATTTCTGTGATGCAGATAAAAATGAACCTAACACATTCCTGAATAAACAAATCTCCATACCTAAAAGAGATATGCATGAACTTAATAGAGGACCAGTGACTTGATTTTATTAATCAAATATGAAATTCAAATAATATTTGTGGACTTCATTTGGATTAAAATAATCAAAGAGAAAATAATTACAGCAGGTTCAACATAACATTTTTTTATATAATTGTGAGCTCAAATCCGATGTTGGGTGACCTGATTTTTATATGGGGACAATAAGGGTGCAAAGGTTCTTATTTACAATGACAGACTTTTCTGAATCATCCATTTTATCAACAGCTTCTTCCCAGTAAAAAAAATTCAGAGAATGTTATGATGCTTATTAAAAACAGTGTCAGGAAATTTCTGAGGCTTAGGAAATGCACAGCAAGAGACCCCAGTCAACCGGTTGGAAAGTTTCATTTCACATGAAATACAGGAGAAATAAGTGAATGTTTCAGAGTTGCTTGGTTCAGAATCTCATTTTCCATTCCAGATACCTTGCAAACAGGCACAGTTCTGGGACATCTTGTGTCACAGACCAATGCTTCAAGTCACAGGTTACAGAGTAAATAACAGATTCTTACTTAGGTCTCAGCTATACCACAGATTTCTGTTCTAATCAGTGTGGAGGATAAAGTATGATCCAGAATGAATACACCTGTACAAGAAAAAAACCCGCTGCCTAAATTGCACCAAAAACTTTTTTTAATAGAAGGCGAAGTACAGTTGATACAAGATACAGTCAATAAGAACAGTTTGCAACTGTAACATAGTTTTGCATTATTAAAACATCTTTGTTGTGGATATACATTTCCTCTCTCTTTTGGAAGCTGGAAACTTCATGAAATTTTTACTTCATAAAGCTGCTCTAATATTTAATGGATGAAAGGGAGAGGGGCTGACATTTTTCCCAAGGCTGAGGGTAGTAGCCTTGATGATAGCAAATCAAAAGTTATATTTGTGGCTACCTTACAATGCTGGGGTGAAAACACCCGAATTTGGATTTCCCACTGAGCAAGAAGACAGTGTCTGTTCTGAGGTGCTTCCTCTCACTAGCTCATCCTATTTCTTCTTTTCTTTTAGTGCTACAAAGTCATATTCAGGAACCTGATGAGGTTCAACAAAGGCAAATGCAGGGTCCTGCACCTGGGGAGGAAAAACCTCATGCACCAGTACAGGCTTGGGGTGGACCTGCTGGAGAGCAGCTGTGTGGAGAGGGACCTGGGTGTCCTGGTGGACGACAGGTTAACCATGAGCCAGCAGTGTGCCCTGGCTGCCAAGAAAGCCAATGGGATCCTGGGGTGCATCAAGAAGAGTGTGGCCAGCAGGACAAGGGAG
>Ga0065711_1029996_pt1 | contig 34117 bp, 14 predicted proteins | sample Hoacrofraction12_FD_59098 | JGI IMG/M metagenome (GOLD analysis project Ga0065711, IMG submission 59098) | Hoatzin crop microbial communities from Cojedes, Venezuela - Epithelial fraction 12 v2 (version 2) | ecosystem: Host-associated > Birds > Digestive system > Esophagus > Crop | place...
CCCCCCCCATATTAGTGTCTATTGTTAGTGAAAGAGCTGTGAAATAAAAAGCTTTTTATTTAATTAAATTTTTTGAAGTATCTCCAGATAAAGAAATTAAAAAAGACAAGAAAACCGAGAAAATTAAATTGATACCGTGAAGGAAGAAAATTGCAAAATACTTACTGGGCAGTCAGAGTGTTAATCATTTGGAATGAAAACTCTTAAGTATGGAAGGGAAAAATATTTAAGCTACTACTGAAACATCATTTAAAACGTTTCTTTCAGCTAGAGTATCTGAAACATCTTTGCATTCTGATTTTACAAAAGAGGAACCTGATGTTCTCTTTAGAAAAGAGACTGCAAATCCAAAACAATCACAGACAGTAAGAGTTTCTTACCTTCGTTTCTATGACTTGCAATTAAGAGAATTGTCAAATTTTCAGTGTTTCAAAATTTGTATTTTAGTTTCATTTAGTCACAAACTTATTTTTAATTGACTTTCCACTAATACCGAGTGAATTAAATAATGCCAGCTTCACTGTTTAGTTTTTGTATGACCTGTTAAAAATTAGTTTACTCTGAATTTCTTTTTTAAAATAATCTTTTTTAAAAAAAATATTCTTAAATAAGCACCAACTTGTGCTTCTCATGCACATCTTCATTCACTTTTGAATGTTATAGTACACAAAACCACAACATTTAGAAGTAAATATCTGCTGAACTGGTGCTTTTTGCTCACTGTTTGGGCAATGCAAGGGAAAATGGTTTTTGAAGGAATGTGATCTCATACATATAAATGACATTTAATGAAGTTCAGGTCATTGTTGGGAACCTGTAGTTCTGTTTGCACCTTTGCCCTTGTGTTGAATGGGTTCAAACTTGAGTCTTAAACTCTGTTTTTATAGAAAACAAAGTCTAAAGAAATGACAGATGCAACAAAATCACTAATTAGTAAAATCAGTGACAGGTATAAAGGAAGGACTGATGAGAAAAACAAAGCAAGAGACTCCTTGGGTTTTAACAGGTATAATGTGAACTATTTACTTTTGTGCTTATTCTCTTTGTGTGTGTGGCTTTGTCTGTGATCTACTCTTCTGTCTACAGTTATTTCACATCCTGCTTTCGTCTGAATCGTTTGTTGACTTCTGATAAACTCTAGTCTACTGAAGATTAGGAGACTAATAGTCAAATAGTTCCAGTAGCTGAAATAACTACAAAGGCTGTTAGAAACTCTGTTCAGTGGTCTTTCTCTCATTCACTCACTCACAACACGTTTTGTGGAGAGAAATTAACTGGGATTATTCATGGGCACTGCACATGTTGGGTGTCATCATAGTTTGGGGGTCAAACTTGGATTCAGTCATCAATTTTCTGTTTATCTGAAGTTCCTGGTTCTGTCTTCCTGACAGTGTAAACTGTTAGAGAGTTTAAATTTAACAAATTCTTAAATAGGAAAATCAGTCTTACCTTGCTGGAACGGATGCTTGGAAATATACTTTACATATAATTACATGCTCTCCATGTTTGATTGTAGCTGGATGACAAAGGACTGGAATAGTTAGGCTACATCACCTTTTAAGCCTTTTGGATAGGGACTTGGAGGTCATGCAAAACCTGCAGTATAGCTGTGTGATCTGGCATGAATTTTTCTAGAGCACAAAAATAAAAGGGGCTGATCTCTTTTAATCCACTTCTTCTTGTATTTCAATACCTGAATAAATTTGTTGTGTTTGATAAGGCTGTTATTTGTATAAGTAGTATTCTAATGCATTTATTTAATTAGCATTTAACAAAATGTATCCTTATTTTTTAGGCCACATTTAAATAAATCCTATGTCTCTAAGGTAACATATTATTGATTTTGATGGAAATTTTTTTCATATCAGATGTATGTACCTATGTGGTGGTAGCTAGTAGATGTAAAGTGAAAGTTCACAAATATAGCTGAATGTTAAATATCTATAGATGTTAATTATGCATTGACTGTATATAATTAAAATACTTTTTAATATATTTACTTACGTGGAATAATATTTTTACAGGCAATTATCAGCCAGTGAAACCCAAATTAATTTCTGTATACATATTATATAATTGAATCTGTTCCTTTTGAACATGGCAAAGTTAATTATTTAGAATAAAATTATTATTATAGTAAATGAGAGTAGAGAATTCTTAAATAGAATTTAGGCAGGACACAGAAATGAGTCTTAATGTTTGGGGGGAAAACATTCTGAGGTTTTATTGATACTCTTAAAGGATAATTTCTACTACCTCTTGTCCTCTTTTGCCATATTGTACTGTTGCTAATCAAGTGGAAGTCTGAGCAGCTGCTAGTTTTTTTCATATGTTCATGATGAAGAACTTGCTTTTTGAGATAATGTTGTGCATGAATGCATAGTCCAAATCTGACATATGAGTTAACTTTATGTATAGGAAGAAGTTCAGGATAGAAACCTGAAAACCACTACTTTTCTAAATGTAACTGCGGGTCATACTACGTAAGTAGTTAAAACATTTTTCAAACAATATTTCTAGTTACTCATACCGGACTTTGTCAAATGTTCATTAATTCAGCCACAAAATTGATCTCTATGTCTCTTTGACAGGGATGATGTCTACAACTTCAACATCAGTGGGTTCGATGAGCCTACAATAAAGCTTGGAGTAAGAATATAACTGAAACTGATGTGTTATGACTAAGAGTATAAAGCAGCTCAATCAGATTATGTCTACTGAAAGTATAGTTAACGTCTAAAAAATAAAGTTATATCACTGAACTAAGTAGGGAAAAAAGTTTGCCATGTAAATATCTACATCACTTTCAAATGTGTAATGGTATACACTACCCTAAAGTTCTGGCCAATTAAAGCTATTGCGATGTTTTCCTGAACTAAGAATAAAACAGGTTGTTAGGAGTATCATTATTTTTAAATTATCCTACTATCCTGAAGGCATTATTGCCATCGTTCCAATGCCCGTTGTAAAGACATCTTTGCCAAAGTGTTTGAGGAAAAAGAAAATCTAGCTAAGATAAAAGCAAAAGACGACAAAAGATAGTTTTGCTTCTTATGGCTCAGAGAAGCCTGCTGCATTGGTGAAGGTAGTGGAGCAAGTGGATGGAATCTAGTGTGTTAGTTTGAGATATTGAAAGCTTCAGTCAGATCCAGTTGGTTTTAACTATCAGCTTTGTTCTTAAATCATTTCTAAGATAGAAACTAATTTTTGTAAGTTAATTACTGAGAATAAAAACTAAGCAAAAAAGCCCTTAGCTGTTACTATCTGATGGCCTGTTTAATTTTGTTTAAATTGTATAACAAGTGAAAACCTTTATTTGTTTCTTATTTATTTGCATTTTTAGATCCAAGAATGCCATGTTACTGAACTGAGTGTTTGTACAGATTCAAACAAAAAAGGGTAGGGATATTATATTGTGTCCTAGTCTGCTGATTATCATCAAGAATAGTACTGTCTGCAGTCTCCAGCATTCCGTTATGAAAATCCAGGGAATATATGCATGACAATAATATCTTGACTGTATTGTTTTTTCAAGCAATAAACATAGCTGTTGTGGTCTCCTAGGCTGTTTCATGATTTTCCTTTGGGAAGTTGATAAAAGGGAAAGAATGTGTTTCATGAAGAAAACAGCTTTAGTTCTCTTCATGAAATACTGCGGGGATATAAACTCCTGAATAGAGGGGGGTAGTTTTTTGTTAATTATCAGCCTGCAAAGGGACATGTTGTTAATGTGTGTTCTTACTGATCATTGGCAAAAAAAGGAGATCCTTTAGGGTTTAAGGTGAACAGATATTTCCAAAATGGATGTGAAAACAAAAGTAGGTAAATTTGTTTGAATCCTTAATCCACATATCACATGAATAGTGGAAAAATTTAGAATAATTATTTTTAAATTTATCATTTAAAGGTCTTTTTTCTTTTTCTAATCAAGGAACGCAGATGACCATAAAACTAGCACTGAAGTGAAAGGAAGAAAAAAAGTAAGGCTCAGATTTTTTGTGGATCAGTATACCTTGTCTTCCTGTCTTTAAATACCAATTATGTAAGTAAAAGGTAGATTAAAAGTAAATTGATTACTTCAGAACTTTTTTTTTTTGTAGACTAAAACCAATCAAAACAAAAAGCATCTCTTTAGTGACACAGACACAGAATACAGAGGTGAAGACAACAAGACAGACATTAGTTGGCTACAAGAATCAAACAGAAAATCTAAAGGCCGGTTAATTGATTACAGTAGAAACAAAAATTTAGGGAAACAAATAAACACAGACAAAAGTAAGAATTTTTTTTCATATTTCTTAATAATGCTGCAATAAGTTTGTCCATAGATATTTACTGCACAGCATGTAATGTAGTGTGTTGCAGATACAATATGTTTTTGTTGTCTTATTTCCAAGTGGAAGGAATTTCCACATTAGTTCTAATAACTTAGAAAAGTTAATTTCCAAAAAATCTGTATTTTAACATGGAAAATTGTTGGTGAATGGGACAGGCAGAGGTTGTTGTCAACAAAAAAACCTGTCTTTTAAAAATAATGTGCTGAAAGCAGTTTACTGAATGAGCAAGTGTGTGGGCATAAAAGTGATTCCATGATTTTACAGCTAAAACTCTAAATGTCAAACATTTGAATATTTTGCTGATTTTTTTCTAATTTTATGTATTATAACAGCAGATAAATTATGTAAACCTGCTTGCCATGTGGATAAACCTAAAGGCAAAAATGCAAATAAGAAAAAGGTAAATATAAATTTACAAGTAGATTCATAATACATATTCAAAATGTTTTAACTCACTACAGAAACTGTTTTTAAATAGGTTTTCCTAAATATGTGCCATTTCTCCATGTTTATTTCAAGATAATGTGCTACAGTTAGTTCTTTTCAGGTACTATATTCTTTTTACATAGCATTTAGCTAGTATTTCAGGCATAATACTAGCTATGAGTTAGAATGATTATTATACATTGATGCTTTTGTAAGTTTTATTACTTAAAATTACTATGTCTACTGCTTAATAGCCATCTACTCCATTGAATATGTTGTTAGCTTTTCAATAAGGGTTTTCATGTGTCTAATGTGTTTAACTGAATTTTAATACCCTTGAGATTATAATTTCTTTAAATGAATATATGTAACAGTGAAACTGCAAAATGAAAAGTGTTATACATATTAAGAAAGAAGAATAACTGCAAAATATTGTAAGCATATTAAAGTTGAGACTATAATAGATTATAAGTGATTATGAACATGTTAATAAAGGTGGTTGTAGATGTTTGTAAGCCACAGTTTAAAAAAAAACAAAAATAAACAAACAAACTAAACACCAAAAAACCCCCAAACCTTCTCCTGTGCCCTCCAGGCTACACTTTGGTGTCTCAGACTGTACAATAATTATTCAAATCTCTTTAATGTTAGTAGCTTAAAGCTACAGACATGCACTCAATGTAATTCATGCATAGACAATACTGCCACGTGTAGGTATTGATTGTGATGTCTAGCCCTGAACAGGGCTTCAAAATTGAGGAGGGTGTCAATTGACCAGTGTTGAATCGGTCTACTTATGAAAATGTGTGCTTTTTTAGTAGTGAAGTTCCCCTGACGTACCCAAGCAAGTTCAAAGTGCCTACTTTCAGGAGGTAGGGTGCCACTACTGCGTAGACTTAGATGGAGAGCATCTGAAGCCCAGGAAGTCACTGATAGACTTGACCCTGGAGATCAGTAAGCTCAGAAAGTGTCCCATTTTGCGTAGAGCGCTTTTTAAGAGAGTAGGGGGCAAGAATTCTAATCTCTCTTAGTCTGAGAGGTGTTGCACTTATATTTTTACATCCTTTCTAATGTCAGGTCCCTGGGGCACTTTCAGTGAGAACCTGCTTTGCTCTATTTCTGAACATGGACTGCTGTGCAGAGAGTGGCAGTAGTTGTGATGTAGAAGGGGGACAGATTGAAAGGAAGACGGATTCTAGTCTAGTGGTTAAGGAAGTCAGTTCAGAGGTGATGATCAAGGATACTGGTTCCTGTTCTCTATGCAGGCTTTTGGTTTTGATCTGTTTCAAACCAGTTACAGTCTAATTTAAATGGGTGTGTATTTCACAGAGCAAACTTTGGAAACCCACTTCAGCTTTGCTGTAGTTCAAAAATGGCATTTATTTTGCCTTTTCACTTTTTTTGACTCTGACATTCATGACTGCATTGTGCCCTATCTACAGCAAAAATTATCTTCCTAAAATGCTTAGCAGACTAGTGGTTGGACTCTCTGAGCTTTGGTAAAGTTAAACTTTTTTAGTTGTTTTGAAATAATGGATTTAAAGTAGTTAAACCACATCACCTGCCATTGATTCTTATTTATTTATTAATCATTCTAAAATAAACTGAAGATATTTTTATTCTTCCAAAGATAAATGAATGTAAAAAGCAGAATGCAAGAACTGATGAAACGGTAGAACAAACCACCAGACAAAAACGACCTCGAAGAGCAGCATTAGCAAAAAATTACAAAGAGCCTTCCAGTTCAGAGTCAGAGAGTGAAAGGAAATCTTCAGCATGCAACTCTAAGGAGGAGAAATCAAAAATACAGGTATACAGTTGCACTTTATTCTTAAAAATCCACTTCTGCCATATTTTTCAAAAGAAACTCAGGTCTACTTTGTACTTGAGCACTCCTGAATTTTAAGTGCCCAACATGAGCAAGTTGAACTGAATGTTATTTATTATTTCTAGTAGTGCCCTTTTTTAATTAAGAGTATTTATCTGCTAAGAAAATCAGTCCTAAATAATCTTCTCAGTCATAATACTATTTCAGTTTCTGTTTAGGAAATTTATACTGCTGCAAAGAACTACTGTCCCCTTTATTTTAAAAACTTTAAAATATTTTTTAAATTTCTGGTAAGTGGGAGGTTTTAGTGAGCCAAATTGTGTGCTTTTGTATAATGTGATTTTGATAATGCTATGCCTATTCAGTGTACAGTAGAAAATGCTGACTTGATAGAAGGTATGTTAATGCATTGCTGAATACTCAAATAGGATTTTTAGTAAATTAAGCAATGACATTGGGTGCTAAAACAGTTTCATTCTTTTAGCATAACATTTCAATGTATATGGATAGGTCTGTAAACTTCACTGAAGCAATGGTCGTTGCCTCCAATAGTTAAGAAGTTCATAAGAATAGAAATTTGGGTGCTGAATTAGACAAATTCAATCCTTATTGATATTAGAACACCTGATATCCTTATGAATTTAAGTACTTCTAATGATGTTCCTTTCTGGACCTTCTGCTCCTTCAAGGGTACATATAGATAAGATGCTCTTTACTTGCATATACGTATACTTCTGCATGTTTACAAATAATCTTTCCATAAAATTTATATTTTAATAGAAACATATGAATGGAGAAAACAAGGATGATAGTCAGCAAAAGGAACTCCAGAATATTGTATCTATGGAGCCAGAGAGAGTAGCTAACTATGTACATAAAGCATTTATTAAATCAAAGAATTCTGCAGAACAAAAGGAAACTGAAATGCCTTCATCTGAGAGTTCTGCATCTCTTGAGACAATGAGATGTAAGCATTTTGACTTTATATTGACAGTAATACTGTATCAAAAGTTTTTAGTTGAATGAGGATTATGACAGTAGTACAATTTTACATTTATTTCATGCTTTTGAAATAAGAGATATCCCCTAATTCAGTGTGTACCACATAATTTAAGGAATTATATTAATATATCACTAACACTTTTATAGGCTGGTACAGTTATTTGACATCAGCATAATACAGAAGTGCAATACTTAAGTGTTAGAATGAATCTGGTAGCCCCTAATATAATGCGGAGAGTGCAAGAAGTGCAAGTGTAGCAAATCATATGACAGTGCTAAAAGTAAAATTCCACACATCTGAGACTTACAAATACCTAAAGTTGGAACATTTAGCAATATGTGGCTTTCCTTAACTTTTTTTCCCTTTCATTCCTCATGCTGACAGTTAAGTAACTGTTTTCTAGGTGCTGAAAGAATATCAGAAGGAGATGTTACTCAAGAGCATACTTACAGTGAAAGATCACCTGATCTTCAGGATTCAGAGCTAGAAAAAAGGGAAGCGTTAAACTTTGAGAAAGGAATCTCTCCCAATAATTTCTGTCCACAAAAAAAGAATATTCAAAGTATATGTCTGAATCAGTCCCCTGAGACGACTGTTAAAAAGTTAACGTTTGGAAATAAAATTTTCTCACCAGTTTTAACTGAAGCATCTTTGGTAAGAACATTAAAGTTATTCCATAATTATTTTAACTTACATTGTTCCATTCAGCTGCCAGCTGTTTTATGCTTATCTCCTTTCAGTAATGATTTTTTTTTTGTTAATGTGTAGCTCAGCTTAACGACATACAAAACTATCAGTGGAAAACATGGAAAGGGATCTGTATCTGAAACACGTCATAATAATGAAGATTCAAGTTTCAGACATTGCTTTTCAGACACACTTTCTACGAAAGGAAAACTACAAAATATCACTAAACCTATTACCAAAAGTAAAGAAGAGGTATGTTACTAAATGCTTTGTTATTCAGAAGAGAGCTGCAGCTTTTCGTCTGTTTTATCTACTTTGCAGATAGTGAGGTTTAAGGGAAATGTATATTTCTTAATGTTAAACACTGTATATCATGTTTACTTGTGACCTGCTTGGAAAATTGTACTGGTTAGTTTTTTTAATATTTGAGATAAATTAGGGAATCCTTTATCATACCGATACAAGGAAATAATTGTATCCGAACAAGACCTGTTATAATTAATATCTTAAAAAATAACAGGAAGTAAATATTTTCTTCTTGACTTTCAATAAAAAATAAATGGTTTTTCACAAATTAAAGGGTTGTGACATCTTGCATGTAAAAACTTTTGAGATAAAGTGCTTTGATAGTTTTAGCATTAATGTGCTAGTCAATATAGCAACTATTGTAGCATTGCCAAATAAATAAAAACTGCTGTATACCTTCAAACCACTTCTCGTAAGTACTTTTTCTGGTGAGAAAAGCACTAATGACTCCTTTAAGAAATAACTTTGTGTCCTGTTGCAAGAAACAGTTAGACCTTATTGGTCATTTGACTTACTGCTATCATTAATTATTAACGTGGTGAAGAGTTTGTTTATTCTTTCATCTAATGAGACCTAGTAGTAATTCGTGTAGTGTTTTTTTTCTTACTGTAGTTGTGTTCGTGTCCCTAGTTTAATGAAAAGCAATATAAATGTGGATTTCTCATGAAGACTTATAGAAGTGTTTTAATTTGGAAGCTAATAAATCAGTGACTTTTCTTTCAGGATTGTGTACCATCATCTCCATCGTCTGTTTCCAGTGGAAGTAAAGTACAGTCTTGGAGTGAAGAACCTTATGGCCCCATGCATGAGTCAGGTACAAACATTTAGTTTAAAGCAAAAGACTTTCTATGTGTCTTCATAAAGGTTAAGAAAAATGTTTATTTGGCATAAAAATATAGCACAAGTTTTTTAATCTTATTTTCTTTTCTATATTTTCAGTATTATTCCATTTTTACTCTTTTTCTCATTTTGTCTGCTGTTTTCATTACCCCCAAAAAACCCCAAAATTGGGCTCCAAAGTGCAGTTAGTGTAAAGAGTTAGTTGTGCTTCTAAGAAGGAGTTAGAAGCATTCCTACTGATACTGGAAAAAAAATGGAGCTAATGGTACTAACAGGAAAAGAGGGCTTAGGGTGAATCTGTTTAATGAGCAAGTCTTGCATGGGTCAGAGTTCTGTGTTCCCTTGAAATCCTGTTGTTCATTTACATCAAGTTCTCATATCTACTGAACTTGCCCTCCATTAAATGTAATGCTTATTAGTTTTTGTACAGTTCTTAAGTTTTAAAACCAAGATACATACTCCTAGAGTTTGGATCCAAAGGGTGAATAAACTCTTGACTATTCTCCCATGTCATTGTTCTAAATAATCCTAGAATTATGCATTGTTTTCATGTTTATTAAAGGACCAACTATACAGACATTTCTCAAACGAAGGTACCACAGTGATACAGAAAGCAATTCTGATGAAGTAGAAACATGCAAAAAGGAGGGAAGGAAAGGAAACAGAAGAATGAAGTTGCAGCCTAGAAAATTATTTAAAACAGATGATGCTGTTACTTACAGAGGTTAGTATCGAGTGAAAGTTGAAAATAGTTGTGCAAAAGTTTAAAATAACAAAGTCTTAACAAGAAAAGATAATATACATAAAAAAGCATTTTACATGTTTTAAAGAAGAAAGAAATACTAACTATCTAGAGACTATATCCTTTTAAAAAGTCAAAAAATTGATATGAAAATAGAAACAGGTCTCAGCCATCTAATTGGTGAAATTGATCTATATATAACAGAAGCTGCTCTAGGCCCTGTTGTAACTTCAGATAGGATACTTTTTCATACTCAATGGTGACATTATCTTTTTTTACTTCTTTTCAGTGTCTGAAAGCATATCTGCTGTATCTGTAAATGATCTCTCTGTTTTGGATGGGGAAATCTGGGAACCTGGTTGTTCTACTATTAGTATATGTCAGAAGCTCCAAAAAGAATTTACAAAGAGAATAGAGGCAAGACATTTCATATACAATGTTAGTTGTCTGTGTGGGTACATGTGTGTCTGAATGATAGCTTGTCTTACACCACAGAATTTGCTTAAAAGGAAATGAAAATAGCTATGTGCATAGAACTTCAAGGAATGACAGAATTCGAGTTTCCTTTTCCACCTATTTCAATTCCTTTATGCATCTAACTCTCCAATGATTTTCTTTCCCAGGTCTGTTGTTTCAAAACAAAGTATCAAGCGGACTGCATTTTGATTTTTTTTTTTTAATTATCAAACCTTTTTTTGCAAAAAGGAAAACATGAGCCTGAAAAATGCATTTGTTTAAGACAGCTGTAAGCACACATCATTCATTCCATGTGTACTTGCTCTATTTTGAGGAAACATAATTTTCAAATAATGTACTTCTAATTAAGTTAGGTAGAATTTTATCAAAAACATAAACCTATGTTTATTTACATTTAATTAACAGAAAGCTTTTCCTTAAAGGATAGGGAGATAATAAAAAAAATGGGGTTTTTTTCAGTATGATCTGTGATACTAAGCAATTACAGTACTAAACATACTACAGGTTTTTTTCCTAAACTGAAAATAATCTGAATTTAATGTTAAAACATCCTCATAGAGCCGCTCACAGAAAATGGAACATTTTACTAAGCAATCATTAAGAGCTGCCCATGAGCATTTGACAACAATGAGTTACCAGCTTCATGAATGCAGGTCTGTAACAAAAGCTTTATTTTAAAACACCCTTAAAATGCAATGATTACCTTCTAAAAGTAATTCATTTTGTTTTGGTAGGATCAGGCAGCTGGACAAATTTCATTTTTCTCTCCTTGAGGAACTTGAGAATTTTGAAAAAGACTCTCAGTCCCTGAAAAACATGGAAAAAGAATTCTCGGTTTGTATTTTAATTGCTTGATCACGGAGAAAAATGAATTCTTATGGGATCTATAGATTATTCATATCATCTTTAACTTTAGATTATTCATTCTGACTTAAAAAGCCTTTATCGTTTTCCTTAAAGTTGGATCAAATTTCAAATAGTGAATTTGAGGTGTTAGGATTGGCTAATGCTACGTTCCTAGAATTTCTAGATCACCACTATGTTTTTCTTCCTGGAATAAACTAGTACCACTACTTTTAACGGGCTGTTTACCCCACTTCATGAGACTTTTTTTCATGGCCTGTACTTCAGGAACAGCATATAGGCATTTGAACCTGAGTTGCTGTGTGTTCTATGACAAGCCAGTTGACATTATGGGTCTGCTACTTGCTGTAATGTAAAAATCAATATACAAATAATCATGTAAACACAAGACTTTATTTGCTTTTTTTCTTTTACTCTGAAGGCATGATTTCAATTATATGGAAGGTCTGATTAAAATACTATGCATATTATTTTTCATCATTTTGAAACTGTTACACAGAACAGATTTTTGGTGAAACTGGTTCCATGAAAATAGAATTCCTGAAGTGCCTCATCCTGTCAGCTAAGCTTGTTATTTTTTTTTCTCAGACTTTTGTGGTGACTGTGTAACTCCTACCCATTCTGTACTGAGTCTGTGGTTGTAGGTTATTTTATTCGTATTAAGTATTAGTCAGTTTTAGTTCAGAAAATTTTAGTTCCTACTGATTAGCATCTATTAATTTTTTTTCCAGACCTTTTGGAAAAAACATACGCATACTTTTAGTACATACATGAAAAATGAGCAACAGAGGTTAGTAGGCTTCATTAATCCTGGGATGAGATTTGTGTTTTGTTCATTTCAGATATATGTTAGGCCAACTACTATTCTCTATGCAATTTCTCTCTTCTATAAAATAGAGGTAGTAGATGAGATGAGAAAATGAGATTAAAATGTTACATTACAGGAAAAATGTAATTATTCTCTATCTAAATTTCTCCACATACCTGGGGACTATTCCAGTAGTAACAATGATGGCAATATTTGTTCAAGCTTTTAAATACAGATAGCCCACAAATAATGGGATGTAGTCATGATTTGTGGGGAAAGTTCATATGCAGCAAAGCTGTTTGAACTGCCTTTTATTTCTTTAGAGTTCAGATTCTTAAAACTTCATTTGAAAAGAACATCTGCCATACTGTTGACTATGAAGAACATATCTTTACTTCAGAGGTATGATCAGCTTTTCTTTCTTTCTTGTTTTTAATAATTCTTCAATTTTACCAACAGATATCAGTATTGACGTTTTTCCCAAAGAAAGTCTTTATCTTCAGCATTGTATTAATACCACATATTTGTAGTTTTACAGTGTCATAAAATATCCTTTAATGGAACAGTATTCAGTGTTTTAGGCCTAGATTTCACCCATTAGAAGGTGTGTGCATTCATCTGGAAAACTGCTGCAAGATTTATTCTGTCTTCTGTGGCTTTGTTTACCAGTGTTAATCATCCAAGAAAGAACAAATTTAAAACACACATCCTTTTCCTTAGGCAGGTGGATGCATCTGCATCTGCGTGTCTCAGTTATAAACCATTTAGGGACGTAATTGTCTTCTGGAAAATGGGTTACCAGTTGTGAGCAGAGAAGATGCATTCAGTATCTTTTTATAGATGCATCTGATGAAAGAAGACATAAAAGGACTCCAAGAGAAACTACTTAAAGAAATGGTAAATTAAGTTATCTTGTCCGCATTTTTGTTTATTTTTTAACTATAGCTGCTTGAACACTAAATTACTAAAAATTGTAATTTCTAGTCCCCCATCAAAAATGAAAATGAGTCAGAATGCAAGTATCACTGATGTTATACTTTAAACCTTATCTGGGCGATAAAAGCAGTAGGTAGCTATGGATATACTGGTTTAGTTCTGAGTCTTAATATGTTGAATGTCGACATGGAAAAGAAAAGTATCGTATTTGGTATGTTAAAACAGCATATACTATGCACCAAAATTACAATACTTTAAAAAAAAAATCAACTTTATTTAAAGTATGTGATAAGTGTAATGCTTTTTGCACAGCAAGAAGAGGAACTGTGTAATGTTCGCAGAGGATTGCAGACATTGTTTCAATCAGAAGACAGAATTCTGAACTAATATTTTCCAGATACTTTCCTGAAATTCAAGGTGAATATAAACACTCTTTTATAATGTAAAATTTGGCAACTTTTTTTCTAACACTCAAGGAAACTATTGTAATGAAAGCATATTTTCCATAATAATACTAAAATTTTGGTGGATAAGACTTCTTTTATGTGTGAGATTTGGAATTATTTTACTGAATCTGCTAAAATGCAGCATGTAAATTTTGGGATTTTTAGGACGTGCTATTTTTTAAGAAGTCCTTCACAATTTTTTTAGGTTGTTTAACTGACTTTCAGAGAAATCACTTCTAATTTCACTTTGAATGTATCTTTTGGGTCTGTGTGTACAAAATATCCCTTTTGTCAGATCCAGAATACAGTCAGAAATTACTTAGGGATCAAATCGCCTGTTTTGATCTCAGTCCTTGTTGTCTGTAGTGTTAGACTTCAGTAGGAGTTTCTAAGAGAAAACAAAACTCTAAACACTTGTGGTTGAACTGTGTTGCAAATAGTTGTATTAAATATTGCAAGAAAAATATATATTGTCTGTCTTTTTTTTACAAAATTACATCATTAATGTTTTGCTTTAAGTCAGTAATATGTATTTGCATGTCAGTCAAATAAAACTTATTGCTGTGCAAATATCTCGTGTAAGTAGATAGCAGGAGGGTCTGCTACCCGTGGCTCAGAAACATATCCTACATACTAATACAATCTATTCCATATACTTAGATTTCAGAAGATTTCCTACGAAAACGACCAGTGAGTTGTAATTTACACTTCTCCTTTTTGCCGTGTAGAAGTTTTCTGAATATTTATGATGTGCAACTTCTAAGCTACTATTTCTTTCTTTGCTTTTAAATTAAACAAAATAGTACCTTGCATTTTGTAGTTCCCTAGCGACCTTTTAATCTTTTTTTAACTTGCAATCCTGCATGTATATGGTGTAAACTTTTCAGGCTGAGAACAATACCGTTAATATTTTTCATTTAAGTTCTCTTAAAAAATGGGGATTAGAAACCTACAGCTGATCAAGAAGTAACAGATGTAGAGCATAATTCAGAATGCATGTCCTGGAGCTTGTCTACGTTACCACATGCAGAGCTGCCTCTTCACTGTGAAACTGCCTCCAGGTTGGCAGTCCCCGGACCCCAGGAGCCTGAGCTCACTCAGCACCGCACTAACACGACTTCGCAGCTTCTGGAGCAGGGCTGAAGAGGGTCCAGGCTTGTCTGTAGCTGATGTTATGACCACAGAGGCCTCAAAAGAATGTATTAGCCAATTCTGGAGTAACGGCTCTGCACAACTTTATAGCCCTTTTTTTACATTCCATTATACCTCTTATTTTGTCCTTTGGTTGTCTTTAACATCATATACACTTCCCTGTCACTTCTTCCATTATCCCCTCTACCCTCTGAACTCTTCTGTTTTTCCTCAGTTTCCTTTCTACATTCCTAATACTGCTTTTATTACCAACATACCTTTACTTACAGTAGTGTTCTTTAATTTTCTTTCTCGTATGTCACTGAAACCACTCAGTAGATCTCTCAAACTCTTATTTATTGTCATTTCAGCTAGTTCTGAATGCATCTGTTATGCTATATTGCTGCTATTATTGTCTAATATTTTTTAAAAAGTCTAATAGACTGGCTTTCATCATTTTAGGTTGTTGGCTGTTACTTAAGTCTAATGTTGATTTGACTTCCTTCAAACCCAACAATCACTTTTTCAGAATATTTGCACAGTAGAAGTTCCCGGCTAAACCTCACCGCTGTGTGCATCTCTGGTGGTACTTAACCAGTTTCCTTTCATTAGCTCTTTGTTGGCTTGCCTGTGCAATTTATCTGTCCCTACAGGTACTTCATATATCTTTGATTTATCCTTCATTGTTTCTGAGAGTAACCATTTCATAAGGTTTATTTTTAGAAGGAAAAATGGCATGATTTAAAATAAGGTGGAAGACTCTTCAACAGAGGTCCTCAAAGTAAATGGGAAAATCTATTGATTTCTAAATTGTCTGTATCTTTATATAGTGACTTTAAATTAGAAAGAAAAGTCCACATTCACAGATTGTTGCCTGAACTCCGCACTCACTGAGCAACCTACTGTAATTTCAAAGTTTGCCTCACCGAGAGCAGTAGGTGGGACCCGTGATGTCAGAAAAGGACCTAGGTTCTTGTCAACTGAAACTGATCTATGACTTTATAAAGAAGATTGCTTTTATCCTTATTGAATGCACCATCTTTAAAAGACATCTTCTTAGACACTATTACATCCATTTCTGATCTATCCAATGTGCCCTGAGGGCAGAATTCAAATTGGTGTTCTTTCACTTGATTGATGGGAAATGATTTATTGTAAACAGAAATAGTTGTAAATGGAACTTATTTCTTATGAATTAATTTTAAAAACACAAGGCTGTGTTGTCCCTGCATATTATTATAGTGAAATTGCCAGTAAATAATTTGGCCCATTTTATCGCATCTACATAAGTGTACTTCATGCTTTTCTAGTTTTTCTGAGCCTGTGATTTTTGTGAGTTTTGGGGTTTTTTTGAGCCTGTGATCACTGTCATCTCCACTAGATGGACCTCATGAGATGTTAAAGATTTTTTTCTTTTTTGCTGGTCTAAGTGAATTTTATCTGTATACGAAACAGTATTTTCTCTTTACTGCAAGGCCTACATTCTTTTCTTACCGTGAGTACATATTGAAAAAATAATACAACTGCTCTTTTTAGTAAGGATTCATGATAAAATAGAATCATGAAATTTACTGTCCACTTGTCAGTCTTCACCTTGCCCCATTACTTTCTAAAAACTTTGAGCAGGCACAATCAAATTTAACGAATGTAAAAGTGTGAAGCCTATCACAAGGGAGTATTCACAAAGGCAAGGTTCAGCATAGAGAGATTGCTGCTTTCCCCCTCCCCTAGTTTGTGGATGAGAAACCTCAGGGGTCATTCAAAGCAAACACCTAAATGAAGTGGTAGGAATTGTGCACTGTAGGCGTGTTCCTTTTTTACCTTGGGAAGCAGCGGCACAAGGACAATAGCCTCCATAGGCCAGACGTGCCTTTGGTGGGTGCCATCCTAAGTTCCGACAGTAACCAAGCTCAGTATGTGGCCCAGTGAATGTGTGCAGTCTCCAAACAGCTTGACAGACTTGCCCGCCAGTAAGCTGACAGCAGTTATGTGACGGTGATCATGTGTGGCTCTGAACTAGTCACAACTTTCTGTCTCTTACTAGACCGAAGCAGAAAAAAGGCTGGGATGCTTGCGGTGGAAGGACAGCTGAGAACGTGGGGAAGAAGTGAAGAGTATTACTGCGTAACTCCAAGATGGTTAAGTCACATTAATAATACAGCTCATAGGCATTGTTTGAAATTTAAGAAGCTGCTCTAAGTTACCCTTAAAATACTTTTATTGTATTTTTCAACATCATTTTAATGTGTTTTACACAACATTTTTATCATCAGCAAAAGTGTGCATCGCTGCTAAAGACGAGTGTTACTTTCATGGATTGTTAGCCAAGTTTCTAGTTAACAGTGGGTCATCTGTTGTTCTCAAACTAAAAATTATTCTTCTCCTGAAGAAACTTTTCTCTCCTTTCTGTTCACCCTTTTTGTATATAACACCTGGACTATCATTATATTGTTTAGAATTAATAGTATTAATAATAAAATTATAGATAAATCTAATTAACAGTATGTTAAAAGGCTAGTTATAATGTTACATATTTATGTGAAAAGTCAGCAAGTTATAAAATTGCAATAAATAGAAAAAAAAATCTTTGGATTAAGTAATTGGGTAATTCAAGTCTTCAACTGATAGCCACTTCAGTCAAATATTAAAAAGTTGTACAAAATTACAGCTAGCTACAACAAAGTTAGCAAGCTTCGTTGGTCCTGGGCACCCTCTCTCCCATGATTCATCAATTTCTTCCAGCATTGCCCTTACTAACATTTAAGTGTTACGCTATATGTTCTTACCTTCTATTCTTTACGCTATATGTTCTTACCTTCTATTCTTAAATGTTAGTTTATCCAAAGAATAGCGCTGTATTTATGTTACTTCATCCCCACACTGAGCAGCAAAAGAGAACTGAAAGTCCGTCCACTGTTTGCATTGATTCTGTTCACTGTCTTGTAGCAATTTAGTAGTAGTCTATACAAACACTTTCACATACCTTATTTTCTTTCTTATTTTCACGCTTCATGGACATCATCTTGACAAAGCCACGAGATCGAGAGAGCCTTTTTCAGATTTTTAACATTGAACAACTTACTGAAAGGATAGCATTTAAGACTCTTGCAGAGAAATTTTTGTCTTGTGAGTGTATGTGCCATTTTGTTGCTGTCTCATTAACCATGCTTTCCAGCTATCAGTATATTACTTTTTTTCCTAAGTTTTTCATTTTAGTAGTATTTTGAGTAGAATTCTCAGATGCTTCTAGATGTCAAGCGTTATTAGAATGTCTGGCTTTACATTTTTCTCAACCAGTTCTATATTTGCTTTGTTATTAGCATTTGGTAACTTTTTTTCCTCTTACTGTCAAGAAAGCATTAAAATTATTTGTTTGCTAAACATCAAAGTACATTGTTAGCTTTTATCTATGGTTGTCCGGTTTAGTAATTTTGAATGAGAATAACAGTGTTCATTGTTATTCTTTAGAGGGCCAGAACCTCAACTAGTGTAGAATCACAATCATGTTATGCTGGTTAGGATCTGGTCCAGAACATCGATATTCCACAAGAAGGAAATCCGTAGTTAAAAATCATCCATGTGAAGACTCTGTGTTGACAAAGAAGCGATACGATCTGGTACATAATAATTGTAATCTCTTCCCTTCCCAACTATCCCTGGGAAAAAAAAGCTTTAGCAAACATGTTCATTTCCTGCAATAAGTAGTCATTTAATTAAAGAAGAAAAGTAACAGGAATCAAAAATGCTTGCAGCTGTGATTCTGTTAGACATTATATAAAAAAGAATGAAATTATAATACATTAAATTAGTTTTTAGAGCATGAACTTAAGTGTTTTACAAACTAATTGTGGTAAGTTCAAAATGTCTTGTCAACATAATACTGAATGACAGTGTGTCATGTCCATTTATGTCAGAGGCCTTGGAATGGTAAAGCCTTTACATGCACAACATCTCCTTCTCCAAGATAGACTGTAAAACAGTTTAAAACAAGGGTTAAAGGAGAGTAGTAGGTTCTTTCAAGTAGCTTTACTTCAGCCTTTTTCAGCAGATCGTCCCACTCCACAGGCCATCATCGCTCTTCTGACTTCAGAGCGAAGTACGTCTCTGGTGTTTCTTTCTGCACGTCAGTGCTGCAGAGACTTCATCTGCAGAGTCCTTCTTTCACATCAACATCAAGGTGTCCTGGACTGAACTTTAGGGAAAGACTTAGATATTCCCTGATGTGTGTTCAGCAGCAATATCAAAAAGTAAAGACAGATTCTTCTCAGAAGAAAATATCTATGGCCTGTGAAATCTAGGAGAAATAAGAGACATTTTTTTCAATTAAAAAAAATACATAGTTTTTAAAAATTCTGTGTTGGATTTTTTAAAAAATTGGGTTTTTTTAAACTATTCATTCTGTTTAAAGGTACAGTAACAGTATTGAAGAAGAGTAGTGACTTTAAGTCTTAATTTTCACCACATTTCCACACGTATGCCATGACTGTAGTACAGTTGCAGTCCTCAGGGCCCAGTCTAACCAGTTTACCGTTATTTGGGAGTGCAAGTGCAAATGTAAATGTAGGTGTGGGGTTGACTGGTTTTTTTCTTTTAGGAATCAGGCCACAGTTTGTCATTGGTTCTTTATTGTGTAGTGATCTTGTTATTTTGTATGAGTTAAGCAATGTTGAGCTGAAGCTTTGGAAAATGTGAGGACTTACTGTTGGTTTAATGTAGGACAGTCTTGGAGTCTGGCATAAATACACTCTGTAGGCTTGTTCTTTTGGCTATGATAAAGTCCCAATAACGTGTAATGCCTTAGCACTAATTGTAAATTGTAAGGCTGTGTACTCCTAATAAACTGAACAAATTTCAAGAGAGATCATTATAATCTACTTAAACTCCCCAGCTGTCTTCAATTAGAGAAGGTAAATCTCACTTTCAGACTTAAACTGTAGCCATCTCTCCCCCCCTGCCCCGTATTTCATTCTATCAATGTAGTGATGTCTTGCCATAAATATGGAGTCTGAGTCCTGTAATGTTGAAAGGGCCCTAACAATTGCATGAACAGTCTAGAATTCTATAAACACAGCATTTAGATCAATGTACATTGCATTTATGACTCAAGTGTATTTGCCTAGACCATCTTTTCATTGAACATCCAAAGCTTAGTTCAGCTGGAATTCATTCCGAGTTCAGAAATAAGCATGGAAAGGTGGGCCCAGGCACTGCTGAAGTGAGCCTTCCAGGACCCAAGACTGCACACCAGGTTCCGTAGTACACTGTTAGGCAACTTATTTTAGCAGCAAGCACACCTGAGAATGCTTCCAGACATAGTAAGAGTACACTGTGCTCCCAGTAACTCCTGAAATAGTGTTTTAAGAGCAATTGGACTCGCTCAAGAGACCTAATAGAAATTGTAGGAAATAACTGATTGCTATTTCAGTTTTTCTCAAACTAAACTTTTTGCAAGTAATAATGGCTGTGGAATCAGCCTCTCACATTTTTTTTCCCACTTGGAAAAGGGAAATGGATGTTTTCATGGATGTTTAAACATAGTACCTGTCATCAGTGCTGGCATGTGAAGCCAGCACTAGATTGACTGGGTTCACGCTGACACAACCCCTCGGAGTGACAAGAGTCCAAACCAGTTACCCCTCCTGACCTCTCCACTGGACTGCTGTTAAGTGTGCTTGCAGGGGATTGCACACCTTCAGTAACAACTGGACCGACAGTCAAGTGATACTGAGCTACAGGCTGAATCCATTATAACGAACCCAATTACAACAAACACATTACTTATGGGCACTGTGTAAGTCTTGTTACAGTATGTAGAATTTTATATTTCTTAGCAGGGAAGTTGCAATGTTTGTGATAATAAGGTTGCACACTCAACTACATTTAATTCAAAAACCTTTATACAGTGTATGAAGTTCTTTGTGTATTTAAAAAAAAAATCACATTTTTTTCTGTGTTGCACCCTACATTTAATCTTTTGTCATAGCTTTTGCATCTTTGGTGCAAAATGAGTGATGTTCTGGAGAAGGTCTGGGGGCTTCTCAGTACAAGAAAAAAAAATCAGAAAAAACAGGTTCTGAACAGGAAGAGGAATACTTCCATTTTCTTTTAAAATAAAGCAGACGCAAGCAGGCTGGTTTTAGCAGGCAATGGAAATAAATAGCTGGAAGACTGACCTTGTCAAATGTTTGCTTGATGCATGTACCTCCATTTCATTACTTTTGTATTCATTTAGCTCTTTCCGAATTGCTGCCTAGGAATTGAAAATAGAAGAAGGTTAACAAATAATTTTATATGTATAAGCATTGTAAAATACTGGATTTGCAAAGCAGAACAGGAGCTTACTAAAGCAGAAATAATATGTGTTGGGCATAGCAAAGCATACTATGCCAGCAGAGATGCTGAATATTTAGGTTATATGGATTGGTGATATGATACTTCTTATCATTCATTACTGATTGCTGGCACGGTGGCTTCTGTCTGGAACCAATTCTGACAGGAGAGTAAACCCACAGTGCTTATTGTCTCACATTTAATAAGATTCCAGTTAAAATTTGTTAAAGAGTAAGAGAAGTCACTGAGAAATTCATCAGCTGGTCCACTGAGTTCTATGGAATTCCAATGTGTGTCATTCTTTTAATAAAAATCAGACTGCCTTATCACAACTTGCAAATACCAGTCCAAACTGTGTTATCACCTGTATCCATAGGATTGCACAGTCGTAAGTGAAGAAAAATATTCTTTTTTGATGCTTAATATAAGGAAATTTAAGAATAAAAGTGAGAGCATTCTTTTGTTGAAATGGCAACTGTGAGTAAAGTGGAACATACTAGTGCTTTCACAGATTCATATATTTGGTACTTCATAGTTTAGCTACCTAAAATTATGAGGTCTCTACATGTGTTCATGTTTTCTATCAGAGATTGGGCTTATTAAAAGAACAGTGAGGAAAAATAATGTATTTGTCTACTTTGAAAGGGAAGTTTTTCAGTCACAAATGCAATGGTCAAACTCCTGACCCTGAATTCCTGACGTATGCCACCAGTATATGCAATTGAACTCTGTCACTTTTTTTTTAGCTTATAAACCTACCTAGTTAACAATATAAAAACAGTGAAATGAGGAAAAGCCTTATTTTAGTATGTACCCAGTACATACAAGGAAGATACAAAATCATTATTCCATTTATTAATATGTAATAGCGTATTCACAATTTTAGCGAGCTCAGGAGAACAGCTACAGTAGTAGAAACACATTGTTCCTTTTCTACAAGAGTCCTCTAAAACCATTTATTACATTTGTTTACCGGGGAGACTCTGGAATGGAGAACGAAGTGTTTGATCTCCCTATCTCAGAACAAAGCACTAAATAACGGTCCTGCATTTGCCATTTTACCCAGTAATTATCTCAGCATCCCTACTTGTTCTGCTTGCTGCAGCCCTGAAACTTCAAAACTTAGTCAGCAACTGTTCTAACTAGAATCACGCTGAACTATTTTTCTTACTACTGAAGCACCTACATGTGAAAGTTAAATTAGGATGTAAATCGGCTGTGTGGCAGGTATGCAATGGAACAAAAAGGAGTGTTTGTTTATGCTCATGAAAATGTGGGATCAAGTAACTCCTTGAGCATTCATAGAAAACAGGAAAGGAAATATTTGTGTCTTTGGAAATATACTGGAGGATATCTGCATGTTTGGGACAAAACATCCAGTCTGAGGATAACTGTTCATACTGCATCAGCTGGAAATGTTTGTGTTAAGAAAGATTGTATCCACCTTTTTTTACCCCCCTAACAGTTGATGGGCTGGGTAGAAGACTTTGTTGTACTAAATAGGCATTTTTATAAATAGCATTTTTTTATGACAGTATGCATTGGTCAGTGTGGTTTCAGCATAAAAAATAGTGGTAACATATACAGAGATTAAATGTCCCAGAGGTTAAATGTCTTTGGAGAATCTGATGTATCATTACAGACTAAGTAGAAAGCAGTAATATGTCATTTTAATTACGTCAGTACCTTATCTGCTGCTGATAGTCTTGTCCACGGTTTGTCTGCTCGCCGGTCGTAGTCCTGTGCTTTCGCCACTTCCACATAATCACTGAATCGAATCAGGATTTTTCTGTCTCTTAGTTCATCAACTGTAGGTCTCTGGTTAAGCTGTAGTTTTGTAAAATAAAACCAGTGTTAATAACAAACATATCAATAAAATGTGCAACATTTTCTGCTTCCCATCTTAGCTTAGTGTGCATTTATGTGTATGGGAGAAAAACCCAACCCTTAGAAATTCCAGGGAAATATTCAATCTTCCTGAGGATTGTTAGGAGAGTGATAATGGTTTAAATGGTGCTGTGGGCTACAGCACAGTGGGTTTATAATGGACAAAAGAGGAAAATATTTTAACCTGGATATTGATAAAATGCATTTACAATATGTAAAAGGAATCATAATGAATTTATCGTGAACTATGGATAATATCATATGCTGTAAGGGTTTTCTACTGCAGTCAGTGCCAGATTGTCTGTGTAAGGTTTTCAGGACTGGACCCATTGTAAGAATTTCAATTTGGCTTTAACAAGTTATTGGCATATTTGGCTTGTAATTCCAGTAGGAGTTCCTAGGAACAGAACAATAACGAGATCCAGTTCTGATTCTGAGAATACCCTCAATGCAAAGAGAAATTTATATCGGGAGCACACCTGGTGCTCAGCAGGGAGTCAGCTCCGCTACTGACTGCTACAAAAAATGAAGTAGCCCTTTTCTAGCAATATAGTTGCAAAATAAGCAGTGTGCAAGCAAATACCCACTTTCTGATTTTATATGTAAATATTCTACTAAGTCTCATGTAGCTGAGATAAGGTAGATACTTTTGTAATTCATATTACTAGACACCACTATTTCAGACACTGCTGAAGAGGATGTATATTAAGGGAGGTTGTGTGTAATAATGACCTCTGTGACTGGTTGATGTTGTATTAGCTTTGCTAAATTTCTAAAAACTAATAGAAGGTGTTGCAAGATTTTACCTTTCTTGTCAGTCTCTGTTTGATTTCCCTTCTTTCTTCCTGTTCTGTTTGATCATTTCGTTCTGCGGAGAATATAAAAAAAAAGATGACTTTCCTCATGAGGAAGACTGGTAGTTTCTGAGGTTCCAGACAATAAAAATTTGAGCACAGAAAAATTAGTGGCTGGTTCTTAGTCGTATGTTTTGTTACTTCAGTACATCTCTCTGGTTCTCTAATAGAACATAGTTACCTCTCTGTAAGGACAACGTACTGGTGCCAATGTCAGCTTTTCCTGTGCTCTTAACTCCCAACTCCAAGGAGATTTAATAAAACAACAGCAGCCACACCAATTCTCCAACTATGTAAACTTTATAAAGAAAATCAAAATATCCCGCAGATAATAATTTTTTATTCTCCATATTGCTGGAGCCATTCATTGATGTTAGATGCTGAAACGACTTATTGCAGCAGCTCCAGGGAAAGTGTGTTCTTTCCTGTATGACCTTATTCTCAGGCCACATCTTAAGATGGTCACGCTGCCATAGTAGTTATCTTTAACTTGCATGCTTTTTTCTTTGCTATTGAGGATATGCCGCTGACTGTAAAACCTCTTTATCCCCATGGGGTTTTCTTTTGTAGCGTTCCATTCTAACCTAAGCCAGCTTGCTTTTGTGTATTGTGCCTATTAACATTCAAGCCGTGATAACTCCTACACACTGCGTCTAAAAATAGACTAGAGTGCTGTAACACTGTGTGAAATATATCCTTTGCCTTGGGAAACAAGCTAATGGCGTTTCTATTTCTAGTACTATCTGTTACTAAATTAAGGCGTGAGCCTATGACCTGAACAAAGCTGAAGACCTAGAGAAAAATGTTTAACCATTCTGGGATTCTCTAGATACTACTGTGAAGTTTATTATACCACTTGCATTAGGTATTTCCAGTATTAAAGCACACATGTGATTTTTAATATGCCCTGAGAAGAACACTAACACTGCAGATGAGTATCCAAAATGGTATTTTTAGTAATGAAGTCCCATTCTCCCCTATTTTTATGCTCATTAGATTCACTGAAATGCAATCGTAAGTATCTGTTTAAAATAACGTAGTAGTGCATAGCCACAGCTGGCTGTAGTAGAAATGTAAATCAAATGGATCTAAAATGCTGTGATGTGCTATATTACAATGCGGTGGCAAGGCACACAAATTTGAAAGAGAACAGGACAGCTAAAATTGTGCTGTGTCAGGGAGGAGCAGCTATTTAAGTCTGGAATGTTTTAAAGAGAGAGCAGGCTTTAAAAAGTAGAGTGTATTCTAAGATGTAGAGATACTGGCAAGAAGTTACTAATATACTTCATTAAGTTTTAATTCTCTCCTTTTAGAGTAGATATTCCTATCTATATATTTTTATTAAAGAAGATAATTTTCTGTGGCATAGTGCCTTTTAAATATGACTGTGATACACACTGAGAGAACTCCTAAAGAAAAACCACAAACACACATTTCTGATCAGAAAATGCTTTTCCAAGTAACTAAACATATATAGTGACCCATTTTGTGAGACATTCACTCAGGTTCAGTGCTTATTCCCAGCTTCAAGAGATGCAAGAAGCAGTTTTTTTAGAAAAAACAAAACAAGATTTCATAGGAGATGCTAGCAAAGGCAGCAAAGGCATCACGAAACTCGGGCGTTATTACACAGACAAACCAGAGAGGTTTCCCCATCAGCACCGCTCTGCCCACGCTTAGATCCATTCATTAACAAGGGCTGGTTTTATAAATCTCAGTGGAGAGGCGCTCGCAATTATGAAGTGGCATGTGCAGAACTGTAATTCATTTGCTGCTCTGTGACTTATTCAGGGAACTCGTAGCTGTGCGTGACACTAAAATAATTCCTGGTGTTAAGAATGAACCGGGGATTGTACGGTGTGATGTAAGAGATGCTGCCTTCTTGAATGTGAATGTCAGCTTTCTGTTGAATACAGGCAGGACATGTGAACACCTGGGTTGTGATTTTAGTTTGTATGCTTTTCATGCTTTGTGGTAAACCAGCAGGGTTTCTATAGTTCAGCTAGAGGACTGAGAGGATCAACAAAACTGTAAGAAAGTGTTGTCTCTAAGTTTGCTTTTTAAGTATTATTTTTATCTCAGAAACACTTCAGGCAGATAAGAAGTCACTTTTTTTCATCTTTGCAAGATCTGTTTTAAAATAACATAGTAGTTGCACTTAGGCTTTTGCAATATGCTTCTCATTTTGACAGAGTTGTACAAATGTTAATCTTTAGTGCTGAAACCAGCTTGGAGGGTAGCATTGCTTCCGTTAGCAGTATGTATTATGAACATCAAAGATGTTAGGAAACTTAGGACACAACTGTGCAAACCCTTACAACCTGGAGGAGGTTGTAGTGATTTCACTGAAGGGCAGCTACACTGCTACAGCTTTGCACATCAGACCCAGTCCAGGTGTTTTTAAAAAAGTCCATCACAAGAACGTTGATAACCCCATTAATAAAAGGAGACTTTACTAATTTCCAGATTCACTCAAAACTGAGACTAGAGTTGTTTCATCTGTATATCCTTTTAAAATTACGACTGATGCAGCTAAGTGATGACCTTAGCTCTTTACAAGATACGTAGCTTTTTATATAATGGAAGAGGTAAATAAAATAGAAGTGGTTCTGATCTCAGTTGAACCTGTCTAAAGCCTGAGCAACTGAACTGAAGTCAATAAATTTGCTCCATGCTGGGAGCTCTTTAAATGAGATACAAATCTAGACCAGTATGTTTAGCTGGCATTCAGGAAATATCTTTAATTCTGCTTTATCTTCTTTCTGCTTTATCTCTCTCTAAGCTCATTATATGCATGTATTCAAACTTTTTTATTATTAAAGCTGGTCAGTTTAACCCAGATTAAGGATGTAGCCAGCACACTTCAACAAGTAAACATAAAGGAACAGAATTTTTCAGTAGAGATCAGCTCTTCCTTAGCCAGGGAAAAAAACCCAGAGAAACAGATTTTCAGAGATTGTAGGTACTGACTCTTGAAAATTTGGCCCCATGTATTTCAGAACCTTGGTTTAATGCTTTTTCTTGTCTCTTGTGGTAGATGATAGGTGAAGTTAGGCCAAGTTCATCCATTCACATTTGAGAAGAATGTATTCTGTTTCTCACTTAGCTACGCATGTGTTAAATACATCTGATTTTACCAGGTGCAATGTATGTAGTGGAACAGTACTGAAAATACTGATAAATGAGTTGACTATATCTCATTATTAACTTTGTGTTAAAACCGAAATGAAATCCCCAATAACTTCAATGGCAAGAGCATAAGGGTCTTTTCTATGAACTACTAATAAAGTTCTGAGACATTAAATTCTAGGTAACAAAATGTAGATAACTATTTTCCTAGCAAATTACAAGCACATTAATAATTAAATATGAATTAAATAGCATGGGCAGCATTGCTTGTACGGCATAAACTGATACGTCTTTATGGTTTATGTTTGTTTAATGAGAAACCAACTGTTGTTCACATCATTCAGGTTTTTGTCTTTCAACACTAAATAGACCATGAAAATAACAGAAGCAATATACCTTTCCTTCAAGCAGGTGGCCTTCCCCTTTCTCCTGTCTGAGACTCATAATGGAGACAATTTCAGAGCTCTCTCTCACCTTCCCCTAACTGAGATGATCCCCAGCACTTGTAAGCAAAGGGATTATGCTCATCTCTTGTTTGATCCCCAGGTCAGAACACCAATCTTTAGAAAAAGAGTTGCAAGTTTCTGCCTTATGTTTATTTGAGAGATGTTGAGAACATTCCCCTGTAGCAGCATCTATAAAAGGCCTGGAACTGTCCCTCTAATGCCTCTAATATCTCAGAGCGATCTTTCTTTGACTTGTCTTTGGGAAGGTCTCTAATGATATGAGCAACTGTACTTGCTAGGAGAATCACACCTCTGCAAGGATGCTTTCTCCATTCCACTTTAGCCTCGGTGATATTCAGTGTATGGTTTGCCATAACAGTCCTCATCTTGAAAAATGACAGTCCAATTCTCAGTGCACTGTGTGACGCTAAGATTGTATTCCCCATCTAGACATCCATAACAGTGTAATCAGAATGAAAATTATGTGGAAGCCTAAATTTGAAGAAGTCATTCTTTTCTGTACTAAATTGCATGCCCTTATCAAAGTATAAGTTCTGATTCCTGTAGTATTTGAAACCCAGGACGTGTGATCAATTAAAAGTTTTAGGTACAGAAAATAATCCTAGTGAACGAATTTTTCTATTTAAAAATAATGTTATGGAAATGCAATCCCTGGTTTCAACAAATGCATATAAAATACTTTAGGAAAAAAATACTGTAGGAAAAAAATACTCACGTTTAAGTATATTTCTTCTTTCTAGCTCCTCAACAGCAGGTCTTTGGCTGAGTCGCCTGCGGAAAAACACCAAAATCACATTTTGTACCATGCCTGTTCTTTGGAAAGTCTGCAGTATTCTGAGTTCTGGTTGGTGTTTTCCTCAGAGAGGGGACTACAAAATCTGTCTCCAGGACTCAGGAAGGAAAAAAAAAAATACAAGAATCCTGGCACCAGAATGCTTTCTTATATGATTTTTCCCAAATGTCAGCAATGCAGGTAGAAGTTCTCCTCTAGTTTGCGCTGCTGTCAGTGAAAACGCTTCCTCAGAACGTGCATCCTTTTCACCATACTTGCCAGACAGTCAGTTGGAACCAGTGCTCTCCAACAGTTCAATTCACTCTTGAGAGGGTATTTAAGGTGGTTATCAAATGAGTTTCACAGTGATCTTCTGTAGCTATCGCTGCCTCTACATTTTAACCTCACGTAGCAGGAGGCTTCCTTTTTTCCAGTAACACCAGTGGTGCATCCTGACAAAATGCAGACTTGCCAGAAATGAAGCTTTCCTGTGGTTTCCCGACTACACATCTAACAGCGCGATCCAGCAGCTCTCCTCCCTGCCTGCTGAATAAAATTCGTGTGCTGCTCACAGCCTCACGCTGTCTGAACGGAGTGTCTTATGCAGTTTCACCTCCCCTTTTCAGTAGTGCTGCTTCAGGATTGAGCCTTCAAATCATATGATCGGTGCCATAGCGATTTTATTCTGCATACTAAATGAGACTTCCCCACGAGACACTGCTAATATCTGCAGAGGATCTCAGGTAATGGAACCCCTCCTCTAGGCACACACACACTGCATTTGCTAGCTTTCAAGTAATAATCCAGCAAGCAGATCGGAAAGAGTTTACGATGCTTTCTGGCCTGCGTTCTGGCAACATTAAGGATTCTCATCCTCTCCTCTTCAGCAGATGTTGCCAAGGCAGAGATGAAGTTATAGAGACAAAGAAATACTCAGAGCAGGGACCACAGTGCAAACCACTGCTGCAGTAGTTATCCCTCTAATGTGTACAGGAAATAAAGGAATTATTATAAAGTGATACTATAACAAGATCTACATTTTATCAAATATACAAGAGATGAAAAAATGAAGTAACTGTTAACAGACAGTAAAAGAACAGACAGTAAAAGAACCTGTAAAAGTACCCGATACTAATTTCTCCTTGTTTCGTAAGCCTTACCACATATACCTTAAAATCAGCTCTGGATTCATATGTTTTCAGACTACAGCCCAAAATACAAATGCAACTCTTTATTCTTTTTTAATTGCTTTCCCTGAGATCACTGGGAAAGCTCTCATCTTTGGCAACAGGAAGGCATCACAACTACTATACCAGATTCACAGCAACAAAAAACTTGGATGATGAGCTCTTGTGCTTAGAAACTCCTGCAGCCCAACTCTCGTTCTTCCTACCTAACATTTCGTAGCACCTAAAGTTTTTCTCCCAGTCTCTGGATTTCTCTTTGGAGTAGTAAGTTGGATACTGAAACAGGAATGATGCTGAAATGCCCTACTAAAGGCTTTAAACATGTATTTTTAACTCCTGTTACCCTTGGACTCCTCCCTCCTCACTCATTTCCCTGTATGTCTCAGAAATTACACAACTTTGGCTAGGTTTTGTTTGAAAGAGATTCATGTGCACTTTATAATATAAATCAGGGGAGAATGACTTACTCGGAGAGCTTATCTGCAAATGAAGCATCCACCCGACTTGCTGCTCACGCGCCTCTCTCTCAAGCCATTCTTAATTACAGCCCTTCAGTGCAAGATTTATAGATTCTCCCAGAATCTGCACATTAGATTTCAGAGGTCCCTTTTACACTGGGGGATTAAAAGCCTAACAGAAATGAATAAGGCAGTAAGAGAATGCATATCACACAGATGTATATGAATGATCTGTATATTTTTAAATATATATATATATAGTTACAATATGTATGATGGTTAATTATTTAAAACCCTGTTTCCCTTTTGGCTTTAATAAATGCCTGGTAGGTGCCCAGAGACAACAACATTTCTGTGCATGCCCTCAGCTTTACCCACAACAGAAGGAACAGGTGCAGACATACGCAGGCATATATGCGCATGAGAGGGCATTGCATCGTTTTCCTGAGTTTTTCAGAGATGTGGTCCACACTCCCAAGCTTTTTGTCATAGCCATGAAGCTAGAAGTGGGCTTTTCTTCAAAACAAAATTCTAACAGTTTGCCTTCTCCACTGAGAGCTGCACCGCATGGTGGCTGGGCTCCAGACAAGGGGGAAGCGGCACGGGTCGGCAAAGGAGAAGGGCTCCAGATGCCTGATCGTCCCTCACAGCGAGAAACCAGCTGCTGCTGCGGGTGTTTGCTGTGTGAGCAGAGCCCGTCCTGCCCGAGTCCCTTGGCTGCTTTGGGAGGATGGAGGAGGCTGCTTCATCCCCTCACGGGGACCCAAGCAGCCCCAGCTGCACTTTGATTCCTCAGAAGGGGACTCGCAGTCCCCCTCGGTACCAACGGCTTCCCTCCAAACTCGCCTGCAGCCAGGCTGGGAGCGAAATAAGGACAAACGCGTTTCTGCGGGCGCCTGTCAGATCATGGCTCAGCGCAGCGCAGGGGCAGCTGCAGGTACCTCTGTCAAAAACACACATCCCTCCTGAAGGGAGCTTTGAAGTAAGGAATTGCTTCAGGTGAGTTTGTGCCTCTGCTTGGGTGAGCTGTTCTCTGGGCATCGTGGGGCTCACGTGCTCTGCTGAGCAAGAAGTGCTCTATTTTCAGTATTTATTTCATATTTTTCTCTGTTAAAATATGAAGTACCGCCCCTGACATAAGCAGAGGACACCCCTTGTGCGTTGAGCTCGGTGTGTCTCCTCAGAAGGCGGCCGTCCCGCCCTGCGGAGAGGCAGCGCCACGGCCTCGGGAACACTGCCGTGCCTCAGGGACACCCGGCCTGGGGAAATGGCGGCCGGCTCTCCTCACACCGCTGTTGGGCAGCGCCGGTTGGGAAGCGCGTACTGAGAGATTTGGGCTCTAGAGAGGGGATGCTCAAATCCCCTGTGTTTAAAGGAAACAAACTCCAGCTGCATAACGATTATCAGCAAACTACACTGCAGCAGGGGAGCTGGTGTGTGGTCCCAGAGGGTGAAGCAGGGACCTGCCACGATGGGGCTTTTGTGAAGGCTGAAAACTAAGCCCTCGGTGGGCTGTGGATGGTCTCCACAAGCTTTGTGCCGAGAGGGTTTTGTGTAACAGAGCTGCAGGCCATTCTGAAGCAAAGTGGAGTCCTGGCTCATTGCCTGTGGGTCCAGCAAACTTCCTGCACCTGAGTGTGGGCAGCTGCAGGGCTCCACCCTGGGGCCAGCCCACACCCAGCCCGGTGCCATGCTGCCTTGCTGCTCTGCCCGGGGGAGCCATGTCAGGGGCTGAGGTAGGCACGACACTCCAGCACTGCTGCAGTGGGGACGTGGACGGGTGAGTCCTGTGCTTTCTGTTTCTGTTGTTTTTTCACCTGGGGACTGCGGGACTGCCAGCCCCACACGGAACTCACCTCAGTGAGGTGACTGTAAACTCCTGTGGGAGCACTGACTTAGTACACCACTTCTGTTGTGACACAGTAATGATTTCTTCTCAGTTGATTTAAATTCAGCTATCTATTTCTTGCTTTGGGGAAAAGCATCTAATTTATGCTGTTGTGTTCTTAGGCAATATTAAAATCTAGGTTTCGGTATTTTTGCACTGTCTGCTGAGGCAGGAGTGCTCCCTCTGAGCACCTTCACAGAGCCAGCCATTTCTGGAAGGGTCTTGAAAGCTTTCTTGAAAGCTCTCAAGTAGCTCTCAGCCAAGTCCTGTCTCTGTCCGGATCCCCCATGGTGTGAATGCATGGACTGTCATTCGTATTGCCACGGTCTCGTGTTAAGAGCACCCACTCCAGGAATTTGCTTCCCTATTAGCTTAAACGAGGGGGTGCCAAGTGCAGCCATGAGCGGAGCTGAACCTGCAGCACCTCAGTCGAGATAACTGTAGCTGCCTCAGGGAAACCGAGCAGAACTGGAGGCACCAATGTCGCCCCGCCATAAATGATGCTTGGATACAGTTCAGACAGTTTGCTGTACATGTGTCAGTGATTCTCCAAGTTTGCGTAGAGACCAAAATCTGAATATTTTCTTATAATGCTAAAGCAGTCATCATAAGTTGGGGAGGTGGGGGCAGTGACACATGGACACACAACACTACACAGCTGTTTCTTCAGTTCAGAAAAATAACAAAGTTTATGTGGTGTTGTTCCATGCAAAGCGAGCGCAAATCTTCAAGCACCAGGTGTTCTTCAGCTGTTTGGATTGTTCTGGGGTTATTTTTAAATTACCTTTAGAATGTTTTCTTCAGTAATCTGGGCTTGGAAAGATAACTGGATAAATTTACATATTTACATCTCTCAGAAGCCAAAGACTTCGCCTGCTCCCATGTCCTCCGCAGTGTTAGTCCTGAGGGTGAAAGGAGCATTGCAGGTTAGCTCAGTTGCCTGTGGTTCACTCTGAGAACACCCTGCAGGTATGGCCATGTGGGCTTTTGGTCTCAAAGAACCTTGGGTGCTGAGAGTCTGCACGTGGAGATATTCTTCTATGCAATGTGCACATGGGAATCCTGAGACGCTCATAAGTGCTCCGTGGTGGCTCTGAGAGCTGGGATAAATGTACACGTGTCTAGCTGTTTCCCTTGACGTACAATATACTTGTATAATTGTAGCAAAACAGGCTGCCCAGGGAGATAATGAGCACTGTCCCTACCACCGCGACAGGTGGGGAAGTCTCTGTTGGCTGGTCTGGTGGAGTGGGCTGCCGCCCTCCGCCACAAGAGTCCGGTTTGAGGTCCTGGTAACTAACATGTTCAACACACGCACAAGTGCAGGTGCTGGAGTTGGCTTCCAGGGGAAAACCACTAATTGCTCATCCCCTCTGGTGCATGGTCACATGTTCATGAGCCAAATGACTCTCACATGTGCCTGTGACTGCTGATCAATGGATCAATATTTACGTCACACAGTCAGATTGTGTCCTTCACATTCAAGGGAATTAATGTCTTGGGACCAGCATTACACCAAGGCTGATAGTATTGGACTGTTACAGGTGACTCTGAACCCTCAGCAGCCTGAGGATTTGTGTGTCACTAAGACCCCAAGGTCTGCTATCAGATGGGCAATGCGTCAATATGTCCTACAAGCAGGAGATGCTGCCAAGTTCTCTGTCCTCATAGTTAACCTTAGCAGTGTCTGCTTTGTCCGCTGCGGAAACTGCATCTCGGCAAAGCCACAGCAAGCTGTGGGCTTGCAGGTATGGGCGCAGAATAGCTGATGAGAGACAAATTTGGAACAGCTACCAGCCCACCTGTGTGCACATGGGGCTATGCTGACTTCCCACACCTCAGATAGTCCTTCCTTTCCAGCTCCTCGTACGCGTCTGCAGTCTCACCTGCCTGGCAGACCCTAGCAAGAGTTCAGCAGAATCCCATGCAAAAAACCTTACGCTCTTGGTTCGTGGGATTTCTTACCTGTCCCCAAAATGTGTTCCTTTGTTTCCCAAATTTATTTTTGCATAGAGTCTGTTGCACGGTATCTGTATGCATGATTGTCATAAAATTGGATTTCTTTTGGATTTGTAGCAGAAGCCAACAGACATACTTGTGAATCCTGTTTCTGTTCTTAGTTAGATCCATGTGATTCTGATAATCTTCTACAATGGGAGGGGTAGACTGGGTATACTTAGACACGTGCAGGTCCCTGTGGACTTTGGACTGACAAGTGAGCAATCAATCCAGGCTTCAGTAAGTGAGCTGTAGCCAGCAGCAATTGCATTGATTGTCTTTTGTGACAGGCGGTTTTGCAGATAGAGTTGGGGGG